>Ga0207696_1000339_pt1 | contig 48686 bp, 46 predicted proteins | sample KBSS54metaG_FD_184403 | JGI IMG/M metagenome (GOLD analysis project Ga0207696, IMG submission 184403) | Switchgrass rhizosphere microbial communities from Kellogg Biological Station, Michigan, USA - KBS S5-4 metaG (SPAdes) (version 2) | ecosystem: Host-associated > Plants > Roots > Rhizosphere >... | reverse complement strand
ACCTGCAGGAACGCTTCGGCCACACCCCGGCCGGCAACCTGCTCATGCAAGACCGCCCCGGCCCCGACATCGTCGCCGGCAACCGCCTGATGATCCAGGGCGACCGTCACTACGACTATGACGCCTTCGGCAACCTGATCCGTGAACGGCGGGGTCGTGGGCACATGCTGGTCACCGAATACCGCTACGACTGCCAGCACCGCCTGATCGGCATCACCCAACCCAACGGCCAAACCGCCAGCTATCGCTATGACCCGTTTGGGCGACGCATCAGCAAAACCGTGGACGGCATCACCACGGAGTTTTTCTGGCAAGGCGACAGGCTGATTGCCGAGCACCATTCGGACCGCCATCGCAGCTATCTCTATGAACCCGACAGCTTTCGTCCGTTAGCCTTATTGGAAGGCTTCGGACCAACGGAAACGAAGGCCTTCCACTACCAACTCGACCACCTCGGCACACCGCAGGAACTCACCGACCCCGACGGCGACATCGTCTGGTCCGCGCATTACCGCGCCTACGGCCAGATCAGCCGTCTCGACAAAGGCACAATCGACAACCCGCTACGTTTTCAGGGCCAGTACTTTGATCAGGAAAGCGGGCTGCACTACAACCGCTATCGCTACTACAATCCGGATGTTGGTCGCTATCTGACGCCTGATCCGGTGAAGCTGGCGGGTGGGATTAATGCCTACCAATACGTGCCCAATCCTACGAGATGGGTGGATCCGCTGGGACTGAGTACATGCCCAGGGAATAACGAATGTAAACCATCGTTGAGTGTTGACGAGCCTGTACCACAACACAATGATGGACAGCCAACCCTACCCACTGCCCGCTCTCATTTTCCAAGCGACCCTAATGATTTAACAGACGTGCTAGGAGTAGCGCCAAAAGTCTCTACGACAAGGCATGACACTCAGCGAATGGAGTGGAGACCTAACAGTAATACCCGGATAAGATTTGAGAGCCATCCGGGAGATGAGGGTATATTCGTACAGAGACATCACGGCGAGCACTATCACATAGAGCTAAAGCCCAACGGCTCCAGCTGGAGACAGGCTGAAAGAAACAATCTAGTAATGAAAGTCATACCACGTAATTACGAAGAAGGGCACGGAACCGGATTTTTACCGGGTGAAAAACATCCAGGAAGCTGATATGAAAAAATTCCCTGTGGCAGATGGAACAATTGAAAAACTGATTTGCAACCGCAATACATTAATAATGGAGTTTACAGACTGGCAGGAAAGACGATGGGAGATAACCTTCAACGATCTAGTTGCCTTTCAAGGCTTAGGCGCTGTCGGCACCGAGATATGCGACATGTACGAAGAGGAAAACACATGGCTTTCGCAAGAAGCAACTAGACTGGAGCCTGGTGAAACTGGAATAACTTACTGCTTTACATCGAGTAATGGCGGAGAAACAATTCTTCTTGTAGTTGCTGGTAGCTATAGCTCACAAGAGATATGACATTGACTGACGCGAGCGGTCAGCGGAATATCAATGAGATGCTAAAATTAAATCAGTATCCTTCAGTCGCTGGCCACGCAGTCAAACCAATATCCTTTGGGAAGAATCTAAAATCACTACCCCCAAGCTTTCTAGAAAAAAACTACGCATTGAGAATATAAAAAATTATGTATACGATCACATCCATAGATAGCCAACCATCTAAAACCAAAGCACTTTAACTAACAAAAACTTATAAACCCGAAAAAATGAAGATTATTTGTGCCCCTCTTACGCTGAACGCCATGAGATTATTAGATATAAATGACTGCCCAGACTCTCTGCTTGAAACCATTCACCTCACCGATGAAGAGTATAAAAAACTTCTGATCTCTGGCGCAGTGGAAACTATAAATAAACCCTGGAAAAAATGATTGACGACTACTACGAAGACGAGATTATCAACACCAATGAGGACCTCAGCAAGGCGCTAGCGATATTTAAAGACCATCTGACGCCTGAAAACTCTTCAGTAATGAAAAAACTGATCCACCTGAACACAGTCGCAATCAAGAGCCACACAGGGCTATTTTTCTTCTTTTAGCTTAATGCATGCACTTGGCAAATGGTCATTTGCCACCATTCTCAATAGCACAACTAAAACATTGAGCTTGATAAGCTAATCACTCGCTACTCCAGCTTTTTTCGAAGTGAGATCAACTGACATTTTTCTTTACCCAACAAATATCTGAGCAGAACGTCACCAACGGACTTGGTATAAAGGCACACTTCTTCGACTTTGACATCGGGACGCATCATGGAGGCTGGTTCCTGAAAAAATCGGGGGCACAGCATCAGTCATTAAATTTCGGCTTGGAAGGTTGGTTTTATGGCGTGCTTACGACAACACCCACCACCAGACTAGACCCTGCGCCGAATCCACAGCACAATCGGCTCACCAAATGAGCCGAATAACCTCTTTATTCGGCTCACGCACCCCAGGCATTCCACCATGGCTCATCCGCACTGGATCTGGCAACACGCCGACTGGCCTCACTTCCACTGGCAACCCGGTCGCCTCGCGGCTTTGCTGCGCGAATGCGGACAAGCCCAGGGCAAGTTGTTGGGCATGCTCGGCTCCGTCAGCCAGGCAGTGAGCGCACAGAATGAACTGGATGCGCTGCTGCAAAATATCCTGACGTCCTCGGCGATTGAGGGTGAACAGTTGAATGTCGGCTCAGTGCGCTCGTCCCTGGCAAGGCGGATGGGCCTGGAAGCGATGGAAGACGGTCAGGTAAGCCGCCGCAGCGAAGGCCTCGCCGAGTTGATGATGGATGCCACTCAACAATTCACCCAGCCGTTTACCCTCGCCCGCCTATTGAACTGGCATCACTTATTGTTCCCGGCCCAGGAAGCGGGCTATGCCGCTCGAGCGCTCAATATTGGATCCTTGAGGGGAGATGAGCCGATGCAAGTGGTGTCGGGCCGGCTTGACCGGGCGACCGTGCATTTCGAGGCCCCGCCACGTCTGGGACTGGAGCAGGCACTGGCGGATTTCCTGGAGTGGTTCGAAACCAGCCGCGATCAGCCGGAACTGGACCCATTGGTACGCGCCGGCGTCGCGCACTTCTGGTTTGTCACACTGCACCCCTTCGATGACGGCAATGGTCGCCTGACACGCGCTATCACCGATTTGGCACTGGCCCAGGGTGAACACCAGGCCATCCGTTTCTATGCCATGTCAGCCAGCATCCTCGAAGACCGCACCGGCTACTACAACGCGCTGGAATCCAGCCAGAAGGCCTCCCTGGATATCACTGCCTGGCTGGAATGGTTCCTTAAAACCCTGTTACGCAGCGTGCAGCAGGCCATGGCGCAGATTGACCGGGTGCTGGAAAGGAGTCGGTTCTGGCAGCAACACCGCGACGTCCCTTTGTCGGCTGAACAGATCAAGGTCCTCAATCGACTGCTCGACGGTGGTGAGAAGGGCTTCGAACACGGCATCAGCGCGGCGCAGTACCAGGCGGTGGCAAAGGTCTCCAAGGCGACAGCGACGCGACACCTGGCGGACCTGCTGGAAAAAAACTGCCTGGTTCGTCTCCCCGGAGGCGGCCGCAGCACGCGTTATCAGGTCAATACAGGGGGCGAGTGACACCCCACTCATTTGCCCAGAATCCCCATGTCTGCTAGTGTCGCGCCGGTTTACCGTCTACCGGAATAGCCGCCATGGCCCGCAAAAAAGTTGCACTCGATTTCGAACAATCCCTCGCCGACCTGCAAACATTGGTCGAGCGTCTGGAGAACGGCGAGTTGTCGCTGGAGGACTCGCTGACGGCGTTTGAACAAGGCATCGGCCTGACCCGTGACTGCCAGAGCGCGTTGGCGCAGGCGGAGCAGAAGGTCCAGGTGTTGCTGGAGCGTGACGGGGAGTTGGCCGAAGAACCTTTCGATGCGGAACAGCCGGAATGATCGACGCGTATCAGGCCAGTAGCCAAGCCCGGGTGAATGCGGCGCTGGAGCCCTTGTTTGTTGCGCCAAGCCCGGAAATGAAGCGCCTCTATGAAGCCATGCGCTACAGCGTGATGAATGGCGGCAAGCGCGTGCGCCCGTTGCTGGCGTATGCGGCCTGTGAAGCGCTGGGCGCGCCGGCCGAGCAGGCCAACGGTGCAGCCTGTGCGGTCGAGCTGATTCACGCCTATTCCCTGGTACACGACGATTTACCGGCCATGGACGACGACGATCTGCGTCGCGGCCAGCCCACCACCCATAAAGCCTTTGATGAAGCCTATGCGATCCTCGCCGGCGATGGCTTGCAGAGCCTGGCGTTCAGCGCGTTGCTGGACCCACGCCTGAGCAGCGTCAACGCCGAGATCCGCCTGCGCATGGTCACCGCACTGGCCCTGGCTGCCGGCCCTGCGGGCATGGTGGGCGGGCAGGCGATCGACATGGGTTCGGTCAGCGTCAAGCTGGATCAAAAAGCCCTTGAGCACATGCACCGCCACAAGACCGGCGCACTGATCGAAGCCGCCGTGCACCTGGGCGCCCTGGCCAGCGGGCGTGCCGAAACCGCGCAATTGGCGGCCCTGCAGACCTATTCCCGGGCCATTGGCCTGGCGTTCCAGGTGCAGGACGACATTCTCGACGTGGAAAGCGATACCGCCACCCTGGGCAAACGCCAGGGCGCCGATATCGCACGGGACAAACCGACTTATCCTGCGCTGCTCGGGCTGCAAGCCGCCAAGGGCTACGCAGTGGAACTACGCGACCAGGCGCTGGACGCCCTGCGACCTTTCGACGCGGCGGCCGAGCCGCTGCGTGACCTGGCGCGGTATATCGTCGAACGCCGCCACTGATTACGGCGGCCATTGCAGCCGCATATCGGCCAAGTTCGGCGCTCTGCGTGGGCAGTTTGCGATGCTTGAGGTAAACTGCCGCCTCTTCTATACCTATAACGATTCGCCTGATGCCCACGACGTTTCAAGAGATTCCCCGCAAGCGCCCGTCCACGCCCCTGCTCGACCGTGCTGCCACGCCGGACGGCCTGCGTCGTCTGGGTGAAGCCGAGCTGGAAACCCTGGCCGATGAGTTGCGCCTGGAATTGCTCTACACGGTCGGCCAGACCGGTGGGCATTTCGGTGCCGGCCTGGGCGTCATCGAGCTGACCATCGCGTTGCACTACGTGTTCGACACCCCGGATGACCGGCTGGTGTGGGACGTGGGCCATCAGGCGTATCCGCACAAGATCCTCACGGGCCGTCGCGAGCGCATGGGCACGCTGCGCCAGAAGGACGGCGTTGCCGCCTTCCCGCGCCGCGCCGAAAGCGAGTACGACACCTTTGGCGTCGGCCACTCCAGCACCTCGATCAGCGCAGCGCTGGGCATGGCGATTGCCGCCCGCCTGCAAGGCAGCGACCGCAAGGCAATCGCCGTGATCGGTGATGGCGCGCTGACTGCCGGCATGGCCTTCGAAGCGCTGAACCATGCGCCGGAAGTGAACGCCAACATGTTGGTGATCCTCAACGACAACGACATGTCGATCTCGCGCAATGTCGGTGGCCTGTCCAATTACCTGGCCAAGATTCTCTCCAGCCGCACCTATGCCAGCATGCGCGAAGGCAGCAAGAAGGTGCTCTCGCGCCTGCCTGGCGCGTGGGAAATTGCCCGGCGCACCGAAGAGTATGCCAAGGGCATGCTGGTCCCCGGCACGCTGTTCGAAGAGCTGGGCTGGAACTACATCGGCCCCATCGACGGCCATGACCTGCCGACCCTGATTGCCACGCTGCGCAACATGCGTGACCTCAAGGGCCCGCAGTTCCTGCACATCGTCACCAAGAAAGGCAAAGGCTTCGCCCCGGCGGAAGTCGACCCGATCGGCTACCACGCGATCACCAAGCTGGAACCCCTGGACGCCCCCGCCGCTGCGCCGAAAAAAGCCAGCGGGCCGAAGTACTCCGGTGTGTTCGGCGAATGGTTGTGTGACATGGCCGCCGTCGACCCACGCCTGGTGGGCATTACCCCGGCGATGAAGGAAGGCTCCGACCTGGTGGCGTTCAGCGAGCGTTTCCCGCTGCGCTATTTCGACGTGGCCATTGCCGAGCAGCACGCGGTGACCTTCGCCGCCGGCATGGCCTGTGAAGGCGCCAAGCCTGTCGTCGCGATCTACTCCACCTTCCTGCAGCGCGGTTACGACCAGTTGGTGCATGACGTCGCGGTGCAGAACCTTGATGTGCTGTTTGCCATCGACCGCGCCGGTTTAGTCGGCGAAGACGGCCCGACTCACGCGGGCAGCTTCGACTTGTCCTACTTGCGTTGCATCCCCGGCATGCTGGTGATGACGCCGAGCGACGAAAACGAACTGCGCAAGATGCTCAGCACCGGCCACCTGCATAACGGCCCGGCCGCCGTGCGTTACCCACGGGGCAACGGCCCGAATGCGTTGATCGAGAAGGACCTGGAGCCGATCGAAATCGGCAAGGGCATTGTGCGTCGCCAGGGCAGCAGGACCGCGTTCCTGGTGTTTGGCGTGCAATTGGCCGAAGCGCTCAAGGTGGCCGAGAAGATCGACGCCACCGTGGTCGACATGCGCTTCGTCAAGCCGCTGGATGAAGCCCTGGTGCGCGACATCGCCGCTAGCCATGAGCTGCTGGTGACCGTCGAAGAAAACGCCATCATGGGCGGCGCCGGTGCGGCGGTCAGTGAGTTCCTGGCGCGGGAAAACATCCTCAGGTCGGTGCTGCACCTGGGCTTGCCGGATACCTACGTCGAACACGCCAAGCCAGCGCAGATGCTGGCTGAGTGCGGGCTGGATGAAGCAGGGATCGAGGCTTCGGTGCGCGAGCGCCTGGCGCTGCTGGCCCTGTAGAAACCGGGCCCCAATGTGGGAGGGGCTTACCCCCTCCCACATTTGATTGGAGCCATCCTCAACGCCATGGACAGCCCATGAAACACCTGTACCTTGCCCTGATGCTTCTGCCCTCCCCTGAATTGCTCGCCGACACCCGCGACAACGCCCTGAAACTCCCCGACGTCGTCATCAGCGCCAACCGCCAGGTCCAGGCACGCAACGACAGCAGCGCCGCCAACACCGTGTTCACCCGCGACGACATCGACCGCCTGCAACCCACCAGCCTCACCGACCTGCTCAGCCGTGTGCCCGGCGTACAAGTCGCGCCCTCCGGCGGCCGTGGCAGTTTGCCGGGCATCTACCTGCGGGGCACCAAGTCCGCCCAAAGCCTGGTGCTGGTAGACGGCCAGCGCATCGCCAATACGACGTCCGGCGACAGCGGCCTGCAATACCTCAACGTCGACCAGATTGAGCGGGTGGAAGTGCTGCGCGGCTCGCGCTCGGTGATCTACGGCAGCGACGCGATTGGCGGGGTGATCCAGGTATTCACCCGGCGCAATGCCGAGCAAGGCGTGCAACCGCGGGTGAAACTCGGGTTCGGCAGCCACAACACCTGGGAGCGCAGCCTTGGCCTTTCGGGTGGTGACAAACAGACGCGCTTCAACCTGGGCGCGAGCCTGGATGACACTGCCGGCATCAACTCAACCCGCCAGTCGTTCCCCAGCGACGGTGACCATGATGCTTATCGCAACCAGTCCGTGAGCCTGAACCTCAGCCACTCCTTCAGCGATGAACTGGAGGTGGGCTTCAATCTGTTGGATAACCGCGGCAAGTCGGAGTACGACAACAGCTTCGGCCGCTACGACGCCGCCACCGGGCAAACCGTCGGCCAGAAACCCTACACCGACTACGCCGTGAGCAGCGCCAGCGGCTATGTCGACGCCACGCTCAATGAGCACTGGCAATCGCGCCTGGAGCTGGGCCACAGCGAGAACCGCGACACCAAGCGCGACACCCTCAGCGAGGATTTCAGCGTATTCAACACCTACCGTGATTCGGTCAACTGGCAGAACGACCTGAGCCTGGACGACCAGAACAGCCTGATCCTCGGCGGCGACTGGTACGAAGACCGCTTCCACGGCTCCACCACCTTTACCGAAAACAGCCGCTGGAACCGCGCCGCCTTCGTGCAGCATCGCTTTCACAGCGCGTGGTTTTCCACCGAACTGGGCCTGCGTCACGACCAGAACCAGCAGTTCGGCGGGCAGAACAGCTGGAGCGGTACCCTGACTTTGCCGGTCAACCCCGACAATGACCTGCTGCTGAGCTACAGCGAAGGCTTCCGCGCGCCGACCTTCAACGACCTCTATTACCCGGATACGCAGTACAGCAACCCCCACCTGCAGCCCGAAACATCAAAAAGCTACGAACTGCAATGGCGCAGCCAGTTGAGTGACAGCACGCGCCTGGAGGCCTCGCTGTACCGCACCGATTTGAGCGATGCGATCATTCTCGACCAAACCGGCAAGCCGCAGAATGTGGCGTCGGCACGCATCAACGGTATTGAGGCGGCGCTCAAGCAGGACCTGTTCGGCTGGCAAAGTAACCTCGGGCTGTCGATCATCGACCCGCGCGACCGCGACAGTGGCCACACCCTGGCCCGCCGGGCACGGCGTACGTTGAGCCTGGACCTCGACCGGCAATTCGATCAGGTGGGCGTGGGCGCCAGTTGGCAGGCGATCAGCCACAGTTACAACGATGAAGCCAACACCCAGCGCCTGGGCGGCTATGGGTTGCTCGGGTTGCGTGGCAGTTGGGCGGTGACGCGGGAAGTGGCGTTGTCGCTGAAGGTCGACAACCTGCTGGACAAGTCCTATGCACGGGCACGCTACAGTTACAACGATCCGGCATTCGTCAACAATCACGATTACCGTGAAGAAGGCCGGGTGTGGATGTTTGGGGTGACCTGGACACCTGAAAGCTGATTGTGGCCTGGACCGGCCTCAGCGGCTCGGAGCAATCACCTGACACAGCCGCGCCAGCGCTTCCAGCATCTGCCCGCTGGGCCGTTCCAGGCCTTTGTCCGGAACCAGCCGTACCCGCGCCGCCATCGCTGGCCAGACCTTCCAGGCTTCCTTCTGAGCCTGATCGCCCACCAGGATCATCTCGGGATTGCGCTGCAATACCGACTCGATGCTGACCTGCGGCGCGGGCAGCTTCAGGTCGTCAAACACATTGCGCGCACCGCACACGCTCAGCGCGTCGCTGATGATCTGGCCGCCGCCCACGGTGTACAGCGGCTGGTTCCACACCTGGTAGAACACCCGCACTGGTTCGGCACGTTGATAGCGCTGACGCAACTGCGCCAGGCGCTGGCGCAGTTGCGCGGCCAATTGCCGGCCAGTGTCGGCACGGCCCAATTGCTCGGCGATGGCCTGGACCTGGGTGGTGAGCTGTTCGAGGCTATGGGGTTCGGCGACGTACACCGGGATATTCAGGCGCTGCAGTTGCTCGCGCTGGGCGGGGCCGACGCTGCCGGGCCAGAGCAGGATCAGGTCGGGCTTGAGGCTGAGCAGGCGCTCCATATCGAGCTGCCCGTAGCGCCCAACCGACGGCACGTTCGCCAGTGCCACCGGCCGGTCGCCGCCATCGAGCACGCCCACCAGCAGGTCGGCAGCACCCAGCTCAGCCACGATTTCAGAAAGTGAAGGCGCCAGGCTCACGACCCGTTCAACCGCCAGTGCAGGGGCACCGAACGCCAGCAGCAGGAGCGCCAGCCAGCGGACCCTCATCCCAGCTGGCGCGGGATGCGGTAGAGGTAAAACAGCACCGTCGTCGACAGCGCCAACAGGAAAAGCGGCACCGCTTCCAGACCGACGAACACCGCCAGTGCGCCCACCCAGGCCGGCACAGCCGCCACCATCAAGGCCGTGCGCCGACGCGCCGCCAGGGTGATCCAGGCAGCCGGTTCTTCAGCGGTATCGAGGGCTTTGGAGGTGGCGATCAGGGCGTGTTTATAGCCGTTGAAGTAGCGCAGGCTGAGGAACATCGACGCCACGCCGGCGATAAAGAACGGCATGGCCAGCACCGGCAACAAGGGCTCGGCCTGGCCAAACACCAGGTTGATCACGAACAGCGGGAGCAGCGCCAGGGCCAGATACTGCCACCAGCTGAAGGACAGTCGCCGTTTCACCTGGCCACGGGTCACGCGCGGTCGACCTCGCCTTGATGCTCATTGCCCATCATGTGGTCGAGCTTGCTGGCCTTGGTCGCCAGGTAGAGTTTGTTATGCGGGTTGTGCCCGGTGTGCAGCGGTACGCGCTCGGCCACGGTGATGCCCATCTCGGTCAAGGCCTTGACCTTGCGCGGATTGTTGGTCATCAGGCGCAGGGACTTCACGCCCAGGTGCTCCAGCATCGGCAGGCAGATCGCGTAGTCACGCTGGTCGGCGGCGAAGCCCAGGCGCTCGTTGGCCTCGACGGTATCGGCGCCGCCGTCTTGCAGCTCGTAGGCGCGGATCTTGTTCAGCAGGCCAATGCCACGGCCTTCCTGACGCAAGTACAACAGCACCCCACGGCCTTCACGGGCGATGGCGCGCATCGCCGCTTCAAGTTGCGAGCCGCAGTCACAGCGCTGGCTGAACAGCGCATCGCCGGTCAGGCACTCGGAGTGCACGCGACCGAGAACCGGTGCGCCATCGGCGATATCGCCGAGGCTGAGCACAACGTGCTCGCGCCCGGTGGCTCCTTCGAGAAAGCCGCTCATGGTGAACGTGGCAAAAGGGGTAGGCAGCTTGGAAGCAGCGACGAAAACGACGGGCACCGTGTGCTCCTGATTTCAGATTTCACAGAGGCAGGCATTGTAACAGCAGGTTCCTACAGACGCTTAAGCTGAATTATCGCTGGTAAAGATCAATCGGTTTGATTGGCCTTCGTCCCGGTTCTATGCAGGTCAGAACGGATACGGCAGTTTCCAGCGCAGGAAAATCGGCTTCAGTTCGCCGCTTTTCACCAGGACCGCCATGCGTTGGTCAAACACGGTGCGTAATGCCCGCCCACGCTCGGTATCGGCAAAGCCAACGTAGAGCGGCAGGTCAATGATGTGGGTGAGCCGGAACTGGGATGGGGCGTCCGCCTGACTGAGAACGTATCGGGCTTCGGTGAGCGCATCAATGTAGAAGTCGACACGACCGTGCTGCAGCATCGGCAAGATGCCATCGCGCCGCTGGATCTGATTGAAACGGCGCACATGGGGCAAATACGCCTCGTACTTGTAGCCCCGCACCCAGGCCAGGCGATAATCCCCCAGCGTCGCGGCGCTCGGTATCGGCGAGGTCGCCAGCCCAAGGGCGTAGATGAGGTCGGAATCGAAGTTCCAGTGCGGGTAGAGCACACCCTTGACTTCATCGCGGTAGGAACCGACCCAGCCATCCACTTCACCGCGCTGGGCCAGGCCGACCGAGCGGGTATAGGGCTCAATGCGGGTTTGCAAAGTGATCCCGACCGGTTCGAAGACGTGTCGCAACACATCCCAGGCCAGGCCGCTGCCGTCGGCATTGGTGTAGTCGTCCCAGGCCTCGCTGGCCAGCATGACCTTGCCGGGCACCACCGGCACCTCCTGCGCCTGGCCCCATGCCGGAAGGACACACAGCAGCATCAGCAGCCAGCGGCGTACATCCATGGCGATGATCTCCTGCAAATCCAACATCCATAACGACGTAATAGAGCGTAGCGCAGCACGCCGACTCAGGGTGCCGGGCAAAAATGTTGATAGCCACGGATGGCCGGGGTGATGTCTTGCCCGAGAACGTCAAGCAGCGTTACGCCCTGCCCCGCCTGGACCTGGCCGATAACATGCACCGGCCAACCGTCAGCCAGCAACGGCGCCAACTCGACGGGCGGCAGGGTGAACACCAGCACGTAGTCATCGCCCCCGCTCAATGCGGCGACCCGCGCCTCGTCATCACCGACAAACGCCAGCAACGCGCTGGACAGCGGCAACTTCTGGCGCTCGATCAACAGGCTGACAGCCGAGGCCTTGGCGATATGCCCACAATCGGCCAGAAGACCGTCAGAAATATCCATCGCCGAGGTGGCCTTGCCCCGTAGAGCCAGGCCCAAGGCCAACTGCGGTTGTGGCGACCAGTAATGGGCCAGCAGCGGGTCGGCAATCGCGGCATCGGCGCTGCGCTGCCCCAATACCAGCGGCAAGGCACCGGCGGCATTACCCAACTCGCCGCCGACACACAAGAGATCGCCCGGCTGTGCGCCGCTGCGGGTCAACGCTTGACCGGCCGGGACACGACCAAACACGGTCAGGGTCAGGCTCAGCGGACCGCGCGTGGTGTCGCCGCCCACCAGGCCCACACCGCAGTTTTGCGCCATGGCGTTCAACCCCTGGGCATAGCGTTGCAGCCAATCGGCATCGACGGTCGGCGTAGTGAGTGCGAGGGTAAACGCGAGGGGGTGGGCGCCCATGGCCGCCAGGTCGCTGACCGCCACGGCCAGCGAGCGCTGGCCGAGCAGGAACGGGTCACAGGGGTCGGCAAAGTGCACGCCGGCCACTAAGGTATCGGTGGAAATTGCCAGCTGCTCCCCGGCGGGGAGCGCCAGCAGGGCACAGTCGTCGCCGATCCCCAGGGCAATGCCCTCGCCGCCCTGTGCGCACGGCGCGGCGGCGAAGTACTGGTGGATCAGCTCGAACTCGCCCATTCAGGACTCAAGCGCAGGTTAGCGCTTGTACGCCTTCACTTCGGCTTCACGCAGGCGCGGGGCCAGCTTGTCGAGCACGCCGTTGACGAACTTGTGACCGTCGGTCGAACCGTAGACTTTCGCCAGTTCGATGCCTTCGTTGATCACCACGCGGTATGGCACGTCGACGCGCTTGAGCAGCTCCCAGGTGGACAGGCGCAGTACGGCCAGTTCAACCGGGTCCAGCTCTTCGAGGGTCAGGTCCAGGCACGGCGTCAATGCCGCATCGATCTCGGCCAGGTTGGCCGGAACGCCGTGCAGGATGTCGTGGAAGTAGCTCTGGTCGGCAAACGTGAAGTCGTTATCGACGCGAAACTGCGCTTCGATCTCGTTCAGCGAGGTGCCAGCCATGTGACGCTGGTACAGCGCCTGGGTGGCGAGCTGGCGGGCAGCACGGCGCTTTTCGCTTTTCGACGGCTTGCCGGCGTCCGCTGGGCGCTCGTCGCGTGGGTTGAAGCAATCGCTCTCGTCGGAAATCACTTGGCCTCCAACTGCGACAGCAGGCTGACCATTTCCAGGGCGGACAGGGCAGCTTCAGCGCCTTTGTTACCGGCCTTGGTGCCGGAACGCTCGATGGCTTGTTCGATGGAATCCACGGTCAGTACGCCGAAAGCGACTGGCACGCCGAACTCCATGGACACCTGGGCCAGGCCCTTGGTGCATTCGCCGGCCACGTATTCGAAGTGCGGAGTACCGCCACGAATGACCGCGCCCAGGGCGATGATCGCCGCGTATTCACCCTGCTGAGCAACTTTTTGCGCAACCAGTGGAATTTCGAAGGCGCCAGGGGCGCGGATGATAGTGATGTCGCTCTCGCTCACACCGTGGCGAACCAGGGCATCCACGGCACCGCTTACCAGGCTTTCAACCACGAAGCTGTTGAAGCGGCCAACCACCAGGGCATAGCGGCCTTTGGGGGCGATGAAGGTACCTTCGATGGTCTTCAGGGTCATTCGACAAATCTCTTAAAGAGCCGGGACGCGAAAAGTGCGTCCCTCAGTGATGATTTAACCGCGAACAAGGGGCAAAAAGCGCCGGCCTTTATTCGGAGGGCACGTATTCTACAACTTCCAGATCGAATCCGGATATCGCATTAAATTTCATCGGTGCGCTCATCAGGCGCATTTTGCGCACACCGAGGTCACGCAGGATCTGCGAACCGGCGCCGACGATGCTGTAGGTGGTCGGCGTTTTCACCTGGGTCTGCTCGGCGGTTTCGCGAATATGCGCGAGCAGCACGTCGCCATCCACCGGGTTACCCAGCAGCAGTACCACACCGCTGCCGGCCTCGGACACCGCAGCCATGGCGGCGCGCAGGCTCCAGCGGCCCGGTTGCTTGACCATCAGCAGGTCGCGCAACGGGTCCATGTTGTGCACGCGCACCAGGGTCGGCTCGTCGGCGCAGATGGTGCCCAGGGTCAGCGCCATGTGCACGTCGCCTTCCACCGAATCACGGTAGGTCACCAAATTGAATTGGCCCAGTTCGCTGTCCAGTGGCTGCTCGGCAATCCGCTGAACGGTACGTTCGTGGATCATCCGGTAGTGAATCAGGTCGGCAATGGTGCCGACCTTGATGTTGTGTTCGGCGGCAAAGGCTTCGAGTTCGGCACGGCGGGCCATGGTGCCGTCGTCGTTCATCACTTCGCAGATCACGCCGCAGGGCTCGAAACCGGCCATGCGCGCCAGGTCGCAGGCGGCTTCGGTGTGGCCGGCGCGAGCGAGGGTGCCGCCCGGTTGAGCCATCAACGGGAAGATGTGGCCGGGGCTGACGATGTCTTCGGCCTTGGCGTCCTTGGCGGCAGCGGCTTGCACGGTGCGGGCACGGTCGGCGGCGGAAATGCCGGTGGTGACGCCGGTGGTCGCTTCAATCGATACGGTGAACTTGGTACCAAACCCTGAACCATTGCGCGGCGCCATCAACGGCAGCTTGAGCAGCTCGCAGCGCTCGCGGCTCATGGGCATGCAGATCAAGCCACGGGCGTGCTTGGCCATGAAGTTGATGTGCTCAGGCTTGCAGGCCTCGGCGGCCATGATGATGTCGCCTTCGTTTTCGCGGTCTTCGTCATCCATCAGGATGACCATCTTGCCTTGGCGGATGTCTTCAACCAGTTCTTCGATGCTATTGAGCGCCACAGGGCACCCCCTTGGTCAGGATTTCAGGTAGCCGTTAGCGGCCAGAAAACTTTCGGTGATGTTCCCGGCTGCAGGCTCTGCGGCCTTATCGCCCAACAGCAGGCGCTCCAGGTAACGGGCAAGCAAGTCGACTTCCAGGTTCACCCGGCGACCAGGCTGGTACGACGCCATGATGGTCTCGCTCAGGGTGTGGGGAATGATGGTCAGTTCGAATTCGGCGCCGTTCACGGCGTTCACAGTCAGGCTGGTGCCGTCGACGGTGATCGAGCCTTTGTGGGCAATGTACTTGGCCAGTTCCTTGGGCGCGCGGATGCGGAATTCCACGGCACGCGCATTTTCGCTGCGGGCCACCACTTCGCCGACGCCGTCGACGTGGCCACTGACCAGGTGGCCGCCCAGGCGGGTGGTCGGGGTCAGGGCTTTTTCCAGGTTGACCGGGCTGCCGGCCTTGAGGTCGTTCATCGCGGTGCAGTCCAGGGTTTCCCGGCTGACGTCGGCGGCAAAGCCGTTGCCCGGCAGTTCGACGACGGTCAGGCAGACGCCGCTGACGGCGATGCTGTCGCCCAGCTTGACGTCGCCGAGGTCGAGCTTGCCGGTTTCAACCAGCAGGCGCACGTCGCCGCCCTTGGGGGTCATGGCGCGGATGCTGCCGATGGATTCGATAATGCCGGTGAACATGGCCTTCTCCTGGAAAACGGTGCGGGCACTTGAGCGCCCGGTCAGAATTATACGCTCGCTGCTGGCACAGGGATGGCAGTGACTCGCCAGTCGTCGCCTACAGCGCGCATTTCAGTGATCTTGAGTTGGGGAGCGTCCGCCAGCTTCTCAAGTGGCCAGTCCAGCAAAGGCCGGGCAGCGGAGCCGAGGAACTTGCCGGCGACGAAAATCACGTATTCGTCCACCAGGCCCTGCTGGGCAAACGCGCCCGCCAGGCTTGGGCCGGCTTCCACCAGTACGTCGTTGACGCCACGGGCGGCCAGCGCCACCAGCGCCGAGCGCAGGTCGACCTGGCCGTCCACGCCCGGCACCACCAGGCACTCGGGGCCACGGGGGAACTGGTTTTCCGCGGTGACGCAGGTGATGACCAACGCCGGGCCGGCCTTGAAGAACGGTGCGTTGAGCGGCACGCGCAAACGGCCGTCAATCAGCACACGCAGCGGCGGGCGCGACATGGCCAGGGCCGTGGTGGCGTCGTCCAGGCCGAGTTCGGCGGCGCGTACGGTCAGGCGTGCGCCGTCGGCCAATACGGTGTCGGCACCGGTCAGCACCACGCTGGCCTCGGCGCGCAGGCGCTGCACGGCGGCGCGGGCGGCGGGGCCGGTGATCCATTGGCTTTCGCCGCTGGCCATGGCAGTGCGGCCGTCCAAACTCATCGCCAGCTTGACCCGCACAAACGGCAGGCCATGCTCCATACGCTTGAGGAAGCCCTTATTCAGGGCCCTGGCTTCACCTTCCAGCACGCCGCTGCGTACCTCGATTCCGGCCTGGGCCAGGCGCTGCATGCCGCGCCCGGCGACTTCCGGGTTGGGGTCCTGCATCGCTGCGACCACCCGCGCCAGCCCGGCACTCACCAGCGCATCGGCGCACGGCGGGGTATGGCCGTAGTGGCTGCAGGGCTCGAGGGTTACGTACGCCGTGGCGCCGCGCGCCTTGTCACCGGCAGCCCGCAAGGCATGCACTTCCGCATGGGGCTCGCCGGTGCGCACATGCCAGCCTTCGCCGACAATCTGCCCAGCGCGGACAATCACGCAGCCCACACGCGGGTTGGGGTGGGTGGTGTACAGGCCGTTGCGCGCCAGTTCGAGGGCGCGGGCCATGTAATGGGCGTCCAGCACAGCCTGTTCAGCAGAAAGTGGGTTCATTCTTTGACCGGCTCACGGGCCAGGCGGTCGATCTCTTCGCGGAACTCGTTGAGGTCCTGGAAGCGTCGATACACCGAGGCGAAACGGATATAGGCGACTTCGTCGAGCTTTTGCAGCTCGCCCATCACCAACTCTCCCACCACCAGGCTCTTGACCTCGCGTTCGCCGGTGGCGCGCAGCTTGTGCTTGATATGCGCCAGCGCCGCCTCCAGCCGCTCGACACTCACCGGGCGTTTTTCCAGGGCGCGCTGCATACCGGCGCGCAGTTTTTCTTCGTCGAAGGGCTGGCGGCTGCCGTCGGACTTGATCAGGCGCGGCAATACCAGTTCGGCGGTTTCGAAGGTGGTGAAACGTTCACCGCAGCCAGAGGCCAGGCATTCGCGCCGGCGACGCACTTGATCGCCCTCGGCGACCAGACGCGAGTCAATGACCTTGGTGTCGTTGGCACCGCAGAAGGGACAGTGCATGGTGGCAGGCAACAAAAAAAGGGAGGGCCATGGTAGCGCATCCCTGTGGCAAGACAAGCCATAGCCTTTACGGTATATAGGCAGGCCTATATGTTTCTTATATTTCAAGCCACGGATTTTGTCCTTTTCTGGAGCCGTACATGCAGTTACGACCATTTGTTTTGCTCACCGTGTTCAGTGTCCTGGTCGCCTGCAGCAGCGAAGCCCCCAAGCCGGCCGCCCCTCAACCGACGCCCGCACAAGAGAAAAAAGTCCCCGGCATTGAAGACCTCGGTCCCCTGCCCGCCTATCAACGCGAAATCAGCGGCAGCCTCACCAACGTGCCGGCCGGCGCCGAAGTCGAGATGGCGCTGCTGGTGATCGATGACCGTTCGCGCCCGCAACAACTGTTGGCGAGCAGCGTCTTGACCGGCAACGGCAAGCCCCTGGCCTTCCGCCTGCGCTACAACCCCGAGGCGTTCCCGGCCGGTGCGCGGGTTGAATTGCGTGGCCGTGCCAGCCAGTCCGGCCAGTTGATCCTGCACCTGCCTGCCGTGCGCATCACCCAGGCGATCACCCAGACCACCGGCCCCCTGGAACTCGTCAAGGCACCATGACGCCGCCGCTGGACTTGCAGCGCGCCCTGAGCGCGCTGATCGGCGACGCCCAACTGGTGCCCTGCCCGCTGCCGGGTACCGCGCTTTCATTGTGGCTGCTGGATGCGGACAACATGGACCGCGCCTTCAGCCCCGAGGAAACCCGACGCATCCTGCATGAACCGCCCTACTGGAGTTTTTGCTGGGCCAGCGGCTTGGCGCTGGCGCGGTATCTGGCGGCGAACCCGGAATGGGTGAAAGGCAAGCGTGTGCTGGATTTCGGCGCAGGCTCCGGTGTGGCCGGGATTGCCGCGGTCAAAGCCGGCGCGCTGGAAGTGGTGGCCTGCGACCTGGACCCGCTGGCGTTAGCGTCCTGCCGGGCGAATGCCGAACTCAACGGCGTGGCGCTGAGCTATTCAACGGACTTTTTCGCCGAAACCGACCGCTTCGACCTGATTCTGGTCGCCGACGTGCTCTACGACCGCGCCAACCTGCCGTTGCTCGACCACTTCCTCAGCCGAGGCCGCGAAGCGCTGGTGGCGGACTCGCGCGTGCGGGACTTCCAGCACCCGGCTTATCGGCGGCTGGAGATACTCGATGCACTGACGTTGCCGGACCTGGCCGAGCCTTGGGAGTTTCGCAAGGTGAGCCTGTACCATTCGCGGCGTTAAACCTGCACGTTAAAAATGTTCAGCAATAGATTGGTTAAGACAACGAAAGGAGGCGCATGGAAAATGCCCTCCTTTTCGCACGCGGCGTGGACAATCGACCTGCATGCTTTTCCAAACAGTTTCACTCATTGCTGACCACGCACCCCCCTTGCAAAAAAACGGGCAGCTCACTAGTCTTTGCGGCAATACACCCGCCATGCCTCTGGTTGCGTCAGTAGCCAAGCACAAATTGTGCGGGTTTTTTATGCCCGGTATTTTTTGGGTATGAGGACATTCAGCAAACCCGCCATTGACGTTCCTGCCCAGCTTGAGCTGCTCAAGCACCGCGGATTGAATGTTCAGGACGAGGTTGGCGCCGCGTTTTTTTTGCAATCGGTCAGCTTCTTTCGGCTCACTCCCTATATGCGGCCGTTTCAGCAGCCGGACGATATCAACCATCGTTTTCGTGACGGTAGCCAGTTTGAACAGTTAACTCGTCTCTACGACTTCGACCGACAGCTTCGCTTGCTGACCATGGACGCCATCGAGAGAGTCGAAATAGCATCGCGCTCGACCATCAGCAACCACATGGGGCCCGCCCATGGCAGTCACTGGTATATAAACTCGCAGATGTTCCATCAGATGTTCGATCATCAGCGGCTGCTTACGACGCTGTCCCTCAAACAATCCACAGCCATGCGTCACTTCCAGCGCGAATGCGAGAGCATCGATCGATTGCGCGCGGACGACATGAGAAAACGCCTCCTTAAACGCCAAAGAGCTAAAGAGCTAAAGAGCTAAAGAAAGCTACGCCCGTTACTACCCAGCAACCTACGTCCACCCACCTCTTATGCCAGGCTGGGCCATGTTGGAGGAACTGACGCTGGGTGATTTATCCCACTTATATAAGGGCTTGGCGAAAGACGCGGATAAAAAGGCCATTGCCAAGCGCCTGGGACTTGCGGCCCCCCTCATGCAGTCCTGGCTGCACACCCTGACCACCATTCGAAACATGTGCGCCCATCATTCACGACTGTGGAACCGAGAGTTAGGCATTCGTCCCGAACTGCCAAGGAAAGCCAACTTCTTATGGCCGGGACAGCTCTTTCAGCCAGGGCCACACACCCGCATTTTTGCAGCACTCTGCATTCTGAATCACTTGATGCATCAGGTGAGCCCCCACAGTCACTGGGATCAACGCCTGCATCGCCTGATTTACGAATTTCCGGAAGTTAGCCTGAAAGCGATGGGCTTCCCTCTCGATTGGTATCAGGACCCTTTTTGGCATGCGCTTGGAAACAGAACACCCCGCTGCTTCCGGTAGCCTTCGCCAGCCCTTATAGTTGCCCCATTCCCGCTTTATTCGAGACGCCCCATGAGTGAACCCACGCCGTACATCTTCGACGTCACCAGCGCCAATTTCGACCAGGCCGTGATCCAGAACTCCTTCGAAAAACCCGTGCTCGTGGATTTCTGGGCCGAGTGGTGCGCGCCGTGCAAGGCGTTGATGCCCATGCTGGCGCAGATTGCCCAGAGTTATCAGGGTGAGCTGCTGCTGGCCAAGGTCGATTGCGAGGCGGAGCAGGACATCGTCGCGCGGTTTGGCATTCAAAGCCTGCCGACGGTGGTGCTGTTCAAGGATGGCCAGCCGGTGGATGGATTTGCCGGGGCGCAGCCGGAGTCGGCGGTGCGGGCGCTGCTGGAGCCTCACGTGAAGATGCCACCACCGGCGGCGGCTGACCCGCTGGAGCAGGCCCAGGCGCTGTTTGCCGATGGCCGCATCAGCGACGCCGAGGCCGTGCTGGTGGCGCTGCTGGGTGAAGACAACACCAACGCCGCCGCGTTGATTCTGTACGCCCGCTGCCTGGCCGAACGCGGTGAGTTGGGTGAAGCCCAAACCGTGCTCGATGCGGTGAAGAGCGATGACCACAAAGCCGCCCTCGCCGGCGCCAAGGCGCAAATCACCTTCCTGCGCCAGGCCGCCGACCTGCCGGACGCCGCCGAGTTGAAAAGCCGCCTGGCGCAAAACCCGCAGGACGACGAAGCCGCCTATCAACTGGCCATCCAGCAACTGGCGCGCCAGCAATACGACGCGGCGCTGGAAGGCTTGCTCAAGCTGTTTATTCGCAACCGCAGCTACAGCGAAGGCCTGCCGCACAAGACCTTGCTGCAGGTGTTCGAACTGCTGGGCAATGATCACCCGCTGGTGACCGTGTACCGCCGCAAGTTGTTCGCCGCGCTGTACTAATCGCCGATCCAACTGTACAGCGGCGTATCCCCGCCGCTGGCCACCTTGACCTTGGCGCTATGGCGCAGGCGCACCAACAGGCGCTTGCCCGCCGTGGCATCCCCCGCCAAACCTTCCAGTCGATCAAGCAGCTCCAGGCCACTGAGTTGCCCGGCGTTGCGCAACAGGTCCTGGGCGTTCCGCCACAGATCATCGTTCTGCTTGACCGGCGCTGCCGGCGCGGCGGTCGCACTTGCCATGGGCGTTGCCTGCAACTGCGCGCCGAGTCGCGCCCAATCGCCGTCGTCCAGCTCCAGGGTCAAGTCCACCGGCAGGTCGCCGATGGTTCCACGAATTCGCAACATCGTCCTTACTCCTGCATTTTTTCTGACGAGCATGCTCCCATGCGGCTTGCGCAACGCCAAGCGGGCGGTCAAACTCTCGGCACTATTGTTATAAGATCACATAACAAAACTTTCATCTCCTGGAGCTTTCCCATGCGCCGTCTGTTGCTTGCTTTGCCGTTTGCCCTGTTGCCACTCGCCATCGCTCACGCCGCTGACGAGCATGACCACGATCACGAACACGGCAGCCTCGGCGCCCACGAACACGGCGTCGGCCGCCTTAACGCGGTACTCGACGGCCAGGCCCTGGAGCTTGAACTGGACAGCCCGGCGATGAACCTGGTGGGCTTCGAACACCTCGCCACCACTGCTGCCGACAAAGCCAAGGTCGCCGCCGCACGCAAGCAGCTGGAGAACCCGCTGGCCCTGTTCAACCTGCCCAAGGCCGCCGGTTGCGTGATCAGCTCCCAGGAACTCAACAGCCCGCTGTTCGGCGACAAACCGGAAGCCGACCACGACGACGATGATGACCACGACGCCAAAGACGGCGCCCACGAGCACCATCACGATCACAGTGAAATCCACGCCCACTACCAATTCACCTGCGCCACGCCGACCGCCCTGGGCAACCTGGACCTGACCCAGGTGTTCAAGACCTTCCCCGCCACCCAGAAAATTCAGGTACAACTGATCGGCCCGAGCGGCCAGCAAGGTGTTGAAGCGACCGCCACAGCAGCCACCCTGAAGTTCTGAGTGCCCATGACCCACCCATTGATCGAACTGTCTGACCTGGGCTTTAACTGGCCCGGTCACCCACAGTTGCTGGACATCCCCGCGTTCCGCCTGGAAGCGGGGGAAACCCTGTTTCTCAAGGGGCCGAGCGGCAGTGGCAAAACCACCTTGCTCGGCCTGCTCGGCGGTGTGCAGAAGCCCAGCCAGGGCAGCATCCGCCTGCTCGGCCAGGAGCTGACCGAACTCTCGGCCGGCGCGCGGGACCGCTTTCGTGTTGACCACACCGGCTATATCTTCCAGCAGTTCAACCTGCTGCCGTTCCTGTCGGTGCGCGAGAACGTCGAGCTGCCCTGCCACTTTTCCAAGCTGCGTGCGCAACGGGCAAAGCAGCGCCACGGCAGTGTCGACACAGCCGCCGCCACATTGCTGGCGCACCTGGGCCTGAAGGATAAGGACTTGCTGGAGCGCCGCGCCGACTCGCTGTCCATCGGCCAACAGCAACGGGTGGCCGCCGCCCGTGCGTTGATCGGCCAACCGGAACTGGTGATCGCCGACGAGCCCACCTCGGCCCTGGACTACGACGCCCGCGAAGCCTTCATTCGACTGCTGTTCGCCGAATGCCGCGAAGCCGGCGCCAGCCTGTTGTTTGTCAGCCATGACCAGAGCCTGGCGCCACTGTTCGACCGCAACCTGTCGCTGGCCGAACTCAATCGCGCCGCCACGCCCGCAGAGGTTTGAGATGTATCTGTTTCGTCTAGCCATGGCCAGCCTGGCTAACCGCCGCTTTACCGCGATCCTCACCGCCTTCGCCATCGCCTTGTCGGTGTGCCTGCTGCTGGCGGTGGAGCGCGTGCGCGTTGAGGCGCGCAACAGTTTCGCCAGCACCATCAGCGGCACCGACCTGATCGTCGGCGCACGCTCCGGTTCGGTCAACCTGCTGCTGTACTCGGTGTTCCGCATCGGCAACGCCACCAACAACATTCGGTGGGACAGCTACGAGCACTTCGCCGCCAGCCCCCAGGTGAAATGGGCGATCCCGATTTCCCTCGGCGACTCCCATCGCGGCTACCGCGTCATGGGCACCAACGAGTCGTACTTCGAGCACTACCAGTACGGGCGCAAACAGAACCTGGAACTGGCCAGCGGCCGCGCCTTCGCCACCGACCCGTTCGAAGTAGTACTCGGCGCCGAAGTCGCCGATGCCCTGCACTACAAGCTCGGCGACAAGCTGGTGCTGGCCCACGGCGTGGCGGTGGTCAGCCTGGTAAAACACGATGACAAACCGTTCACCGTGGTCGGTATTCTCAAGCGCACCGGCACGCCGGTGGACCGCACGCTGCATATCAGCCTCGGCGGCATGGAGGCGATCCATATCGACTGGCACAACGGCGTACCGGCCCAGGGCAAAGGTCGCATCAGTGCCGACCAGGCGCGCAACATGGACCTCACCCCGCAAGCCATCACGGCCTTTATGCTCGGCCTGAACAACAAGATTTCCACCTTCGCCCTGCAGCGGGAGATCAACGAATTCCGTGGCGAGCCGATGCTGGCGATCCTGCCCGGCGTGGCGCTGCAAGAGCTGTGGAGCATGATGGGCACCGCCGAAAAAGCCTTGTTCGTGATCTCGCTGTTCGTGGTGCTGACCGGTTTGATCGGCATGCTCACGGCGATCCTCACCAGCCTCAACGAACGCCGCCGCGAAATGGCGATCCTGCGTTCGGTGGGTGCACGACCGTGGCATATCGCGACGCTGCTGATCTTCGAAGCCTTCGCCCTGGCCCTGTCCGGCGTGATCGCAGGCGTGGGTTTGCTGTATGTGTGCATCGCCGCATCGCGCGGGTATTTGCAGGCCAATTACGGCCTGGACCTGCCGATGTCGTGGCCCAGCGAATATGAATGGACCTTGCTCGCCGGTATCCTGGCGGCAGCGCTGTTAATGGGCAGCGTGCCCGCCTGGCGCGCCTACCGACAATCCCTGGCCGATGGCCTGTCCATACGTTTATGAGGAAGGCTTCGATGCGTCGCGCTCTGTTTGCGTTATTGCTGCTGGTGACCGTGCCCGCCTGGGCGGAGGACCAGCCCAAGGACCTGTCCTGGCAGGAGATGATCCCGCCGGACGCGCCGCCGGAAATCCCCAACATGAAACCGCTGCACAACCTGTCGAACATGGCCGATGCCTTGTCCGTCGAAGCGGCACCAGCGGCCAAGCAGGATCTGCCCAATGCGCCGGTGGTGCAGAGCCTCGATGGCCAGCATATTCGCCTGCCGGGGTATATCGTGCCGCTGGAAGTCAGCGAAGAAGGCCGCACCACCGAGTTCCTGCTGGTGCCGTATTTCGGCGCGTGCATCCATGTGCCGCCACCGCCATCGAATCAGATCGTGCACGTGAAAAGCGAACTCGGCGTGAAGCTCGATGAGCTCTACCAGCCGTACTGGATCGAGGGGGCGATGCAGGTCAAACCGTCCACCAGTGAACTGGCCGACGCCGGCTACCAGATGGATGCCGAGAAAATTTATATCTACGAACTGCCGGAATAACGCTGATCGCCCTTTCATTGAGCTGAGTCAAAAGACCGAACGGAACGATCTTTACCATTGGACGTACAACTTCTAAACGTCCTCTGGAGCTCCCATGAACAAGTCTCTGCTCGGCGCGTCCCTCTTCGCCCTCGCACTCGCCGCCCCTGCCGTCCACGCTCACGAAGCGGGCGACATTCTGATTCGTGCCGGTGCAATCACCGTGAACCCGAAGGCAGACAGCAGCACCGTCAAAGTTGACCAGGGCCCACTGGCCGGCGCCAACCTGGGCGGCAAGGCGACCATGAGCAGCGACACCCAGCTGGGCCTGAACTTCGCCTACATGCTCACCAGCCATGTCGGTATCGAACTGCTGGCGGCTACGCCGTTCGAGCATGACGTGAAGATCAAGGGCACCGCCCTCGGCGCCGCCAACGGCAAGCTCGGTACGCTGAAACACCTGCCACCGACCCTGAGCGTCGTGTACTACCCGCTGGACAATAAATCCCCGTTCCAGCCGTACGTAGGCGCCGGTATCAACTACACCTGGATCTACGACGAACACGTCGGCAGCCGCGCCTCCGAAGCCGGCTTCAGCAACTTCAAGGCCGAGAACTCCTGGGGCTGGGCTGCGCAGATCGGCGCGGACTACATGATCAACGATAAGTGGATGATCAACGCCCAGGCGCGCTACATCGACATCAGCACCAAGGCCACCGTGGAAAACAACGCCGTGGCGCCTGGCACCCGCGCCAAGGTCAATGTGGACGTTGACCCGATGGTTTACATGGTGGGTATCGGCTACAAGTTCTAAGCAACACTGCATAACCAATGTGGGAGGGGGGTTGCTGTGGTGAGGGGGCTTGTCCCCCGCTGGGTGCACCGCGGTCCAATGGGACTGCTGCGCAGTCCGGCGCGGGGCAAGCCCGCTCACTACAGCAAGCCCCCTCCCACATTTTGCTTTGTGTCGTGTCAGCTATGGCGGTAGAACCGGTCCAGCAACGCCGGTAACCCCGCTCGCCACGCCCGCGGCTTGATGCCGAAGGTGTGCAGGATTTTCTTGCAGGCCAGCACCGCATGCTGCGGTTCGTCTGCCGCATCCGGCCGTGCCGCGTGGGCCTGGGCGGTGGGCGCTTCGACGGCCAGCGCATGGTAGCTGCGCGCTTCGGTGAGGATCGCCTGGCCCAGCGCCAGCGGCGTGGTCGCCTCATGCCCGGCGTAGTGGTAAGTGCCCCACAGCGGCGCCGCGCAATCGAGTTGCTTGAGCACCGAGATGATCACCCGCGCGGCATCGTCCACCGGCGTCGGGTTACCGCGTCGGTCGTCCGCCATCAACAACTCATCCGTTTTCTCGGCCCTGGCCAGGAAGCGCCCGAGAGTGCCGTCGACACTGTCATCCAGCAGCCAGCCAAAACGCAACAGCACATGCTGCGGGCACGTCGCGCGCACGCTCTGCTCGATCCGCCACAACGCCTGGCCACGCAGGCCCAGGGGCACCGGCTCGTCCTTTTCGCTGTAGGCGGTGGCGCGGGAGCCATCGAACACGCGGTAGCTGGACGGTTGCAGCAGGGTAATGTTGTGGTGCTGGCACAGTTCGGCCAGGCGCTCGATGGCGAACTCCTGGGCGGCCAGGCGGGTTTCGCTGACGGCTTCGGCCTGGAACCAGTCGAAATAGTAGGCGAGGTTGATCAACGCATCGGGACGGGTGTCGTCGAGCAATTGGGTGAGGCTTGCGGCATCCCAGCCGTCTTGGGGCGGTTTGGGTGCGAGGAAACCAATGTCTTCCTCTGCACCGAGGCGAATCAGCGCCTGCCCGAGGGCATTCCCGCCGCCCAGTAACATAAGGCGCATTCGCATAGATTGAGCAGGCCCGGTCTGTTTGGAACGATGGTTATGGTCGGCAGGCGGGTGAGGCATGCCGTAGGTTTATTCCAGAATCGTTGCATTTTGCGGGTTTGTAGCGCAACCGTCACGGATAAAGTGCGGGGTTGCAACTTGTTGGAGTGGGCTGCATAACTTAGGCATGAACCTTCCTGAATCAACCGACACGGTCTTGAACGGCTTCCACCCCGCCGTCAGCACCTGGTTCCGCCACACCTTCCCCTCGGTGACCAGCGCCCAGGCCCAGGCGTGGCCGCTGATCCGCCAGCGCCGCTCGACGCTGATCGCGGCGCCCACCGGCTCCGGCAAGACGCTGACGGCCTTCCTCGCGGTGCTCGATGACCTGGTGCACCAGGGCCTGGCCAACGGCGGGCAACTGCCGGACGAGACGCTGGTGGTGTATGTGTCGCCGCTCAAGGCGCTGTCCAACGATATCCAGATCAACCTGCAAACCCCGCTGGCCGGGATCACCGAGCATTTGCAGCGCCTGGGCCTGCCGCCGCTGGTGATCCGCACCGCCGTGCGCACCGGCGACACCCCGCAGAAAGACCGCGCACAGATGCGCAAGCGCCCACCGCATATCCTGGTGACCACACCAGAATCGCTCTACGTGCTGCTGGGCTCGGACTCCGGCCGGCACATGCTGGCCAGCGCGCGCACGGTGATCGTCGATGAAATCCACGCCATCGCCGCCAGCAAGCGAGGCAGCCACCTGGCCCTGAGCCTGGAACGCCTGCAAGGCTTGTGCGCCGAGCCGCTGACCCGCATCGGTCTGTCGGCCACGCAAAAGCCCATCGAGGCGGTGTCGCGCTTTCTGGTGGGCACTGAGCGAGCGTGCGACATCGTCGACATCGGCCATGCCCGCCGCCGTGACCTGGATATCGAAGTGCCGCCGGTGCCGCTGTCGGCGGTGATGGCCAACGATGTCTGGGAGCTGGTCTACGACCGCCTCGCTGCACTGGCCCGTGAGCACCGCACCACGCTGATCTTCGTCAACACCCGGCGCCTGGCCGAACGCCTGGCCCGGCACCTGAGCGAGCGCCTGGGCAAGAGCGCCGTGGCCGCCCACCACGGCAGCCTGGCCAAGGAGATGCGCCTGGACGCCGAGCAACGGCTCAAGGCCGGCGAGCTGCAAGTGCTGATCGCCACCGCGTCCCTGGAGCTGGGGATTGATATCGGCGATGTCGACCTGGTGTGCCAGATCGCTTCGCCGGGCTCCATCAACGGTTTTCTGCAGCGGGTGGGCCGCTCCGGGCATCAGGTCGGCGGCACGCCCAAGGGGCGCCTGTTCGCCACCACCCGCGACGATCTGATCGAATGCGCCGCCCTGCTCGACTGTGTGCGCCGGGGCGAACTGGACACCGTGCAGATCCCGGTGGCGCCCCTGGACGTGCTGGCCCAGCAGATCATCGCCGAGGTCAGTGCCCAGGAGTGGCCGGAGCAGGCCCTGCTCGACCTGATCCACCGCGCCGCGCCCTATGCCGCCCTGGATGAACGCCACTACCAGGCGCTGCTGCAGATGCTCGCCGACGGCTACAACGGGCGCCAGGGTATCCGCAGCGCGTACCTGCACCGCGATGCCCTGACCCGCACCCTGCGCGGCCGCCGTGGCGCCAGGCTGACCGCCGTGACCAGCGGCGGCACCATCCCCGACAACGCCGACTACAGTGTGTTGCTCGAACCCCAGAGCCTGAACATCGGCAGCGTCAACGAAGATTTCGCGGTGGAAAGCATCGCCGGGGATATCTTCCAGCTCGGCAATACCTCCTACCGCATCCTGCGGGTCGAAGCCGGCAAAGTGCGGGTCGAAGACGCCCATGGCCAGCCGCCGACCATTCCGTTCTGGCTCGGCGAAGCGCCGGGGCGCAGCAATGAGTTATCCGCCGCGGTCGCACGTTTGCAGGGGCAACTCGACAGCCTGCTCAGCGCCAGCCCCGGCGACCTGCAACCGGCGCAAGACTGGCTCACCGGCACCCTTGGCCTGAACCGCGCCAGCGCCGAACAGATCCTCGACTACCTGGCCCGCGCGCGCCTGGCCCTCGGCGCTTTGCCGTCCCAGGACACGTTGATCATGGAGCGGTTTTTCGACGAGTCCGGCGGTACCCAACTGATCATCCACACGCCGTTCGGCAGCCGCGTCAATCGGGCCTGGGGCCTGGCCTTGCGCAAGCGTTTTTGCCGCACCTTCAACTTTGAACTGCAAGCGGCAGCCAGTGAAAATGCGATCGTGCTGTCGCTGTCCACCAGCCACAGTTTCGAGCTCGATGAGGTATGGCGTTACCTCAACAGCAACAGTGCCGAACACCTGCTGATCCAGGCCGTACTGGATGCACCGCTGTTCGGTGTGCGCTGGCGCTGGAACGCCGGCGTGGCACTGGCGCTGCCGCGCTTTACCGCCGGGCGCAAAGTGGCGCCGCAGATCCAGCGCATGAAGAGCGAAGACCTGATCGCCAGCGTGTTCCCCGACCAGATCGCCTGCCTGGAAAACCTCGCCGGCGAACGCGAAGTGCCCGAGCACCCGCTGGTGGAGCAAACCCTCGACGACTGCCTGCACGAAGCCATGGACAGCGACGCCTGGCTTGCCTTGCTGCGGCGCATGGAGCGCGGCGAAGTGCGGTTGATCAGCCGCGACCTGCCGGCGCCCTCGCCCATGGCTGCCGAAATCCTCAGCGCGCGCCCCTACACGTTTCTCGACGATGCACCGCTGGAAGAACGCCGCACCCAGGCCGTGCTCAACCGCCGTTGGAGCGACCCTCAGAGCACCGACGACCTCGGCGCACTGGACGCGGACGCCATCGCCGGCGTGTGCGAAGAGGCCTGGCCGGCGCCCCATGGCGTGGATGAAATGCATGAGGCATTGATGAGCCTGGCGTGCATCGCCAGCAACGAGGTCACCCCGCAATGGGCCGAGTGGTTGCAGGCCCTGGCTAAAGGTGGCCGCGCCTATCAATTGCCCAACGGCCTGTGGGTCGCAGTGGAACGCCTGGGGTGTTTGCAGGCGATCTATCCCCACAATTTGCCACTGCTCCCCGGCTTCGATGAGTCCTGGACCTTTGACGACGCACTGGTGGAACTGCTGCGCGCGCGCCTTGGTGGCTTCGGCCCGCAGCGCCTGATCGAGATCGCTGCGCCGCTGACCTTGCCGCTGGCCGACGTCACCCAGGCGCTGGCCCGCCTGGAGCAGGAAGGCTACGTGCTGCGCGGTCGCTTCAGCCCCGGAGCACTTGAGGAACAATGGTGCGAACGGCATCTGCTCGCCCGCATTCATCGCTACACGGTCAAGCGCCTGCGCCGGGAAATCGAGCCGGTGGCACTGCAGGATTTCATGCGCTTCCTGTTCGATTGGCAGCATCTGTCCGAAAGCACACGTGGCCAGGGCAGCGCGATGCTGCCGCAGATTGTCGGCCAGTTCGAAGGGTATGCCGCCGCCACGTCGGCCTGGGACAGTGACCTGCTCAGTGCACGGCTCAAGGATTACTCATCGACCTGGCTCGACGAGCTGTGCCGCAGCGGCAAGCTGGTGTGGACGCGCTTGAGCAACAAGTCCGGCGCCATCGCCCTGCGCAGCACGCCGGTGGTGCTGTTGCCGCGCAGCCAGGTGGCATTGTGGAGCGGGCTCACCGAACCCACCGACAGCACGACGCTGTCGCCCAAGGCGCAGAAAGTCCACCTGGCCTTGCGCGAACACGGCGCGCTGTTTTTCGATGAGCTGGTGCACGAAGCCCATCTGCTGCGCAGCGAACTGGAAACCGCCTTGCAGGAACTGGTCGGCGCCGGCCTGGTGAATGCCGACAGCTTTGCCGGGTTGCGCGCACTGACCACCCCGGCCAGCAAGCGCCAGGCGCGCAGCAGTCGGCGCGGGCGCGGGGCGTTTATCGGCGGCATGGACGATGCCGGGCGCTGGGCGCTGATTCGCCGCCCCTCGACCGCCGCCGGCCCGCACTCGGCCGAGACCCTGGAACATGTGGCGATGACCTTGCTGCGCCGTTATGGCGTGGTGTTCTGGCGTTTGCTGGAGCGCGAGGCGGATTGGTTGCCGAGTTGGCGCGAACTGCTACGCACATTCCATCGGCTGGAGGCCCGGGGTGAGATTCGCGGCGGGCGGTTTGTCAGCGGGCTGGCGGGTGAGCAGTTTGCGTTGCCGGAGGCGATCCCGTTGCTGCGCGAGGTGCGGCGCCGCCCCCACGACGGGAGTTTGATCGCCGTGTGCGGGGCTGACCCGCTGAACCTGGTGGGCACATTGTTACCGGGCAGCAAGGTGCCGGCGGTGAGTGGGAATCGAATTGTGTATCGGGATGGGTTGCCGGCGGCGGTGATGGTCGCCGGCAAGCAGCAGCTGTTGCTGGAGGTGGATCAGCAGGCGGTGCAGGAGAAGTTGATCAGGCATTGAATTTGAGGGCCTCATTGAGGCCTGGGCTGCTCCGTCAACACCACCGACGCCGGCATCTCTTCATCCGGCTCATCCGCCTGGGATGTACGCTTTGGCAACAAAACCTGCTGTGGATAAGTCTGCGCGAAGTGCACCTCATCGCAGTTATCCACAAGCTTTTTCAAACGCTGGTTGAACGCACGGCTCACCGCATATTGCCCGCCGGACACGGTACGGAACTGCGCCGTGAGCACCACGCCATTGAGGTCCATCTTGTCGACGCCAAACACCTCCAGCGGCCCTTGCAGGTTGTACTTGAGGAACACATCGTCGCGGATCGACTGCCCGGCCTCGCGGATCAGCTCCACGGCCTTGTCCACATCGGTGTCGTAGGTGAACTGCACCGAGAAGAACGCATAGGCAAATTGCCGCGACTGGTTGGTGACCGCCTTGATCTGCCCGAACGGCACCGAATGCACGAACCCCTTGCCATCGCGCAGGCGCAGGGTGCGGATGGTCAGGCCTTCGACAGTGCCAGCGTGGCCGGAATCGAGCACCACCCAGTCGCCGATGGACAAGGTGTCTTCGATGATGATGAACAGGCCGGTGATCACGTCCTGCACCAATTGCTGGGAGCCGAAACCAATCGCCAGGCCGACCACACCGGCCCCCGCCAGCAACGGCGCGACGTTGATGCCCAGGTTGGCCATGGTGGTGATTGCGCAGATCACCACCAGGATGATTTTGATCGCATTGCGCAGCAGCGGCAGGATGGTCTTCACCCTTGTGCTGGGCTGGCGATTGGAGCGTTTGTTCACCGGCGGTTTCAGCGCTTCCTGGATCGCCGTGTCGAGCACCACCCAGAACAACCAGGTCATCAGCAGGATCAGGCCGATGCTGCTGAGGGAATCGCTGATCGCACGGCCCACCGAGTTGCGCTGGGCAAATTCGAACAGCGATACGCCCCAGATGCGCCCGAGGATTTCGATAAAGGCGATGGCCATGACGATACGCAGGATCGCATGCAAGAGGCTGAGGAAACGCTCCTTATAGGCACTGCTGCGTTGGATCGCCACTTGGCTGCGGGACTTGAACAGGTGTTGCAGCACCGTGCTCAGGAATACCGTGCCGATCAACAGAATCGTGGTGAACAGAGCGCAGCGCAGGGCTTTCTGGTTGTCGTCTCCGGCGCCGATCAGGTTGATCGCCGAGACCAGCACCATCAACAGGATTGGCCAGTACCAAAGGCCGGAAAATACCCGCAGCGACTGCTGCAACGCCGGGTGTTTCAGGCGCTGGGCCAGCGGGCGGTTGCGGATCAGGTGGGCCACCGGACGGCGCAGGCGCACCACCAGTACGCCAAAGATCACTGCCGCGAACAGGCCGGTAAACACCGCGATACTGCTGGTGATATTGCCGCCGAGCTGGCGGGCGATCTGCGGACTGGTCAGGGCGTCGCTGAGGGCGGCGAGGAAGCCGATCAGGAACAGCGGCTTGGGGCAGTAGTTGCGAATGATCTGCACCGCCGGCCGCTTATGGCCGACGTTGAACATCACAATCACGCACAGCAGCATCGACGTGGAGAAGATGCCGCTGCTGGTCGCATAGGCAAAGCACAGCGCCAGGGCGCGGCCTATGGACGTGGGCAGGAAGTGACTGACGTAGAGCGTCAGCGGCAGGCAGATCAGCGCCGGGATCGTGTAGGGCACCACATAACCCAGTACGCCTTGCAGGCGCCCGCGGCGCTCTACGAACGGGCGCCGGTTCAAGCGCCGCACGATAAAGCGCCCCAGCAACGTCAAGAGCGCGAAGGCGCCAATCCACACACTGGACAGCAGCAGGAAGTCGCCGGCCACGCTCCACGGCGAACGCTCCGACGTCTGGTCAACCAACCGGCCGACTTCATCCGCCGCGCGATCCGCGCGTAAACGCCAGGCATCAACAAGGTTCTGATTGAGGTCGAGCTTGTTCTGCACATCATCGATGCTGGAACTGATGGCACCGAGCAATCCGCCCTCCACCAGCAGCTCCGGTTTGGCCGGCGCCTCGGGCTCCGGCGCGGTGGCCGCGGCGTACAGTGCGCCGCTGCCGCAGAACAGCAGCGCGCCGAGCAGTAATGCAGTCTTTAGATTCAGCAAAACACCGGGCTCCTTCAGAAGGGTCTGTAAGGAACTGACGAATTTGAGCACTGATCGTTCCCCTGTTTCAGCATCTTTGCCGCTTGGGCAACTATCAAATGCGGCCTGCATGCCGGGGTGAGGCGTGGTGGCCCTTGGCACAGTTTTGAACCTGCACCGTCTGTAGGACGGTGGAAACTTTCGCGCAAATTGCACGGTCATCCCAAAACGGAGGTCAATCGACCCACATCGACGGGAGTAACCATGGCGGCGATTCATATCGGCATTTCCGGCTGGCGCTACACGCCTTGGCGGGGGGATTTCTACCCCGAGGGGCTGACCCAGAAACGCGAGCTGCAGTTTGCGTCACGCGCTGTCAACAGCATCGAGATCAACGGTTCGTTCTACGCGCTGCAAACTCCCAAGCGTTACGCCGAGTGGTATGCCCAGACGCCTGAAGACTTCATGTTCAGTGTCAAGGCACCGCGCTACATCACGCATATCCTGCGCCTGCAGGATGTGCACAAGCCGATGGCGAACTTCTTCGCCTCCGGAGTGCTGGAGCTGAAAGACAAACTCGGCCCGATCCTGTGGCAGTTTCCGCCCAGCTTCAAATTCGATCCGCTGCTGTTCGAAGCCTTCCTCGCCGAATTGCCCACCGACACCCGGCAGGCCGCCACCCTCGCCCACCAGCATGAGCCGCGCCTGAACGGCAAGGCCAGCCTGCAGGCCCACGGCAAGCGCGCCCTGCGCCACGCGGTGGAGATTCGTCATAACAGTTTTGCGGTGCCGGAGTTTGTGCAGATGCTGGAAAAGCACGGCGTGGCGCTGGTGGTGGCAGACACCGCCGGCAAGTGGCCGTATCTCGAAGATGTTACCGCCAACTTCATGTACTTGCGTTTGCACGGCGACAAACAGCTGTACGCCAGCGGTTATACCGATGAAGCCCTCAAGCGCTGGGGCGATCGCATCGAACGTTGGGCCCACGGCAAGCAACCGGCCGATGCGCACCTGGCCGCCCCGCAGCACAAACCGCGCGCCCGCAAACAGCGGGATGTGTTTTGCTTTTTCGACAATGACATCAAAGTGCGTGCGCCCTTCGATGCACGCCACTTGCTGCAGCGTTTCGGGCTGGACAGGCAGCTTTGCACCGAACCCGGCAAGTTGCCTGAACCGGGGGTGTTGCCATGACGCATCCGGAATGGGTCCCCATTACGCCCACCGTCGCCATCACCCACTTCACGGTGCTGACGGTCAATATCCACAAGGGCTTCACCGCCTTGAACCGACGTTTCATCCTGCCGGAACTGCGCGAAGCAGTGCGCAGTGTGGGCGCTGATATGGTGTTCCTGCAGGAAATCCACGGCACCCACGAGCGCCATCCCCAGCGCTACAGCGACTGGCCGAACATGCCGCAGTACGAGTTCCTCGCCGACAGCATCTGGCCGCAGTTCGCCTACGGGCGCAACGCGGTCTACCCCCATGGCGATCATGGCAATGCGTTGCTGTCGAAATTCCAGATCGTGCGCTACGACAACCTCGATATCTCCCAAAGCGGCCATGAAAACCGTGGCCTGTTGCATTGCGTGCTGCGCTTGCCTGGCACCGGACAGGAAGTGCATGCGATCTGCATCCACCTGGGCTTGCGCGAGGTGCATCGCCAGCAGCAATTGCGCTTGTTGGAGCAGCGTATCAGCGAGATCCCGGCGGATGCGCCGTTGGTGGTGGCCGGCGATTTCAATGACTGGCGCCAACGCGCCGACCTCAGCCAAAGCGGCCTGCAGGAAGTCTTCATGCAGGCCCACGGCAAACTCGCACGCACCTTCCCGGCGCGCTTGCCGCTGCTGGCGCTGGACCGCATCTATGTGCGCAATCTAAAGATTCATAACCCCAAGGTGCTGACCACCCGCCCCTGGTCCCATCTGTCAGACCACGTGCCCCTGTCGGTGGAGATTGAACTATGAACATTGCCGTTGAGCACATTGCTACCGACCAGCCGCCGGATGAAGCCAAGGCCCGCGACGTCGATTACGGCTGGCAGCCTGACAACCGGCTCGAGTTGCTGGAGAACGGCGAGGCCTACTTTCCCAAAGTGTTCGACGCCTTGCGCGGGGCGCAGCGGGAAATCCTGCTGGAGACCTTTATCCTCTTCGAAGACAAGGTCGGCCATGAGCTGCAACGCATCTTGATCGACGCGGCGCAGCGTGGTGTCAAGGTGGTGGTCAGCCTGGATGGCTTTGGCTGCGGCGAACTGAGCCCCGCTTTTCTCGGCGAATTGGCCCAGGCCGGGGTGGCCGTGCAGATGTTTGATCCGGCGTCCAAGACCCTGGGTATTCGCACCAACTGGTTTCGCCGCCTGCACCGCAAGATCGTGGTGGTGGATGCCGCCGTGGCGTTTATCGGCGGGATCAATTTTTCTGCCGATCACCTGGGGGATTTCGGCCCCGAGGCCAAGCAGGATTACGCGGTTCAGGTGATAGGCCCGGCGGTGGCCGACCTGCATCATTTTGCCCTCGCCCAAAGCGGCCGCCAGGTGCGCACACGGCGCGGTTGGCGACGGCGCCAGCAACGGCCATCGCCTTGGCCGACCGATACAGGCGACGGCCTGGTGCGCCTGATTTACCGCGACAATCTGCAACACCGCGACGACATTGAAGAGGCGTATATCCATGCCTTGAGCAAAGCCCAGGAACGCGCGGTGATTGCCAATGCCTATTTCTTCCCCGGTTACCGCCTGCTGCGCGAGATCCGCAATGCGGCGCGCCGTGGCGTGAAGGTGCAATTGATCATGCAGGGCCAGCCCGATGTGCTGCTGGCCAAGCTGGCCGCGCGCATGCTCTACGACTACTTGCTCAAGGATGGCGTGGTGATTCATGAATATTGCCAGCGCCCGCTGCACGGCAAGGTCGCGCTGGTGGATGACGAGTGGAGCACCGTGGGTTCGAGCAACCTCGACCCGTTGAGCCTGTCGCTGAACCTGGAGGCCAACGTGCTGATTCGTGACCGGGCGTTCAATCAGCAACTGTACGAACGCCTGGACGCACTGGCCAAGGAGCATTGCCAGACCATGCCGGAAAACCGCAAGCCGCGCCTGTGGCTATGGCGACTGACCGTCGGTTTCCTGGTGTTCCATGTGATGCGCCACTTCCCCGCGCTGACCGGCTGGTTGCCGGCGCACAAGCCACGGTTGAAACCCTTCGAGGCTCGCACCCATGACATCTGAAGCCAGCGATTCACGCTTCAAGCGCTGGAAGAAACCGCTGACCGTGGCGTTCTTCCTGTTGCTGATCGTGCTGTTCACCCTGCTCGCAAGGCGTATCGACTGGAGCGAAGTGTTCCAGACCCTGGGCGATTTCAAGCTGCGCACCCTGCTGATCGCGGGCACGCTGACGTTGTGCAGCTTTATCGTCTACGCCTGCTTCGACTTGATCGGCCGCACCTACATTCGCCAACCGCTGCGCTGGAAGCAGATCCTGCCGGTCGGGATCATCAGCTATGCGTTCAATCTGAACCTGAGTGCCTGGGTCGGCGGAATCGCCATGCGCTATCGGCTGTATTCGCGGCTGGGGGTGAGCACCGGCAACATCGCCAAGATTCTCGGGCTGAGCCTGGCCACCAATTGGTTCGGTTATATGGCATTGGCCGGGGTGGTGTTCAGCAGCGGCCTGGTGACCATGCCGCCGGGCTGGAAGCTCAGCAGCGGCGCCCTGCAGGGCGTGGGTGTGCTATTGGTGCTGGCGAGCCTGGGCTATCTGGCAGCGTGCCAATTCTCGACAAAGCGTGCGTGGTCGATTCGCGGCATCGAGATCAACCTGCCGTCGCTGCGCATGGCCTGCTTGCAGTTGGCATTGGGCGCGTTGAACTGGTCGCTGATGGCGGCGGTGATTTTCACCTTGTTGCCCGCCAAGCTGGACTACCCGCTGGTGCTGGGCGTGCTGCTGATCAGCGCGATCGCCGGTGTCATCACCCATATCCCCGCCGGGCTCGGGGTACTGGAAGCGGTGTTTATCGCACTGCTGCAACATGAAGCGTCGCGCGGCAGTTTGCTGGCCGGGCTGATCGCCTATCGCGCCATCTACTTTATCCTGCCGCTGCTGATCGCCCTGGTGATGTACCTCGGTGTCGAGGCCAAAGCCAAGGCGCTACGGGTGAAGAAAACACCGGCATGATCGCGTTACTGAGATTGGATGATGCTCAACCGCTCGCCCACCACCATCTCGGTGATCCAGTCCACCAGGATCGAGGTGTAAGCCTGCTGGGACACCGGGTCGCTAAGGGAATGGTCGGCACCGTCGATGATGCGGTGAGTCAGGGAGTGGGTCTGCTGGCAGGCCGCGCGGTAGCTCATGATGGTGGCGTGGGGCACATGGTCGTCGGTTTCCGATTCGACGATCAGCACATCGCCAGTGAACGCCGAGCAGGCGTGCAAGGCGCGATTGGTCTCGGCGCGCACCAGCGTGCTGCGATAGTCCATCAAATCCATTTTGTCCAAGTCACGCTTGGGCTTGAGCCATTCATCGTCGCGGTACAGCGCCGGCACACGCAGTGCCAGCCAGCGCACAGGGCGCAACGATGTCAGGATCGCCGCCAGGTAACCCCCGTAGCTGGTGCCCACCACCGCCACCGCCGAGGTGTCGATGGCCGGGTGCGAGAGCAGTCGGTCGTAGGCCGCCAGCAGATCGCGCAGGTTGTCTTCACGGGTGACGCGGGACAGCGGGATACCCGTGCCGGCGTGGCCACGCAGATCGAACGTCAGGCACACACATCCCAGGCCGGCGATACCTTTGGCGCGTTCCAGGTCACGCTCCTGGCTACCGCCCCAGCCGTGCACAAACAACACACCCGGCACTTTGGATTTGGGACTCAGGAACGTGCCGCTCATCTGTTCGTCGTCGATATCGATCGCAATGCTTTCGCTTCTAGCCGTCATAAGATTCAACCGTCACATACTTGAGAAGAAAGTCGCTGTTTTCGGCCGGGCCTCGGTACACCTCGATGGCATCCGCGGGCAACGCCTGGTCCACGTAGGTTTCTACCGAGGACACATGAATCGCCTTCAGGCCCGGGTGGTTGATAAAACTCTGCAGCGCCGCGACTTCCGCGCTGCTGGCGCCGCCCATGCGCCAGGATTGCTCGAGCACGCCGCTGCGGCGCTGGCCGTCACTGTCCAAGCCCTGGGCGATGTCGTAGTTGCGCCGGGACGCGTAGAAACCCGGGTAGGCCTCATCGGCGGCCGCGTCGAAGACCTGGGCTTGCTCGATGGCTTGGCGCACGTCGCCGGGCAGCTCGAGCTTGAGCAAATCGTCATAACCGCCAGGCACCACCAGCAGGTTGGAGCCACCGTAAACCTCCTCGCCCTGTCCGTCCTGGGTCAGGTATTGCTCGCCGCAGTAGCTGATGACGTGATCGCCGATAAAACTCTGGCCCACACTATGGGTGACCACATCGTGCAGGTCTTGTTCCAGCACGACGCCTTCGCTGAACATTCGGACCGCTTCGGGGCGCGCCAGCACAGCCTCGAACTTATCCAGGCTGTGGATAACTTCCTGGCCGCGCCCGGCGCAGGCATGCACCGGCTTCAGGCGGATCGGCCCGTGGTACAGCAGGCGTTCGGCGGCAGGTCGTGCATCCTCCAAGGCAAATACGCTGAGACCCGCCAGCACAACATCGCGTACACGCTCGCAGAATAACGGCGACCAGCCTTCGGGGGCTTTCGCTTCGGGGCATAGCAGCCCATGGCTGATGGCCTTGGTGCAGATAAAGTCGTGATCCACATAACCGCCCCAAAGGTCCGCCGGACCGCTGACGTGAAGTTCGCGGGCCTGGGCAGGACCTACCAGAGTCTGTGTGGGCAGCAGGTAAAGTTCACAGCCGGCATGCTTTTGTGGGTCATAACTGCCGCCGAATTTGAGCCCCAGTATCTGCGCCAGCCATCGGGCCAACGCGCGGTTGGTTTCGACTTCATGCTGGGGCGCGCCCGCTCGCGTGGAGTGAGCGACGATCCATTTTTTGCGTTGAATCGGGGTCATGCGTCCCCCTTGGCCATCCTGCCATGTGTGTGGGTGGAAGGCTGCAGGTATCACGCCAAGGTGGTTTCAAAGAAGATGCTTTTAAAATCAAGCCGTTGTCGAAAAAGAGATGGCAGTTGGCCTGCCTGATTCTGCACGACGACACCTTGAACGTACGGTGTTCTGCACGATTCACACGCCAAAACGGCTGCGGTAGTCACTGGGGGCCAATCCGGTAATTTTTTTGAAAATGGCGCGAAAAGCGCTGGGGTCCTGATAGCCCACGGTCCAGGCAATATGGTCGATGGTGCCGTTGGTAAACTCCAGCATCTGCCGCGCCTTGCCCACGCGCAGGTGCTGGCAGTATTCAGTGGGTTTCAAGCCGGTAGCATTGCGGAAGCGTCGCAGGAAGGTGCGCTCCTCCAGCCCCGCCTCTTGCGCCATGCTGGCGACGGACACGTCCACCGCACCACTGGCTTGCAACCCATGCTGAACCTTGAGGATGGCCGCGTCGCCATGGCTGAGGATCGGCGCGAAGTTACTGCCGCATTGGCTGGCGCTGTCGCTGTGTTCGATCACCAGGAAACGCGCGGTGTCGGCGGCAATGCTCGGGCCCATCAGGCGGTCGACCAGGCGCAGGCCCAGCTCGGACCAGGCCATCAGCCCGGCCGTCGTGATCAGATCGCCGTCATCGACGATGGGTTTATCCGCTTCCAGGCGCACGGCCGGGTAACGCGCGGCAAAGGACTTTGCGGAAGACCAATGGGTGGTGGCGCTGCGCCCATCCAGCAACCCACTGCGCGCCAGCAGGATCGAGCCAATGCACACGCCCCCGAGTACGGTGCCCGCCGCGTGTTGCTGGCGAATCCACTCCAGCAACGCAGGGGGCGCCTGTTCTTCGGTGAATTCGCCAATCGACGGTGGCACCAGCACGGCCATCATCGGTTGGTCAGGGCCGGGGTGGCTGGCGAATCCCCTTGACGGCTTGCCACTGGCGTCCACCTGCCAATGGCTGACCCGCAACAACGGCAACTGCGCAGACTTATGCTCAGCGGCGATCCGGTTGGCGACGCCGAACAGGTCGGTCAAACCATGCACGGCAGCCAGTTGCGCCCCCTGATAAATCAACACGCCCAGTTCAACCACGGCCATTGTCAGTTTTCCCCCTGTTATTGTCGGTGCTGCCAATGCCCGGCGTCGGCGCCAGCTAAGATAATGGGCCCCATCACCCATCACGAGGCAATACCCATGGCCAAGCAAGCGCTCATCCTAATCGATATCCAGAACGACTACTTCCCTCAAGGCAAGTGGCCGCTCGATGGCGTGGAAGCCGCCGCGGACAAGGCTGCGCAGGTGCTCCAGGCGTTTCGCCAGAACGGGGAGGCAGTGATTCATGTGCGCCATGAGTTCACGGCCGAGGATGCACCGTTTTTCACGCCGAACTCTGAGGGTGCCTATTTGCACCCCAAGGTGCTGAACGAGGGCAGCGAGCCGGTGGTGCTTAAACATTTCGTGAATGCGTTCCGCGAAACCCCTCTACGCGCCCTGCTGGAACAGCGCAGCATCACCGAACTGGTGGTGGTCGGCAGCATGAGCCATATGTGCATCGATGCGGTGGTGCGGGCGGCAGCGGACCTGGGCTACAAGGTCACGGTGATTCATGACGCGTGTGCCACCCGCGATCTGGAATTCAACGGGCAGGTGATCCCGGCGGCGCAGGTGCATGGCGCGTATATGGCGTCGTTGGCGTTTGGCTACGCGGGCGTAGTGTCGGCGGATGAGTATTTGAAGGCGCAAGCAGCAGCGGCGTAAGCGCTGCTTGCTTCTGTGCCGTCAGCGGGTCGCGATGATAAACAGGCGCGGGAAGGGCAGTAATACAGTGCCATCGCCTAGTGCTGGATAAGCCTGTGTAATCCGCGCCTGGTATTCCTGTAAGAAAGCGGCTTTTTGGCTATCGGTCAGTGGCGCGAGAAAGGGTCGCAAGCCCGAGCCCTTGAACCACTCCACCACCGCCGCGTGATCCGCCAACGGGTGCTGGTAAGTAGTGCGCCATACGTCCACGGTGCTGCAGTGTTTGCTCAGCAACTCGTAGTAGTCGCTCGCCGAGTGGCGCTCATTGTGTTGGAACGCGCCGATCTTTGCCGCCCATGGGCCATCTGCCGCCACTTCGCGCGCGAGCCGGTGGGCGGGTTCATTGAGGTTGTCCGGGGTTTGTACGGCGAGCGTGCCGCCAGGCGTCAACTGGTCGACCAGATGCGGATAGAGCGTGGCGTGGTTTGGCAGCCATTGCAGCGAAGCGTTGGCGAGGATCACGTCGAATGTCTGCGACGGACTCCAGGCACCGATGTCCGCCAGCTCAAAGTTCAGTGCGGGCAGGCGCTTGCGGGCGTCGACCAGCATATCCTCGGAACTGTCCAGGCCCGTCACCTGCGCCTGCGGGAAACGCTCGGCCAATACCTGGGTGGAGTTGCCGGGGCCGCAACCCAGGTCCACCGCTGTGTGCACCGCGGTATTCGGAATGGCCGCGACCAGGTCACGGACCGGACGAGTGCGTTGTTGTTCAAACATCGTGTATTGCTTGGCAGACCAGGTCATCGCGGCTCTCCTTGTTCTGTGGAAGTGGGTTACAGCCTAAATCGAGTGGCCCCTGAGGACAAATGCCAGGGCCAGCGATCGTCCATCCCATGATTTAATCCGTTACGGGTGCAGCTTCATGCATCACGAAATTACAAAAAAGCCCCGAGAGCAGGGCTCACGGGGCTTTTTGGGAAAGCTATACGGATTGCGCCGAGCGATATCCTAGAACGGAATATCGTCATCAAAGCTGTCGAAATCCGGAGCCGGTTGCGGAGCGGCCTGTTGCGGCGCTGGACGTGACTCACGCTGTGGCTGCTGGCTTGGCTGCGGACGCGACTGCTGTGGACGCGGTGCCGAGTTGGACATACCGCCCTGGCCTTGTTGGTCGCCCTGTGGACGACCGCCCAGCAGTTGCATGGTGCCTTGCATGTCGACCACGATTTCAGTGGTGTAACGCTTGATGCCGTCTTTTTCCCACTCGCGGGTTTGCAGCTTGCCTTCGATGTAGACCTGCGAACCTTTGCGCAGGTATTCACCGGCGATTTCTGCGACCTTGCCGAACATCGACACACGGTGCCATTCGGTTTTCTCGACCTTCTGGCCGGTCTGCTTGTCGGTCCACTGTTCGCTGGTCGCCAGACTCAGGTTGGTCACGGCGTTACCGTTAGGCAAGTAGCGAACTTCGGGATCCTGGCCGCATGTACCGACCAATATGACTTTGTTAACCCCACGGGCCATAACGTTCTCCTATGCTGGGCGCGCTGTCGGCACTGGGTTGACCAGTTGCTCAAGCGTCGCGCGATCCAATAATTCGGTGTCCAATTTGATGTAAATGGCCGCCTCTTCCGCGACCACGACAGCATCCGTTACCCCTACGACGGCCTTCAGGCGCTCTACCAGGCCGCTTTCACGGATCGCCTCAGGCGATAGCGGCAAACGCAGACTTGTGACGTAGGGAGGTTCGCGCATGGTAACAGCAAAGGCCAACCAAAGTGCAGCCAGCCCGGCGCATCCAAGGAACACAACCGACAAACCGCCATGCTGGAACATCCAGCCGCCCATGATGCCGCCCAACGCCGACCCCAGGAACTGGCTGGTGGAATACACCCCCATCGCCGTGCCTTTGCCACCGGCCGGTGAAACTTTACTGATCAGCGAAGGCAACGAAGCCTCCAGCAGGTTGAACGCGGTGAAGAACACCACCGTACCGATAACCAGCGCCCGTAGGCTGTCGCCGAACTGCCAGAAGAATAGTTCAGTGAGCATCAATGTCGCGACGGCGCCGAGCAAAACTCGTTTCATTTTGCGTTTCTTCTCGCCATAGATGATGAACGGGATCATGGCGAAGAACGAAATCAGCAGTGCCGTGAGGTAGACCCACCAGTGCTGTTCCTTGGGCAGCCCGGCTTTTTCCACCAGCGCCAGGGGCAAGGCGACGAAGCTGCACATCAGCATTGCGTGTAATACGAAGATACCTAAATCCAGGCGCAACAGATCCGGGTGCTTGAGCGTCGGCAACAGGGCCTTGCGTGCGACGCCCGACTCACGGTGCTGCAATGTGCCAGTGGAGCGCGGCACCATGAAGGCCACGATCACGATCCCGAACAACGCCATGCCGCCGGTGGCAAGGAACAAGCCATGCAAGCCAAAGGCACGCGTCAGCAACGGGCCCACGACCATAGCCACGGCGAACGACAGACCGATGGTCATGCCGATCATGGCCATGGCCTTGGTGCGGTGTTGCTCACGGGTCAGGTCGGAAAGCAGCGCCATGACGGCAGCGGAAATCGCCCCGGCACCTTGCAGGATGCGTCCGGCGATCACGCCCCAGATCGAATCGGATTGTGCCGCGAGCACGCTGCCGAGGGCGAAGACAATCAGCCCGAGGTAAATCACCGGACGCCGGCCAATCCGATCGGAAATGATTCCGAACGGAATCTGAAAAATCGCCTGGGTCAGGCCATAGGCGCCAATCGCCAGGCCGATCAGTGCGGGGGTCGCGCCTGCCAGATCCATTCCATAGGTCGCCAGTACCGGCAACACCATGAACATGCCAAGCATACGGAACGCGAACACCAGGGCCAGACCGCTTGCTGCCCGGGTCTCGCCGCTACTCATGCGTTCGCTGTGGGGATCGTGCATGGAAAAACCTCGTGTGAACCGGCGGCGATTCTACCAGTCCCATCGATTGAGAGGGTATATGCGGCGCTTTGCCGCGCAGCTTTCATGTAAGGCTGCACCCGGCACTTTGACAGTGTATATTCATCCAGTCTTTAGCCGTATACTCCTGCATTATTTACGCCCGCCGTGCGAGGCCATCTTGGACAAGATCCTGATTCGTGGGGCTAGAACCCACAACCTGAAGAACATCGACCTGACCCTGCCCCGGGACAAACTGATCGTCATCACCGGCTTGTCCGGCTCCGGCAAATCGTCCCTGGCGTTCGACACGCTGTATGCCGAAGGTCAACGTCGCTATGTGGAATCGCTGTCGGCCTATGCCCGGCAGTTCCTGTCGATGATGGAAAAGCCGGACGTCGACACCATCGAAGGCCTCTCGCCGGCGATTTCCATCGAGCAGAAGTCGACTTCCCATAACCCACGCTCCACCGTGGGCACCATCACCGAAATCTACGACTACCTGCGCCTGCTCTACGCGCGGGTAGGCATCCCGCGCTGCCCGGACCACGACATTCCGCTGGAAGCGCAGACCGTCAGCCAGATGGTCGACCTGGTGCTGGCCCAACCGGAAGGTGCCAAGCTGATGCTGCTGGCGCCGGTGATTCGCGAGCGCAAGGGCGAACATCTCTCTGTATTCGAAGAGCTGCGTGCTCAAGGTTTCGTACGTGCGCGTATCAACGGCAAGCTGTATGAGCTGGACGAAGCGCCGAAACTCGACAAGCAGAAGAAGCACTCGATTGATGTAGTGGTCGATCGCTTCAAGGTGCGGTCCGACCTGCAGCAGCGTCTGGCGGAATCGTTCGAGACCGCGTTGAAGCTGGCGGATGGCATTGCCCTGGTGGCGCCGATGGATGACGAGCCGGGTGAAGAGATCATCTTCTCCGCGCGCTTTGCCTGCCCGATCTGTGGCCACGCCATCAGCGAGCTGGAGCCCAAGCTGTTCTCCTTCAACAACCCGGCCGGTGCCTGCCCGACCTGCGATGGCCTGGGCGTAAAGCAATTCTTCGACATCAAGCGCCTGGTCAACGGCGACCTGACATTGGCGGAGGGCGCGATACGCGGCTGGGACAGGCGTAACGTCTATTACTTCCAGATGCTCGGGTCGTTGGCGTCCCATTACAAGTTCAGCCTTGAAGTACCTTTCAACCAACTGCCGGCAGACCAGCAGAAAGTCATCCTCAATGGCAGCGGCTCGCAGAACGTCGACTTCAAGTACCTGAACGACCGTGGCGACATCGTCAAGCGCTCCCACCCGTTCGAAGGCATCGTGCCGAACCTGGAGCGGCGCTACCGCGAGACTGAATCGGCGAGTGTGCGCGAGGAGCTGGCAAAATTCCTCAGCACCCAACCGTGCCCGGATTGCCGGGGCACTCGCCTGCGTCGTGAGGCGCGGCATGTGTGGGTGGGTGAGAAGACGCTGCCGGCGGTGACCAACCTGCCGATCGGCGATGCCTGTGAATACTTTGGTGTACTGAAGCTCACCGGGCGCCGTGGGGAAATTGCCGACAAGATCCTCAAGGAGATTCGCGAGCGCCTGCAGTTCCTGGTTAACGTTGGCCTGGACTATCTGTCGCTTGATCGCAGCGCAGACACGTTGTCCGGTGGTGAGGCGCAGCGAATTCGCCTGGCCAGCCAGATTGGTGCCGGCCTGGTGGGGGTGTTGTACATCCTCGATGAGCCTTCGATTGGTTTGCACCAGCGGGACAACGATCGCCTACTTGGCACGCTGAAACACCTGCGGGATATCGGCAATACGGTGATCGTGGTCGAGCACGATGAAGACGCGATTCGCCTGGCGGACTATGTGGTCGATATTGGCCCAGGCGCCGGCGTGCATGGAGGACATATTGTCGCCGAGGGCACGCCTGCCGAGGTAATGGCACATCCCGACTCGTTGACCGGCAAGTACCTGTCCGGTCGCGTGAAGATCGCAGTGCCAACCAAGCGTACACCGCGCAACAAGAAGATGGCGTTGCACCTCAAGGGCGCGCGCGGCAACAATTTGCGCAATGTTGACCTGGAAATACCACTGGGCCTGCTGACCTGCGTGACCGGTGTTTCCGGCTCAGGCAAGTCGACGCTGATCAACAACACGCTGTTCCCCTTGAGTGCCACCGCCTTGAACGGCGCCACCACCCTGGAAGCCGCCGCGCACGACAGCATCAAGGGCCTGGAACACCTGGACAAGGTGGTCGATATCGACCAAAGCCCGATTGGCCGCACACCGCGCTCCAACCCCGCGACCTACACCGGGCTGTTCACGCCTATTCGTGAGCTGTTTGCTGGCGTGCCGGAATCCCGTTCACGGGGCTACGGGCCAGGCCGCTTCTCGTTCAACGTCAAGGGCGGTCGCTGTGAAGCGTGCCAGGGCGATGGCCTGATCAAGGTGGAGATGCACTTCCTCCCGGACATCTACGTGCCGTGCGATGTGTGCAAGAGCAAGCGTTACAACCGCGAGACTCTGGAGATCAAGTACAAGGGCAAGAGCATCCACGAGACCCTGGAGATGACCATCGAAGAAGCGCGGGTGTTCTTTGATGCGGTTCCGGCGCTTGCGCGCAAGCTGCAGACGCTGATGGATGTGGGTCTGTCATATATCAAGCTGGGGCAGTCGGCGACCACGCTGTCCGGTGGTGAGGCGCAGCGGGTTAAGCTGTCTCGCGAGCTGTCCAAACGCGATACGGGCAAGACCTTGTATATCCTGGACGAACCGACAACTGGCTTGCACTTTGCGGATATTCAGCAATTGCTGGATGTGTTGCACCGCTTGCGCGATCACGGTAACACCGTGGTGGTGATCGAGCACAACCTGGATGTGATCAAGACGGCCGACTGGCTGGTGGATCTAGGGCCGGAAGGCGGATCCAAGGGTGGCCAGATCATTGCGGTAGGTACGCCGGAGCAGGTCTCCGAGATGCCACAATCGCATACTGGTTACTACTTGAAACCATTGCTGGCGCGCGACCGGGCCTGATTTATCAAGCTCAATAAAAAGCCCCTGTCACTGCTGAGGTGACAGGGGCTTTTTTGTAGTTGGAAATCAGAACTGCGATTGCAGGTAGTTTTCCAGGCCAATCAGCTTGATCAAGCCCAACTGCTTTTCCAGCCAGTAGGTGTGATCTTCTTCGGTATCGTTCAACTGCACACGCAGGATTTCCCGCGTGACGAAGTCGCTGTGCTGTTCGCAGAGCTCGATGCCCTTGCAGAGAGCAGCACGCACTTTGTATTCAAGACGAAGATCCGCTGCAAGCATGTCAGGTACGCTGGTGCCCACATCCAGATCGTCGGGACGCATACGTGGCGTGCCTTCGAGCATCAGGATACGGCGCATCAGTGCATCGGCGTGCTGTGCCTCTTCTTCCATTTCGTGGTTGATACGCTCGTAGAGTTCGGTAAAACCCCAGTCTTCGTACATGCGCGAGTGGATGAAATATTGGTCACGAGCTGCCAGTTCGCCCGTCAGCAACGTGTTGAGGTAATCGATTACGTCGGGGTGACCTTGCATCGCCCTACATCTCCCTGCTTGAAAGTCTGTAGTTTGAACCATGCTGACTCGGAGGTCACGGGACTAACGGCAGAAAAGTGAAGATTTCCGCAGAAAAGTAGCTGAAATAACGCAAAAACCGCCCAAATGAGGGCGGTTCTGCTTATCGTTTAGAGTCAGTTAAGCGATACACCCAGTGCCTTTGCGATTGCTTCTCCATAAGCAGGATCTGCCTTGTAGAAATGCTGCAATTGACGCTGGACCACATCATCGGAAACTCCGCCCATTGCCCCTGCGATATTGCTGGTGAGCAACGCTTTCTGCTCATCGCTCATCAGACGAAACAACGCACCAGCATGGCTGTAGTAGTCGGTGTCTTCACGGTGATCGTAACGATCAGCCGCACCGCTCAAGGGCAATGCAGGCTCAGCGTACTGTGGCGCTTGCTTCGGAGCTTCGGCGTAGCTGTTCGGTTCGTAGTTCGGTGTGGCCCCACCATTGCTGCCAAACGCCATCGAACCATCACGCTGGTAGCTGTTGACCGGGCTGCGCGGAGCATTCACCGGCAATTGCTGGTGGTTGGTACCCACACGGTAGCGGTGAGCATCTGCGTAAGCGAATACCCGACCTTGGAGCATACGGTCTGGCGACAGGCCAACGCCTGGAACCATGTTGCTTGGGCCAAATGCAGCCTGCTCTACTTCAGCGAAGTAGTTCTGCGGGTTGCGGTTAAGTTCCAGCTCACCCACTTCAATCAACGGGAATTCTTTCTGCGACCAGGTCTTGGTCACATCAAACGGATTCTCGTAATGGGCGTTCGCCTGGGCCTCGGTCATGATCTGGATGCAGACCCGCCATTTCGGGAAGTCACCGCGCTCGATCGCACCAAACAGATCACGCTGGGCGTAATCAGGATCAGTACCGGCCAGGCGGGCCGCTTCAGCCGGCGCCAGGTTCTTGATGCCTTGCTTGGTTTTGTAGTGCCACTTCACCCAGTGCCGCTCGCCGCTGGCGTTAATCAAGCTGTAGGTGTGGCTGCCAAAGCCGTGCATATGACGGTAGCCATCAGGAATACCACGATCCGAAAACAGAATGGTGACCTGGTGCAGCGCCTCTGGAGAGTGCGACCAGAAGTCCCACATCATTTGCGCGCTTTTCAGGTTGCTTTGCGGCAACCGCTTCTGAGTGTGGATGAAATCTGGGAATTTCAGCGGATCGCGTATGAAGAACACCGGTGTGTTGTTACCCACGATGTCCCAATTACCTTCTTCGGTGTAGAACTTCAAGGCAAAACCACGAGGGTCGCGCTCAGTGTCTGCCGAGCCACGTTCACCGCCCACAGTAGAGAAACGCAGGAACGTTGGAGTTTGCTTACCAACGGACTCGAACAATTTGGCGCTGGTGTATTGGGTGATGTCCCGGGTGACCGTGAAGGTCCCGTAGGCACCCGACCCCTTGGCGTGTACGCGACGCTCAGGGATGTTTTCACGGTTGAAATGGGCAAGTTTCTCGATCAGGTGAAAATCGTCAAGAAGCAGCGGGCCGCGCGGGCCGGCTGAACGGGAATTCTGGTTATCCGCAACGGGAGCGCCGCTGGCGGTGGTAAGGATTTTATTCTGGCTCATGCTCAATTTTCCTCAGGTCGGACTTGGAACTGCCGGCTAATCGGCTTGGAGGGAGTATTGACCATCAACATGACACCTACAAATTCATTAAATCGTAAGCTTCAATAGAAAATAACTAACAATACCCCCGCGCACATAGTGCTGAGCGCTATCTGAGGAAGCTTGTACAAATCACGCTTTTGTTACGCCCACAAAAAACCGGGCACTAGGCCCGGTTCTTCGTTACAGCTTGTCGTCTTACTCGGCGCTTACAGCTTCGCCGGCAGTAGCACGATCAACCAACTCGACGTACGCCATAGGCGCGTTGTCGCCAGCGCGGAAACCGCACTTGAGGATGCGCAGGTAGCCACCCTCACGGGTAGCGTAACGCTTGCCCAGGTCGTTGAAG
>Ga0207696_1000338_pt1 | contig 48899 bp, 46 predicted proteins | sample KBSS54metaG_FD_184403 | JGI IMG/M metagenome (GOLD analysis project Ga0207696, IMG submission 184403) | Switchgrass rhizosphere microbial communities from Kellogg Biological Station, Michigan, USA - KBS S5-4 metaG (SPAdes) (version 2) | ecosystem: Host-associated > Plants > Roots > Rhizosphere >... | reverse complement strand
CGTATAAGCAGATCGTATGCGCGGCAATGCGCAAGCTGCTGCATCTGGTTTACGGGGTAGTGAAGTCGGGCAAACCGTTTGACCCCCAAATTGCTCTTGCGAGGTGAGGGTCAAGACGGTATCTACACACACAAAGACCGAGCAAACCATTCACCAGTAAGGCTCGGCGCGGGAGTAATAAGCGAAGCGGCAAACCGCCATGGATCGACCATACTGAGTCTTCATTCGCCAGCGGGAGCGAGCCATGTCGAAGTCAGCCAGGAAGAAGGACCCTCAGGCACAGCCCGAAAAATTGGGCGGCAAGGCCTACGAGAAGACGCTCAAGCACCTTCACGTCGAGTTGGTAAAGTTGCAGGAATGGGTCGTGGCCAAGGGCCTGAAGGTGTGCATCGTCTTTGAAGGCCGCGATGGCGCGGGCAAGGGCGGGACCATCAAGGCCCTCACCGAGCGGGTCAGTCCGCGGGTGTTCCGCGTGGTGGCGCTGCCGGCGCCGACCGAGCGGGAAAAAACCCAGATGTACGTGCAGCGCTACCTGGGCCATCTGCCTGCTGCAGGCGAGGTGGTGATCTTCGACCGCAGTTGGTACAACCGCGCCGGTGTCGAGCGGGTGATGGGGTTTTGCAGCGATGAACAGGCCAACAAGTTTCTCACTGTGGTGCCGTTGTTCGAGAAGATGATGGTCGAGTCGGGGATCATCCTCATCAAATACTGGCTGGAGGTCAGCGCCGAAGAGCAGACCCGCCGCCTGCAGGACCGCATCAATGACGGCCGCAAGCTGTGGAAGCTGTCGCCGATGGACCTGAAGTCGTATACCCGCTGGGATGACTACACCAAAGCCCGCGATGACATGTTCGCCGCGTCGGATTCCTCCTGGGCGCCATGGTTCATGGCCCACTCCAACGACAAGCGGCGCGCACGGCTGAACATCATCAGCCACCTGCTCGGCCGCATTCCCTACAAGGACATCACCCGCGACCAGGTCGTGAAGTTGCCCAAGCGCGGCAAGGTCGGCAAGTACAAGGCGCTGAACTACCCGTTCAAGGTTGTCGAAGCGCGTTACTGACCCCATCCCCGCGGGGAGCCTACAGGGTGTAGACCATGCCACATGACGGCAGCTTGCTCCAGGCAACGGTGGTGTTCCTCTTGGCCGTGGTACTGCTGGTGCCACTGGCGCAGCGTTTGAAACTGGGGGCCGTGCCGGGGTATTTGCTGGCCGGCATCCTCATCGGCCCCTCGGTGCTCGGTTTACTGGGTAACCCGGATAACGTCGCACGCCTGTCAGAGATGGGCGTGGTGATGCTGCTGTTCGTCATTGGCCTCGAGCTTTCGCCACGCCGCCTGTGGACCATGCGCCGCGCGCTTTTCGGCGTTGGCTCGTTGCAGGTCGGGCTGACCGCTGCGGTGCTGGGCCTGCTCGCCTATTGGCTGTTCGGCCAATCGAAGGCGGCGGCCGTCGTGCTGGGGCTGGGACTGGCCCTGTCGTCCACGGCGTTCGGCTTGCAGGTGCTGGCCGAGCGCAAGGACCTGGGCAAGCCGCACGGGCGCCTGGCGGTGGCGATTCTGCTGTTCCAGGACATTGCCGCCATCCCCCTGATTGCCGTGGTGCCCTTGCTGGGCGGGGATGTCAGCCGCGCCGATGAAGGGACGTGGCCGCTGGTGGGCGTGGCGGTTGGCATCGGCGTGATCATTGTGGGTGGCCGCTACCTGATGACCCCGGTCTTCAAATGGACGGTCGGCTCCGGGTTGCCGGAGCTGTCCACCGCTACCGCGTTGCTGGTGGTACTGGGCACCGCTTGGGTGATGGAGCATGTCGGCATCTCGATGGCGCTTGGTGCGTTTCTCGCCGGTGTGTTGATGGCCGAGTCGCCGTTCCGTCACGAGCTCGAAACCCAGATCGAACCCCTCAAAGGCCTGTTGCTTGGGCTGTTCTTCGTCGGCGTGGGCATGAGCGCCGACTTGCGCTTGCTGTTCGGCATGCCCTTGGCAGTGCTGGGGCTTACGTTGTTGCTGGTGGGCGTCAAGCTGCCGCTGTTGGTGGCTTTGGGGCGTACGGCCGGTGGGCTGAACCGGCCCCAGGCGTTGTGCCTGGGTGTGGTGCTCGCATCTGGCGGTGAGTTTGCGTTCGTGGTGTTCAAGCTGGCGCTTGAGCACCGGGTGCTCGAGCAGCAGGTGCATGACCTGTTGGTGCTGGCCATCACCCTGTCGATGGCAGTGGTGCCGTTGGTGATGATGGCCCTGAGCCGACAGTTACGCGACCCCGACGCCACTCGTCCCGCGCCTGAAAGCGACCACTGACTCGCGCCAAGACGGCGTACTGACTGTTCGGAGGTGAAGCATGCAGCCGAGTTTCAAGCTGGACAGCGCCCTGTCGCAGGGCTTGCTCGATGTCTTGATCAAGGCAGGCTTGGTGGCTGCCCTGGTGATCTTCTCCTTCCAGGTGTTCCAGCCGTTCCTCGAGCTGATGCTGTGGGCGGTGATCCTGGCCGTCACGCTGTACCCGCTGCACTGCCGAATCACGCGGCGCTGGGGGCTCAAGGACGGCTATGCGGCGACAGTAGTGGTGCTGCTGGTACTGGTGGTGTTGCTGGTGCCGATCTACCTGGTGGTGGTGTCGATCACCGAGTCGGTGGACAGCATGCTGACGCTGCTCAAGAGCGGCGCCTGGAGCGTACCGACACCCCCCGAATCGGTGGCTTCCTGGCCGTTGATCGGGCCGCGCCTGTATGCCTTGTGGCTGGCAGCATCCGAGAGCCTGAGCGGGGTGCTCAACAGCATGATGCCGCAGCTCAAGGACGCCGGGCGTGTGCTGCTGGGGGCCGCAGCCAGTGCCGGGGGGGCGTTTTTGATGTTCATCGCGGCGATCATCATCTCGGGGGTGATCATGGCCTTCGGCGCGCGTGGCGAGCTGGCGGCGCAGCGTATTGCCATGCGCGTATCCGGCGAGCAGCGCGGCAGGTCGATTGCCAAGCTGTGTACCGCCACCATTCGCGCCGTCGCCCAGGGCGTAATCGGCATCGCCTTCATCCAGATGCTGCTGATCGGCGTTGGCTTTGTTATCAAGGGCGTGCCGGGGGCGGGAATGTTGGCGATTGCCATCCTCATGCTGGGTATTGCCCAGGCGCCGGCCACGCTGATCACGCTACCGGTGATCGCCTACGTGTTCCATGCCGAGGGCTTCACCCTGGCGACCATCGTGTTTGCCGTCTACACCTTCGTCGCCGGCCTCGCTGACAATGTGCTCAAGCCCCTGCTGCTGGGGCGCGGGGTCGATGTGCCGATGCCTGTAGTGCTGATCGGCGCACTGGGCGGCATGGTGGTCAAAGGCATTATTGGCCTGTTCATCGGCCCGGTGATTCTTGGCGTGACCTACGTGTTGTTCTGGCAATGGGTCGCGCTGCAGGTACCCGAAAACCCCGTCGAACCGTCGGCCTGAGCCGGGGCCTGGCATGCCTGGACCTACCTGGCGTCGCGCCTTGGGCCTGGTTGCCTTGCTGTCAGGCTGCACCCAGGTCGGGCCAGACTTTCACCCCCAGCAAACGGCCTGGCTGGACCCGTGGAGCACACCCTTGCTGGAGCAGGCCGGGCGGCGCGATGCAACGGTGGACTTTCGCCAGTGGTGGCAGGTGTTCGCCGACCCGACACTGGATGCGCTGATTGCCGAAGCCGACGCCCACAACAGCAACCTGCGCGTGGCCGGCCTGCGCCTCGCCGAAGCACGTGCACAGCTGGCCATCGTGCAGACTGGGCGTTACCCGCAGTTGCAGCAGGTGCGGGCGCAAAGCCTCTATCTCAAGCAAGACCAGTCCGGCACCGACACTGCCCGCGATTCGGTGTTCTGGCAGTCCAGCGCAGGGTTCGACATCGCCTGGGAAATTGACTTCTGGGGGCGCTTCAGCCGTGCCATCGAGTCTGCCGATGCCCTGTATTTCGCCTCCCAGGCAAACTACGCCGATGCCATGTTGTTATTGCGTGCGCAGGTAGCTGACACCTACTTTGCATTGCGTACCGCCGAGGCGCGCCTTGCCATTGCCGAAGAAAACGCCAAGCGCCAGGCGCGCAGCCTGGAGATCACCGAGCGGTTGTTCCGCCATGGCGAGCATGACGAACTCGATTGGCAGCAGGCCCGCACGCAGTACTTGGCGACCCAGGCGACCATCCCCGAGTTCGAGAACCAGCTCAACGCCCTGCGCAACGTGCTCTGCTCGCTGCTTGGGCGCCCCCCCGGCCCACTGCCGGAGCTGCAGCCGCAATACGGCCAGTTGCCACTGCCGGACCGCGCACTGTTGCAGGACGTGCCTGCTCGCCTGCTGCAACGTCGCCCAGACATCCGCGCTGCCGAACAGGCCGTGGCGGCGCAATCGGCACTGGTCGGGGTGGCCGAAGCCGATCTTTATCCGCAACTGAGCCTGTTGGGCAGCCTCGGCTGGACGTTCGTCTCGGCCAGCCACCTGCCTAACACGCTTGACCTCGCCGCCGGGCCCAGCCTGATCTGGAACCCGTTCGACTACGGCCGACGCAAGAACGCCGTGCGTGTCGAAGATGCGCGCTTGCAGCAATTGATCGAGCTGTATCAGCAACGTGTGCGCGAAGCCGCCCGTGAGGCTGACGATGCCGCCAGTGGCCTGGTGCGCTCGCTGCAAAGTGCAGGCATTCGCGATCAAGCCTCGCAAGCCGCGCAGCGCTCGTTGAGCCTGGCCATGTCGCAATACCGCGAAGGGTTCGCCGACTTCCAGCGGGTGCTCGATGCCCAACAGTTGCTGCTGCAACAACAGGACGGCTACCTGGTCAGCCGCGGCAATGCCGTCAGCAGCCTGGTGACCTTGTACAAGGCCCTGGGCGGCGGTTGGGACCCAGGCCGTGCGCCGATCGACCCGGCCACCCGTCGCCAGATGCAGCAACGCACCGATTGGGGAGACTTGCTGGATGAGCCCGCCCCCAGCGCACAGCCACCAGGTGAGCAAAAATGACTGACACCCTGCAAACACCGCCTGCGCAAGCGCCCGACCGTGGCCTGCGCTGGGTATTGCTGCTGATTGCCGTGAGCCTGCTCTGGTACCTGCTGGCCGACCGTTTTACACCGTACACCCAGCAGGCTCGCCTACAAGCCTATGTGGTACCGGTGAGCGCCGAGGTGGCCGGCCAGGTAAAGCGCGTGGCCGTGGGTAATAACCAGGAAGTGCGCAAGGGCGAAGTGTTGTTCGAACTGGACCAGGATCAATACCGCATTGCCCTGGCTCGCGCCGAAGCCGACTTCGACACGGTCGGCCGGCAGATCGGCGCCCACACGGCCGGCATCGACTCGGCCCAGGCGGCATTGATGGCGGCCCAAGCCAACGAGCGCAAGGCCCGGCAGGACGCCGAGCGGCTGAAGCGGCTGATCGAGGAAGACCCCGGCACGGTTTCGCAGCGCCGCCTGGAAGGCGCGCAGGCCACGCGCGACCAGGCCATCAGCCAAGTCGCGGCTGCCCGTGCCGAAGTGGTGCGGGCACGTGAGCAGCAGGGTGGGGCGCAGGCGGACAATGCGCAGGTGCGCAGCGCGGCGGCGAATGTGCAAAAGGCCCGCCTGGACCTGGAGCGAACGGTGGTGCGCGCCGATACCAACGGGTTGATCACTGACCTGCGCACCGACGTGGGCCACTACGTGGGCGCCGGCAGCCCGATGATGACTCTGATTGCGATCCATGACGTGTGGATCAGCGCCGACCTGACCGAGAACAACCTCGGCCGCCTGCGCCCCGGCACACCGGTGCTGGTGGTGCTCGATGCGCTGCCTGGGACGGTGCTGAAGGGGCGCATACGCAGCATCGGTTATGGCGTCAGCGTGGGCCAGAGCAACCCGCCGGGCACGTTGCCGAGCGTGCAGAACAGCCGTGAATGGCTGCGCTCGGCGCAACGTTTTCCGGTCATTGTCGAGCTTGAGCGTGACCAGCTGGAAGACAAGTCCGGCTTGCGGGTGGGTGGCCAAGCCGAGGTGATGGCGCTGCCCAGCGAGGGCAACCCGCTGAACGTGCTTGGCCGGGTGTTCATGTGGCTGATGAGCTGGCTCTCGTATGCCTATTGAGCTGCGGCGCCAGCGTGCGCTTCGCCTGGCTTGGGGCGTGGCGCTGTGCCTGGCGGTCAGCTTCGGTTTTGGCCTGCCGGTGCCGATTTTGGCACCGGTGTTCGCGGTGCTGCTGTTGGCCATGCGCAGCCAGCCACTGCCGTTGCGCGCGGCACCGGCGTTGGCCGTGCTGGTGCTGCTGAGTTGTGGCAGTGGCCTGTTGCTGATTCCCTTGCTGCGCCATGCACCGGTAAGTGGTGTGCTGCTGGTCGGCGTTGGCGTGTTTCTGGTGCTGCGTTATGCCCTGAAGGGCGGCAACGGCCTATTGGCCAACTTGCTGGTGATCGGCCTGACCATGATCGCCGCAGCCGGCACCAGCGATTTCACCTTGGCGCTGTCGGTGGTCGAGGCCTTGTCCAAAGGCATGCTCCTGGCAACCTTGGGCACGGCGCTGGCGCATGTGATGTTCCCCGAACCGGCTGACGCACCTGTGCAACCGACACCGCCGCCGCTCGCCGCTGAACGGGCCAGCTGGGTCGCACTGCGCGCCACGCTGATCGTCATGCCGGCCTTTTTGCTGGCGCTGATCGCACCGGACGCGTTCATGCCGCTGATCATGAAGTCAGTAAGCCTCGGTCAGCAGGCCAGCGAGACCCATGCCCGCAACGCCAGCCGAGAACTGATTGGCTCGACCTTGCTGGCCGGGCTGCTGGCGATCCTGCTGTGGGGGGCATTGAGCCTGTTCGTGCACCTGTGGATGTTTTTTCTGTGGGTGCTGCTGTTCACGCTTTGGCAGGCCCGGCGGCTGTACCGCGCGGTGGCGACGCGGCACAGCCCGGCCTATTGGGTCAGTTGCCTGACTACGATGTTGATACTGCTGGGGCAGTCGGTGCAGGACAGCGCGGCCGGGCAGGATGTCTACCGCGCGTTCGCGGTGCGCATGGCGCTGTTCTTGGCGGTGTCGGTGTATGCCAGTGCCCTGCTGATCTGGATCGACCGGCGCAGGGCACGGCAGTGGGTGCATTAGGGCTGCCAGTCGACGCCGGTGTCTTCCAGGTAGGCATCCACCGCAGCGCCGACGGTGGGGTGAAAGGCCTTTTCCCCCATGTGCTGGAACAACTCAAAGCGCTTCATCTTGTCTTTCACCGGGTCTTTCATTTCGGCGAACTGCAACTCCACGCCGCGCGCCTCCAGCGCCCGGTCCAGCTCGGCGAGCATGTCCGCAGAGGTCACGTCGATGCTGGTCACAGGCTCTGCGGCGATCACCAACCGTTGCACGGGGGTAGGGGACTGCGCCACAGCCGCCAGCACGGTGCTCTGGAACTGCTCGGCATTGGCAAAAAACAGCGGCGCATCCCACCGCAGCAGCACCAGGCCGGGGATTCGCCGGGCTTGCGGGTAGCGCTGCACATCATGGTAGCCGCGGGTGCCATCCACCCGGCCGAGCACTGCAAAATGCGGCCTCCAGCCATCCCAGAGGAATTCGATGACTGAAATCGCCACGGCAATGCCGATACCCGGAATGGCACCAAACACTGCCACCCCGACAAAACAGGTAAACGACAGCCAGAACTCCCATTGCTGCATGTGGAAGATGCGTTTGAGGTCGGCGAATTCGAACAGCCCCAGTGCGGCGGCGATCACCACGGCGGCGAGGGCACTGTTGGGCAGGTAATGCATCAGGTTGGGCGCCACCAGCAGCAGAACGGTTACGGCCAGCGCCCCGATGATGCCGGTGAGCTGGGTCTTGGCCCCAGCAGCTTCAGCGACAGGTGTGCGTGACGAACTGCTGCTGATCGGGATGCCCTGGAACAGCCCGCTAGCCAGGTTGGCTACCCCCAGGCCAAACATTTCCTGGTTCGGGTTGACCGGCATCTTCAGGCGGGCCGCGTAGGAGCGCGACAGCACACTGGTGTCGGCGAATGACACCAGCGCCACTGCGATGCCGCCGAGCAGCACTTCCACCAGGTCGATATCGCTCAGCCAGGGGAAGACCAAGTCCGGCAGGCCTTGGGGTAACTGGCCGAGGACTTTGACGCCGCTCTGGTCGAGGTCGAGCAGGCTCACTGCCAGTGTCGCCAGCACCACAGCGATCAGGATGCCTGGCAAGCGCTTGAAGGGTTTGAGCAGCAAGATCAGCGCCAGGCTACCGGCACCGATGACGAAGCTTGGCCAATGGCCCTGGCCTGCAAGCAGGGCCTGGATCAGGCCCCAGATGTCCCGCAGCGGGCCTTGGCTGTCGATGGATAAGCCGAACAGTTTGGGCAGTTGGCTGATCAGCACGGTCAAGGCGATGCCGTTCATGTAGCCATAGCGGATCGGCTTGGACAGCAATTCGGTGATGAAGCCCAGGCGCAGCAGGCCGGCAACCATGCAGAACACCCCGGCGACCAAGGCCATCATGCTGGCGATGGTGATGGCGCGCTGCGGGTCGCTGGCGGCGTATTGCACTACTACCGCCAGGATGGGCGCAGCCAGTGCCGAATCTGGGCCCAATACCAGGATGCGGCTGGGGCCGAACAGCGCATAGGCCAGCAGCGGAATAATGGTGGCGTAGAGGCCGTAGATGCCGGGTACGCCCGAGGCTTCGGCGTAGGCGATGCCCACGGGCACCAGCATGCTGGTGAGTACCAGCCCGGCAGCGATGTCCCTGGGCAGCCAGGCACGCTGATAGTGAAGCAGGGTGACTACGCCAGGCAGCCAGCGTTGCCAGTCGAAGCGTGGGGGAGGGGGCGTATCGGGCATGGTGCAGGCTCCAGGGGGCATGTACTGCATGAGGTCCCGTTGGAGACAGCTTAGTTGGTGGTCGCGAACGCGGGCCCTGTGGGAGCGGGTTTACCCGCGAACACCGGCGAAGCCGGTGCCATAAACCACGTTGCATGCTTCGCGGGCAAGCCCGCGCCCACAGCGTCCGTAACGCTGCAGAAACACAAAAGCCCCCGTTCGGAGGCTTTTGTCGGCGGGCAAACGCTGAACGTCAGACGTTGAAGCGGAAGTGCATCACGTCACCGTCTTTGACGATGTAGTCTTTACCTTCCAGGCGCCATTTACCGGCTTCCTTGGCGCCGCTTTCACCCTTGAACTGGATGAAGTCGTCATACGCTACCACTTCGGCGCGGATGAAGCCTTTTTCGAAGTCGGTGTGGATAACACCGGCGGCCTGTGGCGCGGTGGCGCCGACGCGGACGGTCCAGGCGCGGACTTCCTGCACACCGGCAGTGAAGTAGGTCTGCAGGTTCAGCAGCTCGTAACCAGCGCGGATCACGCGGTTCAGGCCAGGCTCTTCAAGGCCCAGGGCCTCGAGGAACATGTCTTTCTCTTCACCGTCGTCCAGCTCGGCGATTTCGGCTTCGATCTTGTTGCAGACCGGCACCACGACCGCGCCTTCTTCTTCGGCGATGGCACGGACTACGTCCAGGTGCGGGTTGTTGTCGAAGCCGTCTTCAGCGACGTTGGCGATGTACATCACCGGCTTGCTGGTCAGCAGGTGGAAGCCACGGATGACGGCCTTTTCGTCGTCAGCCATGTGCTTCATCAGGCTGCGCGCTGGCTTGCCTTCGGTGAAGTGCGGGATCAGCTTTTCCAGGATGGCCTTTTGCGCCAGGGCTTCCTTGTCGCCGCCCTTGGCGTTGCGGGCAACCTTCTGCAGTTGCTTCTCGCAGCTGTCGAGGTCGGCGAAGATCAGTTCGAGGTCGATGATCTCGATGTCACGCTTGGGGTCGACGCTGTTGGAAACGTGAATCACGTTCTCGTCTTCGAAGCAGCGCACCACGTGGGCGATGGCATCGGTCTCGCGGATGTTGGCGAGGAACTTGTTGCCCAGGCCTTCACCCTTCGAAGCGCCCGCCACCAGGCCTGCGATGTCGACGAATTCCATGGTGGTCGGCAGGATGCGGTTAGGCTTGACGATTTCCGCCAGTGCAGCCAGGCGCGCGTCGGGCATCGGCACGATGCCGCTGTTCGGCTCGATGGTGCAGAAAGGGAAGTTCTCCGCCGCGATGCCAGACTTGGTCAGGGCGTTGAACAGGGTGGACTTGCCGACGTTGGGCAGGCCGACGATGCCGCAATTGAAACCCATGGGTATTCCCTCTCTAGGAAATCAGGCCTTTTGGCTGTGCAGCTCGCGCATCGCCTTGGCGAAATCGCCAGCGAGGACATCTGGCAGCACGCCAAGGGCAAAATCGATGCTGGCATCGAGCTTCTCCTGCTCGGCGCGCGGCGCGCGGCCCAGGACGAAGTTGGAGACCAGTTTGGCGTCGCCCGGGTGGCCAATGCCAAGCCGCAGGCGGTGGAAGTCGTTCTGGTTGCCGAGCTGCGCGATGATGTCGCGCAGGCCGTTATGCCCACCATGGCCGCCGCCGCGTTTGAGCTTGGCGACGCCTGGAGGCAGGTCGAGTTCGTCATGCGCCACCAGGATCGCTTCCGGCTTGATGCGGAAGAAATTGGCCAAGGCCGCCACGGACTGGCCGCTACGGTTCATGTAGGTGGTGGGAATGAGTAGACGAACGTCGTTGCCCTGATGGCTGAATTTAGCCGTCAGGCCGAAATACTTGCGGTCAGCGGTCAAGGAGACGCGCTGGGCGCTGGCAATGCGTTCAACGAAAAGAGCCCCTGCGTTATGCCGGGTCTGTTCGTATTCGGGGCCGGGGTTACCCAGGCCAACGATCAACTGGATGGCGGTCACGTCAGGGGCTCTTCCTTGGAGTTGGTGGGTTACAGGGCGCGGGGCACTGTAACCCGATCAACACCGGCGTGCGAGTGGATTACTCGGCAGCGCCTTCAGCTTCTGGAGCAACGCGTGGCGCGTGAACGTTGGCAACAGCTTTGTCATCACCGTGGGCCAGAGCGACGAACTCTACGCCTTTCGGAGCTTTCAGGTCCGACAGGTGGATGATGCTGCCGACTTCGGCGTTGGCCAGGTCAACTTCGATGAACTCAGGCAGGTCTTTGGCTTCGCAAGAGACTTCGATCTCGGAAACAACGTGCGAGATCTCGCCGCCTTTCTTGATCGGGGCTTCTTCGCCGATGAAGTGAACCGGAACCTTGGCGGTCAGCTTCTGGCCAGCAACGACGCGAACGAAGTCAGCGTGCATGATGAATTGCTTGGCTGGGTGGCGCTGCATGGCCTTGACGATGACGTTTTGCTTGACGCCGTCAACGTTCAGCTCGATCACGTGGCTGTAGGCAGCTTCGTTTTCGAACAGTTTGGCGATTTCCTTCGACACGATGGTCAGGGACTCGGCGTCTTTACCGCCACCGTAGACAACGGCAGGGATGCTCAGCGAGTGACGCAGGCGGCGGCTCGCACCTTTCCCCAGGTCAGTACGCTTTTGGGCGTTCAGGATGAAATCAGTCATTTTGCTTCTCCAAAATAGCCATCTCCCGCAGGCGTTTGCGACCAGCGCCAAACGGGGTGGGCAAAAAAGCCCCGCCCCAACACATGCTGGGGCGGGGCGCTTCACATCAACACGTGTTCCGCTTAGCGGAACATCGCACTGATCGATTCTTCATTGCTGATGCGGCGTACCGCTTCAGCGACAACCGGTGCGATATCCAACTGGCGGATACGGTCACAGGCTTGAGCAGCGGCGGACAGCGGAACGGTGTTGGTCACCACCAGCTCGTCCAGTACCGACTTCTCGATGTTCTCGATCGCGCGGCCCGACAGGACAGGGTGCGTGCAGTAGGCGTAAACCTTGGCAGCGCCGTGTTCTTTCAGGGCTTTGGCCGCGTGGCACAGGGTGCCGGCGGTGTCGACCATGTCGTCTACCAGGATGCAAGTGCGCCCTTCGACGTCGCCGATGATGTGCATAACCTCGGAGTGGTTAGCCTTTTCGCGGCGTTTATCGATGATACCCAGATCGACACCCAGGGACTTGGCGACGGCGCGTGCGCGCACGACACCACCGATGTCCGGGGAGACGATCATCAGGTTCTCGAAACGCTGGTCTTCGATATCGTCGACCAATACGGGCGAGCCGTAGATGTTGTCGACAGGAATATCGAAGAAACCCTGGATCTGGTCAGCGTGCAGGTCGACGGTGAGTACACGGTCGATACCTACGACAGTGAGCATGTCAGCGACGACTTTGGCGCTGATAGCAACACGTGCCGAACGCGGACGGCGGTCCTGGCGGGCGTATCCGAAGTAAGGAATCACGGCGGTGATTCGGGATGCTGAGGAGCGGCGGAAGGCGTCGGCCATCACTACCAGTTCCATCAGGTTATCGTTGGTCGGGGCACAAGTCGGCTGAATAATGAAAACGTCTTTACCGCGAACATTTTCATTGATCTCAGTGCTGATCTCGCCGTCGGAGAATTTACCGACAGAGACGTCACCGAGAGGGATATGCAGCTGACGTACGACACGCCGAGCCAGATCGGGGTTAGCGTTCCCCGTAAAGACCATCATCTTGGACACGCGCAGTACCTGAAGGCTGAGGGTATACCTGGATGAGTATAAGGAAAATGGCAGGGGCGGCTGGATTCGAACCAACGCATGGCAGGATCAAAACCTGCTGCCTTACCGCTTGGCGACGCCCCTGTATCTGTTGCTGCGAGCGCTATGCACTCGACTTCTTGACCAGACTTTGTAGCTTGCGATGCAACATCGAAATATTGCTTCCTTTCGCCACAAACCCTGTTTGGGTCGCTGAAAGAAGGGCCAGAACTTTATCAGCTTCGGCTTTGCTTGGGAAGGCCCCAAACACACAACTTCCAGTTCCGGTTAGCCGAGCTTCGGTGAATTTACCCAGAGAATTCAATGCGTTTCGAACTTCTGGATACCGCTGCTCAACCACCCGTTGGCAGTCATTTCGACTGTTTCCCTCGGGAACGGGGCGCATCTTAAGGGGGAGGGAATCACGTGTCAACTGCGGATGTGAAAAAATTTCTGCAGTACTGACAGACACTTGCGGCACCAGCACGACATACCAGGGTTCGTCAGGGTCTACCGGGGTCAGTTGTTCGCCGACACCCTGGGCGAATGCCGCGTGGCCGCGAACGAATACCGGCACGTCGGCGCCCAGGCTCAGGCCCAGGGCCGCCAGGCGGTCTTCATCCCAGCCCAGTTGCCATAAGTGCGCCAGCGCCAGCAGGGTGGTCGCGGCATCCGAGCTGCCGCCACCGATACCACCGCCCATGGGCAAGACCTTGGTCAGCCAGATGTCGGCGCCAAGCGTTGTGCCGGATTGCGCTTGCAGTTTGCGTGCGGCACGTACGATCAGGTTGCTGTCGTGGGGCACCGCCTCGATGTCGGTGTGCAGGCGGATCACGCCGTCTTCACGCAGGGCGAAGGTCAATTCGTCGGCGTGGTCAAGGAACTGGAAGACGGTTTCCAGCTCGTGGTAACCATCCGGGCGGCGGCCGATGATGTGCAGCCACAGGTTGAGCTTGGCCGGGGCCGGCAGGGTAAGCGTGTTCATTGATCAGTGCCCCAGCTGGCGTGGCTGCCAATCCTTGACCACCAGGGTCACGTCGAGGTCCTTGCCGTGCAGCTTCAAGCGCTCGGGCAGCCAGTAGCCATTCTGCTCGGTGTAGCTCAGGTATTGGACCTGCCAGCCATCCTGATCGAGGCTGGCCAGGCGGCTGTCGCCGTCCAGGGTCAGCTTGCTCTTGCTGTCGGGCGCGGGCAGGCCACGCACCCACCAGACCAAGTGCGAAACCGGCAATTGCCAGCCCAGTTGTTCTTCCAGCAGGGCCTCGGGGCTGGTCGCTTCGTAGCGGCCCTGGTTGGCCACTTCCAGCACCACGCCACCGGGGCGGCCGGTCAGGCGGGCGGCGCCACGGCCCAATGGGCCTGCCAGGCGGATGTCGTAATAGTCCTGGCGTTGCAGCCAGAACAACGTGCCGCTGCCGGAATCGCGCGGGGCGCGGATGCCGACCTTGCCGTTGATCTGCCAGCCATCCAGGGTGCTGAGTTGCGCCTTGTGCTGGCGCCACTGCTGCGGGTCGCCTTGGCCCTGCAGGGCTTCGCGGCTACCGAAGCCGGCACAGCCCGCGAGCAGGGCGATCAGGGTGAAGGTGATTAAATGGCGCAGGAGCATGGCGTTAAAGGGTCTCTGATCCGGTCAGGCGCAGTACGGTCTTGCGCAGGATAGGGCTGTCGGGCTGGGCTTCGAAGGCCTTGGCCCAGACCTGGCGGGCTTCACGGCGCTTGCCGTTGGCCCACAGGACTTCGCCCAGGTGAGCGGCCACTTCATGGTCGGGGAAGCGCGCCAGGGCCTGGCGCAGGTAGCCTTCGGCTTCGTCGAGTTTGCCCTGGCGGTAGGCGACCCAGCCCAGGCTGTCGAGCACGGCCGGGTCGTCCGGCGTCAGCTGGTGGGCTTTGTCGATCAGCGCCTTGGCTTCGGCGTAGCGGGTGGTGCGGTCGGCCAGGGTGTAACCCAGGGCGTTCAGCGCCATGGCGTTTTCCGGCTCGCGGGCGATGATGGCGCGCAGGTCTTTTTCCATCTGCGGCAGGTCGTCGCGCTTTTCGGCCAGCATAGCGCGGGTGTACAGCAGGTTGAGGTCGTCCGGGTAGCGCTGGATGGCCTGCTGCAGCACCTGGTTGGCCTGGGCATCCTTGTTGTTGTTGCTGTAGCTTTCCGATTCGATCAGGTACAGCTGCACAGCGACGTCCGGCTGCGCCTCGCGGGCTTCGGCGAGCAGGCGTGAGGCCTCGCTGCCGCGGCCGTTGGCAATCAGGATGTCGGCCTGGCGCAGTTGCGCCGGCAGGTAGTCGGGGCCGGGGCCGACCAGGGCGTATTCGCGCAAGGCGGCTTCAGGGTCGTGGCGCTCTTCGCGGATGCGTCCCAGGTTCAGGTGGGCCGCATCGACGTTGCTGTCACGCTCGACCAGCTCCTGCAGGTAGCCTTCGGCTTCATCCCAGTCTTTGTTTTCCAGGCATACGAGGGCCAGGGAGTAACGCAGCTCATCGTCTTCGGGGTACTGCTGGACCAGGCTGATGAACTCGCTTTTGGCATCGGCCATGCGGTCCTGCTCGACCAGGGTACGGGCGTAGGTCAGGCGCAGGCGTTTGTCATCCGGGTTGTCGCGGATCGCACCGCGCAGCAGGGGCAGGGCCTCTTTGCCGCGGTCGAGGGCTTGCAGCAGGCGGGCGCGCAGCAGGACCGGGGCGATCTCGCCGTCTTGCGGCGGGTGCGCCTCGAGCAGTTCAAGTGCTTCTTCGGTCTTGCCGTCCTGGTTCAGCAGCAGCGCCTTGCCGAACACCAGTTGGCCGTTGTCCGGGTATTTGACCAGTAGGCGTTCGAAGCTCTGCAGCAAGCCGTCGCGGGTGCTCTGGTCGGTCTCGGCGGCAGACAGGGCAAGGAAGTCGAAATGAGTATCGCCCTGGCCCTGCAGGACTTTTTCCATGTAGACCATGGCATCGTCGTAGCGCCCGGCACGGGCCAGTTGGATGGCGGCGGCGCGTTGGGCATCGAGGTTGTCTGGGTCGTTGCGGGCCCACACCAGGGCGTTGTCCAGGGCCGGCTCGTCGGCGCCGAGGTATTCGGCGATACGGTAGGCACGCTCGGAGACGCCAGGGTCCTGGGTCTTTTCGGCCTGGTCGGTGTAGTTGGCCAGGGCGATGTCGAAGCGGTTGCGCTGGCCGGCCAGCTCCGCGACCAGCAGGCTATAAAGGGTGTCTTGCTTGAACGAACCGTACACCACGGGTTTTTCGGCCTCGCCTGTGCCGGCCTCGGCAACGGGAGGCTCGGCTTTTTGCGGGGCCAGGCTCTGGCAACCCTGGAGCAGGGCGAAGGCAAGCAGCAGTGCGTAGGGTCTGTTCATAAAAAGGCTTAAAAGGACTCACCGGCGGTCGGAGCATGATGACACAAGCGCGGTGGCAAACCCACCTGCGAAGCATTTGGTTAACTGCGACCATGGCAGGGGCAAGCAGGTTCCGCCGCCTCTGTAGGAGCGGCCTTGCGTCGCGAAAGGGGCGCGAAGTGCCCCCAGTCGTTTCCATAGCCATGCTGAAATACCGGGGCTGCTGCGCAGCCCTTTCGCGACACAAGGCCGCTCCTACACGACAATAGCGAACGGTGGTTGTTCTGGAACCTGCGAAAGAGGACAATTATCGGCTTCTCGTCACAACCAGCGACCTTGCATGGCCTTTCTTGCACTTGGTATCAACCATAAGACTGCCTCGGTAGACGTACGCGAGCGCGTGGCGTTTACCCCAGAGCAGCTGGTGGACGCCCTGCAGCAGCTCTGCCGACTGACCGCCAGCCGTGAAGCGGCGATCCTGTCGACCTGCAACCGTAGCGAGCTTTATATAGAGCAGGACCACTTGTCTGCCGACGCGGTGCTGCATTGGCTAGCCGATTATCACCGCCTGAGCCTGGATGAACTGCGCGCCAGCGCCTACATCCATGAAGAGCACGACGCTGTGCGGCACATGATGCGCGTGGCCTCGGGCCTCGACTCGCTGGTGCTTGGCGAGCCACAGATTCTCGGCCAGATGAAGTCAGCCTACGCCGTGGCGCGTGAGGCCGGCACTGTCGGCCCGCTGCTCGGGCGCCTGTTCCAGGCCACCTTCAGTGCCGCCAAGCAGGTGCGCACCGACACCGCGATCGGCGAGAACCCGGTCTCGGTGGCGTTCGCCGCAGTGAGCCTGGCGCGGCAGATCTTCAGTGACCTGGGCCGCAGTCAGGCGCTGCTGATTGGCGCCGGCGAGACCATCACCCTGGTCGCCCGCCACCTTCACGAGCAAGGCGTGCGCCGTATCGTCGTGGCCAACCGGACCCTGGAGCGTGCCAGTATCCTGGCCGAGCAGTTCGGCGCCCATGCCGTGCTGCTGGCCGACATCCCGCAAGAGCTGGCCAACAGCGACATCGTCATCAGCTCCACCGCCAGCCAGTTGCCGATTCTCGGCAAGGGCGCGGTCGAGAGCGCGCTGAAACAACGCCGGCACAAGCCGATCTTCATGGTCGACATCGCCGTCCCGCGTGACATCGAGCCCGAGGTCGGCGAACTCGACGACGTTTACCTCTACACCGTCGATGACCTGCACGATGTGGTCGCAGAAAACCTCAAGAGCCGCCAGGGCGCTGCCCAGGCCGCTGAAGAGCTGGTGTCGGTGGGCGCCGAAGACTTCATGGTGCGCCTGCGCGAGCTGGCTGCGGTGGACGTGCTCAAGGCCTACCGCCAGCAAAGCGAGCGGCTGCGTGATGAAGAACTGCAAAAAGCCCAGCGTCTGCTGGCCAACGGCGGCAACCCCGAAGACGTGCTGGCCCAACTGGCCCGCGGCCTGACCAACAAACTCCTGCACGCCCCCAGCGTGCAGCTGAAAAAGCTCTCGGCCGAGGGCCGCCTCGATGCGCTGGCCATGGCCCAGGAACTCTTTGCCCTCAACGAGGGCTCGACGGACAAATCCTCGCAATGAAAGCGTCGCTGCTGAACAAACTGGATATCATCCAGGACCGCTTCGAAGAACTGACCGCACTGCTCGGTGACGCTGAAGTCATCTCCGACCAGACGCGTTTCCGCGCCTATTCCCGCGAATACGCCGAAGTCGAGCCGGTCTACGCTGCCTATCAAGCGTGGCGCAAAGTCCAGGACGACCTCGAAGGCGCCCAGGCGCTGCTCAAGGACAGCGACCCGGACATGCGCGAAATGGCCGTGGAAGAAGTGCGCGAAGCCAAGGAGCAATTGCTGACGCTGGAAGCCCAGCTGCAACGCATGCTGCTGCCCAAGGACCCTAACGATGGGCGCAACGTGTTCCTCGAAATCCGCGCCGGTACCGGTGGCGACGAGGCGGCGATCTTCTCGGGCGATTTGTTCCGCATGTATTCACGCTATGCCGAGAAACGTGGCTGGCGCCTGGAGATTCTTTCCGAGAACGAAGGCGAACACGGCGGCTACAAGGAAATCATTGCCCGCGTCGAAGGCGAAAGCGTGTACGGCAAGCTCAAGTTCGAATCGGGCGCACACCGCGTGCAGCGCGTGCCGGAAACCGAGTCCCAGGGCCGTATCCACACCTCGGCGTGCACCGTGGCGGTGCTGCCCGAGCCCGACGAGCAGGCCGCGATCGAAATCAACCCGGCCGACTTGCGCGTGGACACCTACCGCGCCTCCGGCGCCGGCGGCCAGCACATCAACAAGACCGACTCGGCCGTGCGCATCACCCACTTGCCCACCGGTATGGTGGTCGAGTGCCAGGAAGAACGTTCGCAGCACAAAAACCGCGCCCGCGCCATGTCCTGGCTGTCGGCCAAGCTCAACGACATGCAGACCAGCGCCGCGCAGAACGCCATTGCCAGTGAGCGCAAGCTACTGGTGGGCTCCGGCGACCGCTCCGAGCGTATCCGCACCTACAATTATCCACAGGGCCGGGTCACCGATCACCGCATCAACCTGACCTTGTATTCGCTGGACGACATCCTCGCCGGTGGCGTAGACGCCGTGATCGAACCGCTGTTGGCCGAATACCAGGCCGATCAACTGGCCGCCCTGGGGGACTGATGACCATCATCGCCAGCTTGCTGCGCAACGCGCAGTTGCCCGAATCGCCCACCGAGCGGCTGGATGCCGAACTGTTGCTGGCTGCGGCCATCGGCAAGTCGCGCAGCTACCTGCATACCTGGCCCGAGCGCATCGTCAGCAGCGAAGCGGCCGACACCTACGCCGGTTACCTGCAGCGCCGCCGTAATGGCGAGCCGGTCGCCTATATCCTCGGGCAGCAAGGGTTCTGGAACATCGACCTGGAAGTGGCGCCGCATACACTGATCCCGCGTCCGGACACCGAGCTGCTGGTCGAGACGGCCCTTGAGCTTCAGCCAGCAACCCCGGCCAAGGTGCTCGACCTGGGCACCGGGACTGGGGCCATTGCCCTGGCGTTGGCCGGCGATCGCCCGGCCTGGCAGGTGACGGCGGTAGACCGGGTGGAGGAGGCGGTCGCGTTGGCCGAGCGTAATCGCCAACGCCTGGGGCTGGCTAACGTCCAGGTGCGTGTCAGCCACTGGTTCGATGGCCTGGACGATGCGCGCTTTGATCTGATTGTCAGCAACCCGCCGTACATCGCCAGTGAAGACCCGCACCTGGTCGCCGGCGACGTGCGCTTCGAGCCCAGCAGCGCGCTGGTGGCGGGCACCGATGGCCTGGACGACCTGCGGGTGATTGCCGCCCAGGCGCCACGTCACCTGCTGCCAGGTGGCTGGTTGTTGTTGGAGCACGGCTACGACCAGGCCGCAGCGGTGCGCGCCTTGCTGGCTGAACACGGCTTTAGCGAGGTGGCCAGCCGCACGGACCTGGGCCGCCATGAACGCATTACCCTGGGGCGCCTGCCATGCTGAGTGATCAGGAACTGTTGCGCTACAGCCGGCAGGTGTTGCTGGCGCAGATCGATATCGACGGCCAACTGCGGCTCAAGCAGAGCAAGGCCCTGATCGTCGGCCTCGGTGGCTTGGGCTCGCCTGTCGCGCTGTACCTGGCAGCGGCGGGTGTGGGTGAGCTGCACCTGGCGGACTTCGACACCGTTGACCTGACCAACCTGCAACGCCAGGTGATTCACGACAGTGCCAGTGTCGGCATGAGCAAGGTGGACTCGGCGCTGCAGCGCCTGGAGGCGATCAACCCAGAGATCAGCCTGGTCGCTCATCGCCAGGCGTTGGATGAGGACTCGCTGGCCGCTGCGGTGGCGGCGGTCGACCTGGTGCTGGACTGCTCCGACAACTTTTCTACCCGCGAGGCGGTCAACGCTGCGTGCGTTGCTGCCGGTAAACCGCTGGTCAGTGGCGCGGCGATCCGCCTCGAAGGCCAGCTGTCTGTGTTCGACCCGCGGCGTGACTACAGCCCTTGCTACCACTGCCTGTATGGCCATGGCAGCGAGGCTGAACTGACCTGCAGCGAAGCCGGTGTTATCGGGCCGCTGGTGGGGCTGGTAGGTAGCCTGCAGGCCCTGGAAGCCATGAAACTCTTGGCTGGGTTCGGCGAGCCGCTGGTGGGCCGCCTGTTGCTGATCGATGCCCTCGGCACGCGCATTCGTGAGCTGCGGGTCAAGCGCGATCCGGCTTGCGCGGTCTGTGGCAAGCGCGATGGCTGAGCGCTCGGCGCCGATTGGCGTGATGGATTCGGGGGTCGGCGGTTTGTCGGTACTGGCCGAGATCCAGCGCCTGCTGCCTAACGAATCACTGCTGTATGTCGCTGATTGCGGGCACGTGCCTTACGGTGAAAAGTCGGCGGATTACATCCGCCAGCGCTGCCGGCGTATCGCCGAGTTCTTCCAGCAGCAGGGCGCCAAGGCCTTTGTCTTGGCCTGCAATACCGCGACAGTGGCGGCCGTTGCCGACCTGCGTGAGCTGTACCCGCAATGGCCGCTGGTGGGCATGGAGCCAGCGGTAAAGCCGGCTGCTGCAGCCACCCGCTCCGGTGTAGTCGGCGTGCTGGCCACGACCGGCACCTTGCAGAGCGCCAAGTTTGCGGCGTTGCTCGACCGCTTCGCCAGCGATGTGCGCGTGGTCACCCAGCCTTGCCCCGGCCTGGTCGAGCGGATCGAAACCGGCGACCTGAGCAGCCCGGCCTTGCGCCAGTTGTTGCTCGGCTACGTGCAGCCGCTGCTGGCGGCAGGCTGCGACACGCTGATCCTGGGTTGCACGCATTACCCCTTCCTGCGCCCGCTGCTGGCCGACATGGTGCCGGCGGACGTGGCCATCATCGATACCGGCGCCGCCGTGGCGCGTCAATTGCAGCGTCTGCTGGGCGCCAGCGACCTGCTGGCTGAGGGCCCGGCAGTGGGCACCCGCTTCTGGACCAGTGCCGACCCACAATCCCTGAGAAAAATCCTACCGTTGCTGTGGCAGAAGTCCGACAGTGTGCAACGCTTTACGTTGTGAAAAAAACGTGAAAATTAGCTGAACTATCGTACCACTGCCGATTTCTACAGATTTGCCTGACACGAGGCAAACACTAACAACAGCATTAGGAAGAAGGATGTTTCTTATGAGGAAACTGCTCGGCTTGGCGGCGGCTGCCGTCTTTACCTTGGGGCAAGCAGTGTCGGCGCAGGCGGCCGATGTTTCATTTTCGGTGGGGCAGACGGGTGACTCGACCATGGTTTACCGGCTGGGTCTGCAGTCGAACTGGGACGCGAGCTGGTGGCAGACTAGCGTTGGCCGTCTGACCGGGTATTGGGATGGGGCTTACACCTACTGGGATGGCGACAAGACGGCGAGCAACCACAGCCTGTCGTTCGCACCGGTATTCGTTTATGAGTTTGCGGGGGATTCGGTAAAGCCCTATATCGAGGCAGGGATTGGCGTCGCGGCCTTTTCCAGCACCGAGCTTGAAAGCAATGAGCTGGGCTCGGCGTTCCAGTTCGAAGACCGAATCGGTTTTGGTCTGCGCTTTGCGGGCGGGCACGAAATTGGCGTACGTGCCATTCACTATTCCAATGCTGGCATCAAGCAGCCCAACGACGGTGTAGAGAGCTACAGCCTGCATTACCGCATGGCGCTCTAAGCTAACCCGCACCCTTGTAGGAGCAGCCTTGCGCTGCGAACAGGCCGGTGACAACTGCCGAGATTTTTTGCCATTTCAGCGGCCTCTTCGCAGCACAAGGCTGCTCCTACAAGATCAGGGCCGCAATGGCCACAAGCTGCTCAGGTCCAGCGTCTCCAGCACCAATTCCGGCTCGCGTTGCGGCAACCGTCGCAACAGTTCCTCGGCAGCGCTTTCAGGCGTCCAGGCCTCGGGTATCGCTTGCGCTGTTGTCACGGGTGTCTTCAACGATTGCGGCCCCACTACCGTCAAGCTGATCTGCAGCTTATCCAATACCTGGCGTTGCTCGCGAAACCACTGGGCAGTGCTGTTGAAGCCGCTGGCAACCTGGGTGGGTGCAAACAGCTGCGAAGCCGAGTAGCGATTGAGAATGGCCATTACCTGAGGTGCATCACCCTTCGTCAGCAGCGGCAAGGCACTGGTCAGGCAATGTTCGCTGGCCACCAGGTTGCTGCTGGCGATCGCCTCGAACAGCTCGTCATCGGGCACGTCGTCGGCCAGGTAGTCACTGGTGCCAGCATTGACGATCAGGCAATCCACCGAACCCCAAGTATTCAACAACAATGTGCTGGCCGCATCGACCTGTTCCAGTACCTGCAACTGGCCCGGCAGGTGCAACAACTGCTGGGCGAACCGCTCGCCTAGCGTATCCAGCGTTTCACATTCCCTGCTACTGGCGGCCACCCGATGGCCTTGCTCGAGCAGCCGCTCTACCAAAGCCAGCCCTAATCCGTTACTGGCCCCTGTTACCCAGAAACTGCGAGCGATGTTCACGATACTGCCCCCTGATCCTGCCGGCGCGGAAGGCCTTTGAAGGCTTCTAATGCACGCTGGCGACTGCTGCCGAGATCGACTATTGGATTGTGATACGAATTAGGCGCAAAAAGATCCGCAGCCTTTACGGGCTGATGAATGGCTTTCTCATCCAGTGCTTGCAATTCCGGTACCCAGTGGCGAATGAATCGCCCTTGCGGGTCGAAGCGCTGAGACTGCGAAACCGGGTTGAAGATGCGGAAGTAGGGCACTGCATCGGTCCCGGTGGACGCGCTCCATTGCCAGCCACCATTGTTGGCCGCCAGGTCACCGTCTATCAGATGGCGCATGAAATGCCGTTCGCCTTTGCGCCAGTCGATCAGCAGGTTCTTGCTGAGAAACATGGCAACGATCATGCGCAGGCGGTTGTGCATCCACCCGGTGTCCAGCAACTGGCGCATGGCGGCATCGATGATCGGGAAGCCGGTGCGCCCCTGTTCCCAGGCCGCGAGGTCTTCAGGCGCATCGCGCCATGGCAAGGCTTCGGTGTGGGTGCGGAAGGCGCGGTGCCGGGAGACCTGTGGATAACCCGTCAGGATGTGCTTGTAGAACTCCCGCCACAGCAGCTCGTTAATCCAGGTTTGGACGCCCGTGCTGCCGCTGTCGAGCTCGCCTCGGTTGCACGCCAGGGCGCCGTGCAGGCATTGCCGGGGCGAGATCACCCCAGCGGCCAGATAAGCCGAGAGCTGGCTGGTGCCCGGCTTGGCGGGGAGGTCGCGCAAGGAGTGGTAGTCCTCCACTGCTTCATCCAGAAAGCGCGTCAGGCGGCTCTGCGCCTCGGCTTCCCCTGCTGGCCAGTGGTCGCTCAAGGTGCGCGGCGGTGTGTCGAAGCCCTCTATTTGCTCGGGTATGGGGTCGCTGGCGATCTTCAGGGGCGACTGCGGTTTAACCCGAGGGGCTAACGCCGGGAGGCTGCGGTGCAAGTGTTCGAGGCAGTTTTTCTTGAATTGGCTGAAGACCTGGAAGTAGTCACCACTGCGAGTGAGGACCGTGCCTGGGCGGAAGAACAACTGGTCGAGGTAGCTGTGCGCCTGGATGGCTGACTGTTCCAGCAGTGCCCGCGTAGCCTGGTCGCGGCGCTCTTCGTTGATGCCGTACTCCTCGTTCCAGTGCACGCCCTCGACCCGGTGCTGACGGCAGGCGTCCAACACGGCCTGTGGCGCCTGATCCCACGTATCGACGGTGCGGATCAGCAACGGGATGTTGAGGGCCTCCAGCGACTGACGCAGCGTGCGCAGGTTGCGCAGCCAAAAGTCGACTTTGCAGGCGGCGTCGTCATGCGCCTGCCACTGGCCGGGGCTGACCAGCCACAGGGCAAGGGTCGGGCCGCGTTCGCAAGCTGCGCTCAAGGCGGTGTTGTCGTCGATGCGCAGGTCACTGCGCAGCCAGATCAGTTGCATGGTGCATTCATCTCTACAGGCCGGCGGCCATTGCCTTGAAGCACGCGCAATGCCGACTGTGGGGTATCGAACAGGAAGAGCTCGGGAAGGTCGAGGGCGTTCAGGTGGGCCTGATGCAAGGCGAGCGTGGCGCCGCCCAGCAGTTTTGGCCCCGGTATGCCTTGCAGCAGGCGCTGCAAGGCTTTGCTGTCGATGCGTGGCCCCAGGTGCAGCAGGAGGGCGCGCGGCTGCAGTGCGGCGATCGCCCGTTGCAGCTGTGGGCCGCCAACCGGCTGTTCCAGCACTTCGACAGGGATGCCATTGCTGCTCAGCAGCCAGGCGCATAGCCACAGCGCGGGGTCGAAGGCCTCCTCGCTGTCTTCGGCCAGCAGCACCGCTGGGCCTTGTAGCAGTTGGTTGTCGTGGTACACCCGGGCGCCCAGCTTGCTACGCAGCCAGGTATGGAAAAACACCTGTTCAAGCCGGGCATTGAAATAGTTGCGCCAGCGCAGCTCCAGGCTGTCGAGCAAGGGCAGCAGCAGTTGCTCGCACAGGGTGATGGCGGGGTATAGCGCCATGGCCTGGTTGAGTTGCTGGTCGAGTGCGCGTTGCGAGAGGTTGACGATGGCCTCGATCAGCTGCGCCTGCCGGGCCTGCCAGTCGCTTTGCGGGGCGCTGCTGGTGGGTTTGTCGAGCAGCTCGCGCACCTGGCCCACCGACGCGCCGCGCTGCAGCCAGGCCAGGATCGCTTCGACCCGTTCGACCTGCTCGATGGAATACAAACGGTGCCCCTTGGCAGTGCGTTGCGGCTTGAGCAGGCCGTATCGACGCTCCCAGGCGCGCAGGGTGACAGGGTTGACGCCGGTGCGTCGGGCGAGTTCACCGATAGGCAGCAGGCTTTCAGACGGCATTACGAAGCCCCAGGCTTTCGGGGTGCGGCTGCAGGTACGCCTGCTGCATCAGGTAAGGGTCCGGGTGTTTGCGCAGGTGATGCTTGAGCAAGGTCAGTGGCACGACCAGCGGCACCACGCCTTGTTGGTACTGGCTGATGAGGGTTTGCAGTTCGGCTTTGTCCTGTGTGGTCAGGGCATCTTTGAAGTAGCCACTCAGGTGCTGCAGCACGTTGCAGTGCGTGCCACGGCTGGCACAGCGACGCAGCGCTTGCATCAGCTCGCTGAAGTAACGTGGCCCGATCTCCTGTGGGTCGTCATCGCGGCTCATGGTGCCGAGCAGCCGCCCCAGCGTGCGGTAGGCTTGGGGGTTGTTGGCCATCAACAGGTACTTGTAGCGCGCATGAAAGCGCACCAGCGCGCCGCGGCTGAGGCCTTCGGCCAACAGCCGCTGCCAATCGGCATAGGCGTACACGCGGCTGATGAAGTTTTCGCGCAGCACGGCATCGTGCAGGCGGCCTTCCTCTTCCACCGGCAGGTCCGGGCGCAGGCTGCAGAAGGCCTGGGCGTAGACGCCGCGGCCGCCATGGAAGGCGGGGTGGCCGTTGTCCTGATAGACCTTGACCCGCTCCAGGCCGCAGGAGGGCGACTTCTGCATAAAGATGTAGCCGCAGATATCATCGAGCTCGCCGGCCATCTGTTCGCCATAGGTGCGCAGCGGGCCGGTCAGGTCCATGCCGGGGTTGCGGGTGCCGACCACTTCGGGTTGCTCAGGGTTGCCAACCAGGCGGATGGGATCGCGCGGTACGCCGAGGCCGATAGCCACTTCTGGGCAAACGGGCAGCCATTCGAAATGCGCTTCGAGTTGCGTGCGGCACAGGTCTGAGGCCTTGTGCCCGCCGTTGTAGCGCACACTGTGGCCGGTCAGGCAGGCGCTGATCGCGATGCGAGGCTTGCTGTGGGCGGTGGCGGCTTGCATGGCTGTCTCCGGAAAAACCTGTACGTGAAATCAAATTTGTACAAGTTTATTCCAGCACAGCTACGGAGTTATGCAAACAAGTTTTTTTGTACAGGTTCAGCGCCCGCTCAGTCGAGGTGTTCCAGCAGCCGTCGGGCCGCTTCCTGGCCGCTCAGCCAAGCACCTTCGACCCGCCCGGACAAGCACCAGTCGCCACAGGCATACAGGCCTTGATCGGCATCGGCCAAGGCGCCCCACTCGTGATTGCTGGTGGGGCGTGCATACAACCAGCGGTGGGCGAGGGCGAAGGTGGGCGCGGGTACCACGCAGCCGACCAGTTCGGCGAACTCGCCCCATAACTGCTCGATCACCTCTTCCTTCGACAGGTCGATGTGCTGCCGGCTCCAGTGCGACGTGGCATGCAGCACCCAGGTATCGAGGTGCTCGTCACGCCCTGGCTTGCTGCGGTTGCGGGCCAGCCAGTCGAGCGGGTTGTCCTGCACGAAGCAGCCTTGCATCGGCGTGTCCAATGGGGTCTGGAAGCCCAGGGCAACCGCCCAGGTGGGTTCCATCTGCACGCCTGCGGCCACCGCAGCGAGTTTCGGGGTCGAGGCCAGCAGCGGCGTGGCCTGTGGCGCCGGTACGGCGATTACCACGCGGCTGAATGGACCGTGGCTGCAGCCTTCGGTGTCTTGCAGGTGCCAGTACTGTTTGCCGCGGAACACTTCAGCGATGCGGCAGCCAAAGTTGACGGTCACATCCTTGAGCAGGCCACGGGTAATGGCGCTCATGCGGGGCACGCCGACCCAGCGCGTCTGCTCGTCGGGGGAGGGTGTCAGTTCGCCATCGCGGTAGTTGTACAGCTGCGGCTTCCACTGCTCGGCCCAACCCGAAGCTACCCATTGCTGGACCTGATCGACGAAGCGCCGATCACGGGCCGTGAAGTACTGGGCGCCCAGGTCCAGCGCGCCAGCGTCGCTGCGCTTGCTGGCCATGCGCCCGCCACTGCCGTGGCCTTTGTCGAATAGGTGTACGGATTGCCCGGCCTTTTGCAGCGCCTGGGCGGCGGACAGACCGGCGATACCGGCACCGATGATGGCAATAGGTACTGTCATGATGGCCTCTTCAAACCTTGCTGTGAGCAGACTACGCTGTCAGGCAAACCTGTACAATGCACAACTTTTGTATAAGGTTATTCCGCTTTATGGAGCAGGTTGGCCTATGTTTATCCGAGAGCGTCGGGTCAAAAAAGTGCCTTGATCTTAAAAATAGACCACAGCCGCATTCTGCGAGGACACAGCCATGCATATATTGCTGACAGGCGGCACTGGCTTGATTGGCCAGCACCTGTGCCAGTTCTGGCTCGGCCAGGGCCATCGCCTCACGGTCTGGAGCCGCCGACCGGAGCAGGTGCCCAAACTGTGCGGTAGCGGGGTGCGCGGTATCGCCCAGCTGGACGAGCTGCAAGCGGATGATCACCTCGATGCGGTCATCAACCTGGCGGGGGCGCCGATCGCCGACCGGCCCTGGACCGGGGCCCGGCGCAACCTGTTGTGGGCCAGCCGCATCACCCTCACCGAGCAACTGCTGGCGTGGCTGGGTGCGCGTGAGCAGCGCCCTGAGGTGCTGATTTCTGGTTCTGCGGTGGGCTGGTATGGGGATGGCGGCGAGCGCGAACTCACCGAGGCGTCCCAGCCGGTGCGCGAAGATTTTGCCAGCCAGTTGTGTATCGCCTGGGAAGAAACAGCCCAGCGTTCGCAAGCTCAAGGCATCCGCGTGGTGTTGGTGCGCACCGGGTTGGTACTGGCCAGCGATGGCGGCTTTTTGTCGCGCCTGCGGTTGCCCTTCAAGCTCGGGCTGGGCGGGCCGTTGGGCGATGGTCGGCAGTGGATGCCGTGGATCCATATAGACGACCAGGTCGCCCTGATTGATTTTCTCTTGCAGCATAAGGACACCAGCGGTCCTTATAATGCCTGCGCCCCAGAGCCTGTGCGCAACCGTGAGTTCGCCAGGCGGCTGGGCCGTGCGATGCACCGGCCAGCGCTGCTGCCTGTGCCTGCGCTTTTGCTGAAGGCAGGGCTCGGCGAGCTGTCGACGCTGCTGCTCGGCGGCCAGCGGGCGCGCCCGGTGCGCTTGCTGGCGGCAGGTTTCACTTTCCGTTTCAACGATCTGCAATCGGCCCTGGACGACTTGTCCAGCCGCCTCTGACATAGGACGCTGCATGACCGATCACGCCCTGCTGCTGGTTAACCTGGGATCCCCGGCCTCCACTTCGGTGGCCGATGTGCGCCGTTACCTCAACCAGTTCCTGATGGACCCGTATGTGATCGACCTGCCTTGGCCGGTGCGGCGCTTGCTGGTGTCGTTGATTCTGATCAAGCGCCCGGAACAGTCGGCGCACGCCTACGCGTCGATCTGGTGGGACGAAGGCTCGCCACTGGTGGTGCTGACCCGTCGCCTACAGGCGGTGATGGTCGAGCACTGGCCCCATGGCCCGGTCGAAATCGCCATGCGCTACGGCCAGCCAGCGTTGCCCGAAGTGCTGGAGCGCCTGGCTGCTCAGGGCGTGCGCAAGGTCACCCTGGCACCGCTTTATCCACAGTTCGCCGACAGTACGGTGACCACCGTGGTGGCGTTGGCCAAACAGACGGTCAGCGAGCGCCAGTTGCCGTTGCAGATGCGCGTGCTGCAGCCGTTCTACGACCATCCCGAGTACATCGAGGCGTTGGTGGCCAGCGCCAAGCCTTACCTGCAGCAGGATTACGACCACCTGTTGCTGAGTTTTCATGGGCTGCCGGAGCGGCACCTGAAAAAGCTCGACCCCACTGGCACGCATGACTTCCAGGCGGCCGATTGCTGCAAGGACGCCAGTGCCGAGATGCGCGCCGTGTGTTATCGCGGGCAGTGTTTGGCCACGGCCAAGGCCTTTGCGCAGAAAATGGGCATACCGGATGGCAAATGGTCGGTGTCGTTCCAGTCGCGCCTGGGGCGCGCCAAGTGGATCGAACCCTATACCGAGACGCGGCTGGACGAGTTGGCCAAGGCGGGGGTGAAGAAGCTGCTGGTGATGTGCCCGGCGTTCGTTGCCGATTGCATCGAGACGCTGGAAGAGATCGGCGATCGCGGCAAAGAACAATTCATCGAAGCCGGGGGCGAGGAATTGCTGTTGGTGCCGTGCCTGAATGATCACCCAGAGTGGGTGAAGGTGCTGGCGGGGATGTGCGAAAAAGCCTGAATGAGTCCGCCCTTGTGGGGGCGGCCTTGTGCTGCGAAGAGGCCGGTGATGACACAGAAGATTGATGTGTTGTCACCGGCCTCTTCGCAGCACAAGGCTGCTCCTACAGGAGAGGCGTTTTGCGGCAGGAGCCCGTGTCACTCAAGGCAGCTGATCATCCAGCTTCTTGTTCTTCCAGCCATCATTGCCCGGCAGGATCAGGTTAAGGGCAATGGCCACCACGGCGCACAGGGCGATGCCCTTGAGGCCCCAGTCGTCCGGGCCGTCACCGCTGCCGATCAACACGCCGCCAATACCGAACACCAGGGTCACCGAAACGATCACCAGGTTGCGCGCCTCGGCCAGGTCGATCTTGTGGCGGATCATGGTGTTCATGCCCACCGCCGCAATCGAGCCGAACAGCAGGCACAGAATGCCGCCCATGACCGGTACCGGAATGCTCTGCAGCAGCGCGCCGAACTTGCCGATGAAGGCCAGGGTGATGGCAAACACCGCCGCCCAGGTCATGATCTTCGGGTTGTAGTTCTTGGTCAGCATCACCGCGCCGGTCACTTCGGCGTAGGTGGTGTTGGGCGGGCCACCGAACAGGCCGGCAGCCGTGGTCGCCAGGCCGTCACCCAGCAGGGTGCGGTGCAAACCAGGCTTTTTCAGGTAGTCGCGCCCGGTGACGCTGCCCACCGCAATCACTCCGCCGATATGCTCGATCGCCGGTGCCAGGGCTACCGGCACGATGAACAGGATGGCCTGCCAGTTGAACGCCGGCGCGGTGAAGTTGGGGATCTCCAACCACGGTGCAGCGGCAATCTTGGCCGTGTCGACCACGCCAAAGGCAAACGCCAGGGCAAAGCCCACCAGTACGCCGGAGATGATCGGCACCAGGCGGAAGATACCCTTGCCGAAAACTGCGACGATCAAGGTAGTCAGCAGTGCCGGCATCGAGATCAGCATGGCGGTCTTGTAAGGCATCAGCGCAGCACCGTCACCGCCCTTGCCCATGGCCATGTTGGCAGCGATGGGCGCCATGGCCAGGCCAATCGAGATGATCACTGGGCCAATCACTACAGGCGGCAGCATGCGGTCGATGAAACCGGTGCCTTTGATTTTTACCATCAACCCCATGAAGGTGTAGACGAAGCCTGCGGCCATTACGCCGCCCATGGTTTCGGCCAGGCCGAACTGGCCCTTGGCAAGGATGATCGGGGTGATGAAGGCAAAGCTGGATGCCAGGAACACCGGGACCTGACGGCCGGTGACCAGCTGGAACAGCAGCGTGCCGATACCGGCGGTGAACAGCGCGACGTTCGGGTCGAGGCCGGTGATCAGTGGCATCAGCACCAGCGCGCCAAATGCCACGAAGAGCATCTGCGCGCCCGAAACGACCTGGCGCCAAAGCGGGTCGTTGAAGCCGTCCTGCATGGTCAGGCGTCCTTTTGCTTGGTGCCGAAGATCTTGTCGCCGGCATCACCCAGGCCTGGCACGATGTAGCCGTGCTCGTTCAGGCGCTGGTCGATCGAAGCGGTGTAGATCTGTACATCCGGGTGGGCTTTTTCCACCACATTGATGCCTTCGGGTGCGGCGACCAGCACCATGGCGCGAATCTCTTTGCAGCCAGCTTTTTTCAGCAGGTCGATGGTGGCGACCATCGAGGCGCCGGTGGCCAGCATCGGGTCGATGATCAGGGCCAGGCGCTGGTTGATGTCCGGCGCGAGCTTTTCCAGGTAGGTGTGGGCTTCGAGGGTTTCTTCGTTGCGCGCGACGCCGACGGCACTGACCTTGGCACCCGGAATCAGGCTGAGCACGCCATCGAGCATGCCGATGCCGGCGCGCAGGATCGGGACGACGGTAATCTTCTTGCCGGCGATTTTTTCGACCTGCACCTTGCCACACCACCCGTCGATCTCGTAGGTTTCCAGTGGCAGGTCCTGGGTGGCTTCATAGGTCAGAAGCGCGCCGACTTCCTGGGCAAGTTCGCGAAAATTCTTGGTGCTGATGTCGGCACGGCGCATGAGGCCGAGCTTGTGGCGGATCAGCGGATGGCGGATCTCACGAGTGGGCATAGGGGGGCTCCGAAAGGCGGGCAAAAAAACCGCGCTAGATTAATCTATTCAGCCTGTGCTGTCGTGTAGTCCTTTTGGACGTTAGTCCATAAATGCTTGATCTGTGGCGAGCGGATGCGTACCTTTGCCCGCTTTTCCAAAATACCCCCCCTGGAGAGCGCAATGCCCGCCGATCTCGAGCACATCCGTCAAGTCATGCGCGAAGCAGACTGTCTGTACACCGAAGCCGAAGTCGAAGCGGCCATCGCCAAGGTCGGCGAGCAGATCTGCAAAGACCTGCACGACAAGAACCCGGTGGTCTTCTGCGTGATGAACGGCGGCCTTATCTTCTCGGGCAAGCTGCTGACCCACCTGCAGTTCCCGCTGGAAGCGTCGTACCTGCACGCCACCCGCTACCGCAACCAGACCAGCGGCGGCGAGTTGTTCTGGAAAGCCAAGCCAGAAGTCTCGTTCATCGACCGTGACGTGCTGATCGTCGACGATATCCTCGACGAAGGCCACACCCTCAGCGCCATCATCGAGTTCTGCAAGCACGCCGGTGCGCGCTCGGTGCACACCGCGGTGCTGATCGACAAGGACCACGACCGCAAAGCCAGCCCAGACCTTAAAGCCAACTACGTCGGCCTGCCCTGCGTCGATCGCTACATCTTCGGCTATGGCATGGACTACAAGGGCTACTGGCGTAACGCTAACGGCATCTTCGCCGTCAAGGGGCTGTAACCATGCGCCAGCCCGCGTTCATCGACCAATCGCTGTTCGCCGAGCTGGCGCAGAAGGCTGCCGCCAACCCTCGCGGGCGGCAGCACCATAACTTCCATGAGATGGAAGAGCCTTGCCACCGCATGGCAGTCGGGCTGCAGCCGACGACCTACATCCCACCCCATCGGCACCTGAGCGACGACAAGGCCGAAGCACTGATCGTGCTCAAGGGGCGCCTTGGCCTGCTGATCTTCGATGAGCACGGTGCGCTGACTGAAAAGCGGGTGCTGCAGGCCGGCGGCGATTGCCTGGGTGTAGACCTGGCGCCCGGTACCTACCACGGGTTGGTGGTACTGGAGCCGGACAGCATCCTCTTCGAGTGCAAGGCAGGGCCGTACCGGCCAGTGGGCGAGGGCGAGCACGCCCACTGGGCGCCGCGTGAAGGCGAGGCCGGCGTGGCCGAGTACCAGGCCTGGATGCGCGCCCAATTCGATTGATATTGCCAATAATGGTATGCATGCGGGCTCAACGGTAGGAGCGGCCTTGCGTCGCGAAAGGGCTGCGCAGCAGCCCCGGCAATTTCAGCTGTGAAGCATAAATCGTAGGGCTGCTGCGCAGCCCTTTCGCGACGCAAGGCCGCTCCTACAAGAGCCAGTGCAGGCCATGCTAGAGTGCGCCTTCATTCAAGGAGCCTCACATGCGTGCGATTCTTCCCCTCCTGCTCGCGGTCAGCCTGCCGATCTGTGCCGCACCGCTGCACAGCCAGTTTCTGCCGCCTGACGACCTGTCCCTGCGCCAGGAAGCGCCGACCGGTCAGCAACTGCTGCAAGTGACCGATTATGCAGTGGTGGTCGGCGCCCAGCGCCAGTCCGACCAGCAACCAATCCCCATCACCGCATCGTTGCAAATGCGCCTCAAGGGCAAGCCGCTGAGCAAGGGCGCCACCATCGCCCAGGTGCTGCTGACCTTTGATGGTGAAGCCGGCAAAAGCTTGAAAAAGCCCGTCTATGACGAGAAAACTCGCACCTTGAGCCTCAACTACCCGGTCAGCGATTACCGCGTGATCATGGACCTGCTGCGCAACGAAACGCTCTACGTGCAGTTTTTGACCTACGGCAACGGCCATATCTGGGCCGACCTGCACACCGGCACCGTACGTACGCGTTGAGGCGCGCGCCCTGCGGGGGGTAAACTGCCGGCCTTCGAAATTCCGTGATGGTCCAGTTGGAGTCGGCAATGCGTAAAGACAAGAAACAGGTAATCGGTGACGAAATCAGCGACGACTACATCAAGTCGTTCCTTCAGTTCGAGCCGGCCGATGGTGTGACTTCGCCGTCGCTGCACAAGCTGGTCAAGGCTTACCGTGGCCTGCGTGTCGACGACTTCGAGCGTTTCGTCGGCTTCTTCGTCGAAGCGGGCCTGGACCTGGATGGCAAGGACGAGCACGGCAAGACCTTCGTCGAACAGATCGCCGACCAGCGCAATGCCCCTGAGTACATCGAGATCATCGATAAAGCCCGCGGCTGATTGTTAAGCCTGTACTGGCCTCTTCGCGGGCAAGCCCGCTCCCACAGGTATTGCACCGCTCTCAAGATCTGTGAAACACCTGTGGGCTTGCCCATGAAGAGACCGGCACAGGCCAAAACGCAGGCACAAAAAAACGCCCCGAGGGGCGTTTTTTCGTTTCAGCCAGCTCAGGCGTAATGCTTGGCCGGGCTGTCTTCCACCAGTTCCAACGCGGCATCGTTGTCGGCACTGATCTTGTTGTACAGCGCGGCATCGGTTGCCAGGACCTTCTCGCGAGCGGGGAAGATTTCCTTGAGCTTGGCAGCCCAGGCACCTTTGGCCTGCTCGGGGAAGCAACGCTCGATCAGTTCCAGCATGATCGAAACGGTTACCGAAGCGCCCGGCGATGCGCCGAGCAGTGCGGCCAGGCTGCCGTCCTGGGCCGAGACCAGCTCGGTACCGAACTGCAGAATGCCGCCCTTTTTCGGGTCTTTCTTGATGATTTGCACGCGTTGGCCTGCCACTTCCAGGCGCCAGTCTTCGGCTTTGGCTTGCGGGTAGAAGCGGCGCAGCGATTCCAGGCGCTGTTCCATCGACTGCATCACTTCGCTGACCAGGTACTTGGTCAGGTCCATGTTGTCGCGGGCCACGGCCAGCATCGGGCCGATGTTACCCATGCGCACCGACAGCGGCAGGTCCATCAGCGAACCATGCTTGAGGAACTTGGTGGTAAAGCCTGCGTACGGGCCGAACAGCAGCGAGGTCTTGCCGTCTACCACGCGGGTGTCCAGGTGCGGCACCGACATCGGTGGCGCGCCGACCGCCGCCTGGCTGTAAACCTTGGCCTGGTGCTGTTTGACGATTTCCGGGTTGTCGCAACGCAGCCACTGGCCGCTGACCGGGAAGCCGCCGAAGCCTTTGCTCTCGGGGATGCCCGACAGTTGCAGCAGCGGCAGGGCCGCGCCACCGGCACCGAGGAACACGAAGCGCGCGTCGACTTCACGGCTGCCGCCGCTGTTGACGTCCTTGATGCTCACGGTCCAGCCGTTGCCGTTACGGCGCAGGCCGACGACTTTCTTGCTGTACTTGACCTGCGCGTCGGGCGAGTCGCCCAGCAGCTTGAGCAGCTTGTTGGTCAGTGCGCCGAAGTTGACGTCGGTGCCTTTCGCCACGCGGGTGGCGGCGATGTGCTGGTCGGCCGGGCGGCCGGGCATCATCAACGGCATCCAATCGCTCATCACGGCCTTGTCTTCGGTGTATTCCATCTCGGAGAAGGCGTGATGCTGCTTGAGCAGCTCGAAGCGCTTCTTGAGGAAGGAAACACCCTTGTCACCTTCGACGTAGCTCAGGTGCGGGACAGGGTTGATGAAGGCACGCGCCGAGCCGAAGTTACCCTTCTTGCTCAGGTAAGCCCAGAACTGGCGCGAGACCTCGAACTGGGTATTGATGTGCACGGCCTTCTTGATGTCGATGCTGCCATCGGCGGCCTGGGGCGTGTAGTTAAGCTCGCACAGGCCAGCGTGGCCGGTACCTGCGTTGTTCCAGGGGTTGGAGCTTTCCGCGGCCCCGGAGTCCATCGCCTCGACGACCTCCAGCTTGAGGGTCGGGTCGAGCTCCTTGAGCAGTACGGCCAGGGTGGCACTCATGATGCCCGCGCCTACCAGTACTACATCAACCGATTCGTTCTGCGCCATTTAACGCGTCTCCACAATCTACAGCTACCTAATTGACAGCATAGGATCCCTGGGTTCGCCAGGATCGCCATGTCCGACTTTTCGCAGTTCTTGCAACTTCCGCGGACACCGCCAATCAGTCTTCGGGTTCGGGTATTGAACCCCGATTGCCACGGGTGCGGCAATTCGACTTATGGTCAAGGTGTCGTGCGTGCGTTATGGAACGGCCTCAGACACTCATCCGGGATGAGCGCAGTTGCCGCCTGTTCAGGGCTGTTCGGGACACATCTGCCGCTTTTGCACATGCCAGACTGTTCATTTGCTCGCCACACTCTCGTGAAGTTGTGAAAAACCGTTTTTTCACGCTCTTTTGGAGACGTGAACCTCAAAAGGGGACTGCGCGATGGCAACCCACAGGTTCATGCAGTGCGAAGGGCCGGAAAAGCAGGCACGACAGCCGATGCAAGACCTGAGTGGAAGGCTCTCTGTGGGCGAAGCGGTGAAGGTGCCGGGGTCAAGCGGCAAATGCGGGGCCCGATCAGGAGACGTCCTTATAATCGGGGGGAGATTATAGCGATGTCGCGGGCAGAAAGGTCGTTATTCGTGGTTTTTATTGCAGCGTTTGTCAGGCCGGCAGGCTGCGCTGATGCCAACGGGTGTTTGCGCGGGCGCAAACCCGGGCGCTGGCGGGCAGTTGGTGGCTGGCTGCAACCGGCAATATAAAGCCGGCTACCGCTGCGTACTGCTTTTTCTTGTGGCTTGCCGCTTGTAGGTTGCCGCTAGGTATACTGTGCGCCTTAGCCGCATTTTCTGGAGAAACGCGCATGTTGCAACGTCTGTTGTTCGGTTTGATCGCGGTGGCCAGCCTCAGCCTGGTCGGATGTGCCCACAGCCCGCAACAACTCAGCCCGCAGCCCAAGCTCACCGCCCAGCTCGCACCTGTCGGCCACGGTCAGCCGGTGGTGGTCAAGGTGGTTGATGGCCGGGCTTCGCAGTCCCTGGGCACGCGCGGTGGCATGTACCCCGAGACCAGCACCATCAGTGTCAGTGGCAATGATGTGCTGCCCAAGCTGCAGGCGCAGGCCGAAGCCGCTGTGCGCCTGCTCGGTTTCACCCCGACGGCGAATGCCTACAACGCCCCGCAGTTGACCGTGACCCTCGCCGAGCTCAAGTACCAGTCGCCCAAGGACAACCTGTACGTGACCGAGGCCACCATTGGTGCCACCTTCCGTGCCGACGTGGCCAACGCCAACCGTCGTTACAGCGGCCGTTACGGTGCTTCGCTGGACCAGCGTTTCGGCATGGCGCCGAACCAGGAAACCAACACCAAGCTGGTCAGCGACGTGCTGAGCGACGCCCTGACCCGCCTGTTCAAAGACCCGACCATCGGGCAAGTACTGGGCGAATAAGCGTTCAGCCCTGCTAAAACAAACCCGCTGCCTGGCTGACAGGCAGCGGGTTTGTTTTTTTGCGGGGGCTTCAGGCCGCCTGGATATGGAAGTCCAGCAGGCTGAAACCGGTGGCCACATCCACCTCCGGCAAGTCCTCATGCGCGTGCCCACCCAGCGCGCAATAGACCAGCCACTGGCGGTCCTGCACATTGATGGCGAAACCGTCGATCAACGCCTGCTGTTCGTCGCTCTGGGCTACGAGATAGAGGCGGTCCTGGTTTTCGGCGTGCAGCATGAACAAACTCCGAATCGGGAAAAGGCCGACAGGGTGGCGTGTTCTGATGACGAACCTGTGACAGATGAAATTTAGTGACACTTTGTCGCCGAGCCCGAGCGCCCACGCCGGACTTGGGTAAAATGCCGGCCTTTGCCGTCCTTCAAACCGAGGTTGTGTAATGTCGTTGCAAGTGCTCTGGGGGTTTCTGGCCGCCCATCCGACCAAGCTGATCAACCTGCTGGCATTGCTGATGACGTGCCCCGGCGGGATGCTGCTGCACAGCGCACGGCGGCGCGAGGCTGTCACACGGGAGAGCCTGGCGGTGGATGAGGGGGTGGTGGATGCGTTTGACCTGAGGGTGCCGCGTTACTTCTATATTCTCGGTTTTTCGTGCCTGGCCATGGCGCTGCTGCTGTCCTGGTTCAGTACCTGGGTGTGACCCTTGGGGCTGCAAAGCAGCCCCGGGTTGATCAGGCAACTGGCGTTTGCTGCTTGACCTGGTACTGGTTGCGCACCGGCGTCGCGTATTGCAACACCAGGTACGGCCGCTGTTCTTCAGGGCAAGCTTCCAAGCGACGCTGCCATTCTTCCTTGGCACGCGCCAGCTCTTCGCTTGGGAATACCTTCTCGGCGCTCGGCACTTGCAGTGCCTCATCTTTCTCGTCCCACATCGCGTAGGCCAGGTAGTGCACCGGGAACAACCGGTAGCCACCGAGGACCTGCCGGTCGATTTCGGCTGCCAGCTGCTTGGTGTCCTCGAAGTACTCGGTCACCGGCGCGGCAAAGTTGATGTGCACCCGGCCCTTGTAGCCGGTGATGCCCTTGGCGATGCTGTTGTCGTCCTCGCCCGGCGCCTTCTTGTAGGTGCCGGTGGTGGCGCGGATGTACAGCTCGCGGGCCTTGGCCTGGTCGCAGGGGTCGTACTCGTAGCTGATCGAAACCGGCGTCAGGTTCAGGCTCTGAATGACCGCGCCGAACGGCTCGTCCTTGCGGCTCATGTGGAACATCTTGAGGATCGCCGAATCGGTACGGTCGTCGCCGTCCTTGGCGCGGCCTTCGGCCTGGGCGATCCAGATCGATGCGCCATCGTTGCGGATCGAGTGGTTGATGTAGGCCGAGAGCAGTTGGTAAGCCGCCAGCTTCTCGCGGCGACCGCTGAGCGAGCGGTGCACGATGAAGCTCTTGTTCAGGCGCATCATGTCGCTGACGAAGGGTTTTTGCAGCAGGTTGTCACCGATGGCGATGCGCGGGGTCGGCAGGCCGGCGTGATATACGGCGTAGTTGACGAAGGCCGGGTCCATGACGATGTCGCGGTGGTTGGCCAGGAACAGGTACGCGGTGCCGGCCTTGAGTTGCTCGACGCCCGAATAGGTAACGCCATCGGTGGCGCGATCGATGGTCTGGTCGACGTAGTACTCGACTTTGTCCTGCAAGGTCGACACACAGGTGACGCCGGCGAATTCCTTGCGCAGGCGGCGTGCGATCAGTGGCTTGAGCAGCCAGCCGAGTGGGGCGGCAGCACGCGGGAAGCGGAAGTGGGTGAGGATATCGAGGAATGCCGGGTCGCTGAGCAGGCGTGCCAGCACGGCAGGGACCTCAGCGTCGTCGTACGGTCGGATGGCATCGAATTCGCCCATCATGCTCTCTTGTTGGAAACGGCTAGGGTAATAGGTAGGGACGGGGTTCGAAAAACGGCTCGAACACGCACAGGCCCTGTAATCAGACCGGCAATTATACGCATAAGTCACCGTGGAGGCCGCGATGCTGGAAACCGACTTCTATGATTGCCCGTATTGTGGCGAACGGGTGGAAACCACTGTCGATATCTCCAGTGGCGACCAGGTCTATACCGAAGATTGCCAGGTCTGTTGCCAGCCTGTGGTGTTCATCCTGCAGGTGCACGGTGACGAATGGATGCTCGAAGTCAGACGCGAGGACGATGCCTGATGCAACGGATCTACGAACCGGAAAGCCTGCTGGAGGCTGAAATGCTGGTGGGCATGCTGGCCAGTGAGGGCATCTCGGTGCACTTGGTCGGCCGCGACCTGGTGGGTGCTGCCGGTGAGCTGCCGATGCAGGGTTTGCTGGGGCTTGCGGTGCCCGACGAGCAGGCCGAGTACGCACGGCAGCTGATCGATGCGTACAATGAAGCCCAGCCACTGGTTGGTGACGAACCGGAGAGCTATCCCGGTACCTTGATCTGCTAGGTAAAAAATTCGCCCATGTGTGGACGTTATGCCCTGTTTCGCTGGCCCCAGGCCCTTGCCAGTCTGCCGGGCTTCCCCGTCGGCCAGCCGGCACAATGGAATATCTCGCCCGGTGCGTCAGTGTTGATCCAGCGCCAGGTCGACGGCCAGCAAGACTTGGCCAAGGCACGCTGGGGCCTGACGCCAGCCTGGCTCACTGACCTTTCCCGCACGCCTGCCCATGCCCGAGCCGAAACCCTTGCCGAACAACCGATGTTCCGCGAAGCGTTTCGCCAGCGCCGCTGCCTGATGCCGGCCAATGGCTTTTATGAATGGCGCGGTACGGTACGCAAACGCCCCTACTGGCTGACCCCGGGGGAGGGGTCGTCACTGTATTTTGCGGCGGTGTGGGAGGCCTATCCGGTGCAGGACCAGGTTTGGCTGAGCTGCGCAGTGGTGACCCAGGCCGCCATGAACCAGCGCCGGCCGTTGATTCTGGACGAGGCGGGGCAGGCGGCCTGGTTGGCCCCTGATACGCCGATCACACGCCTGCAGGAGCTGCTCGCCAGCCCCCCGGCTACGCTGCGTGAGCGGGCATTGGCAAACTTCGTCAATGACCCGAAACTGGATGCACCGGAGTGCCTGACGCCGGCCTGACGCCGGCCAGACAGCGTGGCGGTGCAGCCGGTAAAATTCTTCCCTGCGGCTATGGCGGGTCCAGGCGACTAGGCCTAGGATACGCCGCATGTAAAAGGGAGTGTTTTCATGCGTAAGTCATTTGTTGTCAGTGTGTTGAGTGCCGGTATCCTGCTGGCAGGCTGCCAGGCGGTGAATACCACCAGCGGCGGAGCCGTCGGTGTCGAGCGCAAGCAGTACATGTTCAGCATGCTCTCGACCGATGAGGTCAACCAGATGTACGCCCAGTCCTACCAGCAGACCCTCGGTGAGGCGTCGAACAAGGGCGTGCTGGACAAGTCCAGTGCCGATGCCAAGCGCGTGCAGGTCATCGCTGACCGGTTGATCGCCCAGGCGCCGAAGTTTCGCCCGGATGCCGCCCAGTGGAACTGGGAAGTCAACGTGATCAAGAGCGACGAGCTCAACGCCAACTGTGGCCCTGGCGGCAAGATCATCGTTTACACCGGCCTGATCGACCAACTCAAGCTGACCGATGCCGAGATTGCGGCGGTGGTCGGTCACGAGATCGCCCACGCCCTGCGTGAGCACAGCCGTGAAGCCATGTCCAAGGCCTATGGTGTGGAAATGGCCCGTCAGGGTGCGGGTGCCATCTTCGGCCTGGGCCAAAGCAGCATGGCCATGGCCGACACCGTGGTGAACTACGCCATGACCTTGCCCAACAGCCGTGCCAATGAGAACGAGGCGGACCTGATCGGCCTGGAGCTGTCGGCACGTGCCGGTTATGACCCAAATGCCGCGATCACCTTGTGGAACAAGATGAGCAAGGCTTCTGAAGGCGCGCCGCCTGAGTTCATGAGCACTCACCCGGCGTCCGAAAGCCGTATTGCCTCGTTGCAGGCAGCGATTCCGAAGGTGATGCCGCTGTATCAGGCTGCCAAGAAGTAATCTGCGTCCTGTAGGAGCAGCCTTGTGCTGCGAAGAGGCCGGTGACAGCGCCGAAGATCTACTGTGCTGTCACTGGCCTCTTCGCAGCGCAAGGCTGCTCCTACCGGTCAGCCTACCCAGCGACTATCAGCCTACCCAGCCACTGGCCTTCATCGCCGAATACACGGCCACCACCGCCAGCACGAAGAACGCGGTAGCCGCCAGTCGGCGAATCAGGGTCAACGGCAGTTTGTCTGCCGCAAAGTTACCCGCCAATACCACCGGCACGTTGGCAATCAGCATGCCCAGCGTGGTGCCGATGATGACCATGATCAGGTGCGGGTATTGCGCGGCAAGCATGACTGTCGCCACCTGGGTCTTGTCACCGATCTCGGCGAGGAAAAACGCAATCAGCGTGGTGAGGAACGGGCCGAAGCGGCGCGCAGGGTTTTCATCGTCACCCATCTTGTCCGGCACCAGCGTCCACAGCGCCGTGGCAGTGAAGCTGGCGGCCAGGATCCAGTGCAGCGCCGAGTCGCTGAAGAACCCGCCGACCCACGCACCCACGGCGCCCGCGGCGGCATGGTTGGCCAGGGTAGCGGCGATGATGCCGGCGATGATCGGCCAAGGCTTGCGGAAGCGAGCGGCGAGAATGAGCGCGAGCAGTTGCGTCTTGTCGCCGATTTCGGCGAGGGCAACGATGGCGGTGGGGACCAGCAGAGATTCCAGCATCAGGTTTCCTACGGGGGCGGGTCGACACGGCTATGACACGTACAGCCTTCCCGCCCCGGGTAAGGTGTGCGTGTCATAGGTCTTGTCAAACCGCGGATCCGTCTGTGCGGATCTCTCTATGCAGGCTCTGCATAGTGGGTCGCACGCGCCATGGCCTGTGGGCCAAGTATGTTGACGCGTGCCGGGCGAGCTGGGTGCTCGCGGGAGACTACTCCCCTAGGACGGTGCGGATTCTGCCTAGCCGAAGCGGTTTCGGCAAGCGCTGTTTTTATTCGCGTGTTGCCTGGTAGATCCGGAAACCGTCCGCCTCGGCGCGTACCTGGCAGTTACCCAAGGCCCCTTCGATCAGTGGCTGGTAGCGAAGGAAACTATTGGCAACAAGGCGCATTTCGCCACCTTTTCGCAGATGAACGCCGGATTTTTTCAGCAAGTTCTCCGAAGCCTGGTAATTGGTGTGCACCCCGGTATGAAACGGCGGGTTGCTCAGAATCACGCTCAGGTCGGCAGGGGCTGCGTCGATGCCATCACCGCTGATCACTTCACCTTCCAGGCCGTTGGCGGCCAATGTCAGGCGGCTGGCTGCCACGGCAAACGCGTCCACGTCGAGCAGGGTCAGCCGGCTTTGCGAGTAGCGGCGTTTCACCGTGGCGCCCAGCACCCCGGCACCGCAACCGAAGTCCAGCACATGGCCGCTTGGCAGGCCATCCAGGTGCTTGAGCAGCAGGGCGCTGCCGCGGTCGAGGCGGCCGTGGCTGAACACGCCCGGCAGGCTGACCACTTGCAGTGGGCCATCCTCGAGGTCGAGTTCGAAGCGCTCGGCCAGGCTTTCCAGCGGCGTGGCCGCTGGCGCGTGGTCAACGGTCACCTGCCACAACTGGCAATGCCGGGCGCTGTCGAGCTTGCGCGGTTTGCCAAAAGCCTGCAGTTGCTTCGCCGCGCCTTCGATGCCGCCGCGTTTCTCGCCGACCAGGTACAGCTCGCGCCCGGCCAGGCGCGAGGCCAGGGCGTTGAGCAGGTAGGCGGCCAGCTCGCGGGACTTGGGCAGGAACAGCACGGCGCTGTCGAAGGCCACCGGGGGGGCTTCGACACCATAATGGCTGCGGCCAGCGAAGCGGCCCTCGAGCATGGCCTGGTCACCGGCATGCCAGGTCCAGCCATGTGCCATGGGCAGGTGGCTGAGCAAGTCGTCGGCGGGCGCGCCGGCGAGCAGCAGCGGGCCTTGGAACAGGTCCGCTTGGCGGAGCAACACTTCACTGCGCGGGTCCATGGACGACGCCTCCTGTAAAAAAAGTCGCGCAGTGTAGCAGAGGCTAACGCTGCGCTCAGCTGACCACGCGGCGTGGCTGACCGGCGAAATAGGCCTGGGCATTCTCGCTGAGCTGGCCGACGATGCGCTGGCGCGACTCCACCGCACCCCAGGCACTGTGCGGGGTGATGATCAGGCGCGGGATATCGCCTGCCAGCAGCGGGTTGCCGTTGACCGGTGGCTCGACGCTCAGCACGTCAGTAGCGGCGCCACCCAGGTGGCCTTGGCGCAGGGCGTCGGCCAAGGCCTGTTCGTCGATCAAGCCACCCCGTGCAGTGTTCACCACCAGGGCGCCGGGCTTGAGCAGGGCCAGCTCACGGGGCCCTATCATGTGCCGGGTATGCTCGTTCAACGGGCAATGCAAGGTCAGTGCGTCCACTTGCGGCAGCAGGTCTTCCAGGGGCATACGGTCGGCGCGCTCCGGGCGGCCAGGGATCTGCCCGCTCAGGACGCGCATGCCGAAGGCTTCGGCCAGGCGCGCCACTGCGCCGCCCAGTTCGCCATGGCCGAGCAGGCCGAGGGTCTTACCCTCCAGCTCGACGATGGGGAAGTCCAGCAGGCAGAACTGGCTGGCCTTGGCCCATTGGCCGTCGGCCACTGCCTGGTGGTAGTCGCACAGCCGCGTGGCCAAGGCCAGCAGCAGGGCGAGGGTATGCTGGGCCACCGACGGCGTGCCGTAACCCTGGCAGTTGCACACGGTGATGCCTTGGGCGCGGGCCGCCGCCAGGTCGACATTGTTGGTGCCGGTGGCGGCCACCAGGATCAGCTCGAGCTGCGGGTTGGCGGCAAGGGTCGCGGCATCCAGCATGACCTTGTTGCTGATTACCGCAACGGCGCCCTGCAGGCGTTCGGCGACCTGCTCCGGACGGGTGGCGGCAAACAGCTCGAATGCGTCGAACTGGTCCCGCAAAGGGGACAGGTCGAGGTCACCCAAGTCCAGTGACTGGTGATCGAGAAACACGGCGCGACGCGGGCTGGGCATGGGGTTCTCCGGTGGCAGGACGGGAAATGGGCCATCAACTTCGGGGCACTGTCCGAAGCGGTTCAGCGCAGTGTCTAGCCCGCGGTTACCGCGCGTCAACGCCTGCCACTCATACCTTGCCGGTCCAAATCATTCCTTCGGCTGATTTGACCGTCACATTCAGCTACTACAGTAGATCCAGACTTGTCCGGCCCGTTTTTCAGAAAAGGGATACCCATGTTGCAGACCCGCATCATCAAACCCGCCGAAGGCGCCTACGCCTACCCCCTGCTGATCAAACGCCTGCTGATGTCCGGCAGCCGCTACGAGAAAACCCGCGAGATTGTCTATCGCGATCAGCTGCGCCTGACTTATCCACAGCTCAACGAGCGTATTGCGCGCCTGGCCAATGTCCTGACAGAGGCCGGGGTCAAGGCCGGTGACACGGTGGCGGTGATGGACTGGGACAGCCATCGCTACCTGGAATGCATGTTCGCCATCCCGATGATCGGCGCGGTGGTGCACACCATCAACGTGCGCCTGTCGCCAGAACAAATCCTCTACACCATGAACCACGCCGAAGACCGCGTGGTGTTGGTCAACAGCGACTTCGTCGGCCTTTACCAGGCGATCGCCGGGCAGTTGACCACCGTCGACAAGACCTTGCTGCTGACCGACGGCCCGGACAAGACCGCCGAGCTGCCCAACCTGGTTGGCGAGTACGAGCAACTGCTCGCCGCCGCCAGCCCGCGCTATGACTTCCCGGATTTCGACGAAAACTCGGTGGCCACCACCTTCTACACCACCGGCACCACCGGCAACCCCAAAGGGGTGTACTTCACCCATCGCCAGCTGGTGCTGCATACCCTGGCCGAAACGTCGGTCACTGGCAGTATCGACAGCGTGCGCCTGCTTGGCAGCGACGACGTGTACATGCCCATTACCCCGATGTTCCACGTGCATGCCTGGGGCATCCCATACGCCGCCACCATGCTGGGCATGAAGCAGGTGTACCCGGGGCGTTACGAGCCGGACATGCTGGTCAAGCTGTGGCGTGAAGAGCAGGTCACCTTCTCCCATTGCGTGCCGACCATCCTGCAGATGTTGCTCAATTGCCCGACCGCCCAGGGCCAGGACTTCGCAGGTTGGAAGATCATCATCGGCGGCAGCGCGCTCAACCGCTCGCTGTATCAGGCGGCCCTGGCGCGTGGCATACAGCTGACTGCCGCGTACGGCATGTCCGAGACCTGCCCGCTGATCTCGGCAGCGCACCTGAACGATGAACTGCAGGCGGGCAGCGAGGACGAGCGTGTCACCTACCGGATCAAGGCCGGTGTGCCGGTGCCGTTGGTCGAGGCGGCGATCGTCGACGGCGAGGGCAATTTCCTCCCGGCCGATGGCGAGACCCAGGGCGAGCTGGTGCTGCGCGCGCCCTGGCTGACCATGGGTTACTTCAAGGAGGCGCAAAAGAGCGAAGAGCTGTGGCAGGGCGGCTGGCTGCACACCGGTGATGTCGCGACCCTCGACGGCATGGGCTACATCGATATCCGCGATCGCATCAAAGATGTGATCAAGACCGGCGGGGAGTGGATATCTTCGCTCGACCTCGAAGACTTGATCAGCCGTCATTCCGCCGTGCGCGAAGTGGCGGTGGTGGGGGTCGCCGACCCGCAGTGGGGCGAGCGGCCGTTTGCCCTGTTGGTGTTACGTGATGGGCAGGCCATCGATGCCAAGTCACTCAAGGACCACCTCAAGCCTTTTGTCGAAGAAGGGCACATCAATAAATGGGCGATTCCAAGCCAGATCGCCGTTGTTACTGAAATTCCCAAGACCAGTGTCGGCAAACTCGACAAGAAACGCATCCGCCAGGACATCGTCCAGTGGCAGGCCAGTAACAGCGCGTTCCTTTCTACCCTGTAAACCCCGTGCGGGTCGTGGACGACAGAACACGACCCGCAGGCTAGAGAGCTCGGCGCCTTGCCAAACAGGAAAAATGCGCCATGCTTCAGCACGGCCAGCACGTAACCCGAAAAACCTCGTAGCGAGTTGGCGGCACGGAGCGCAAATCACACTTTAGAGGGATCAAGCGCCTGTGCCTTGCTGGCTATAGTCGAGGCCAGGAGATTTTCAGGAATGGGGGAGGGCGACACGCGCAAGCCGTGTCGCCGCAGGTGCAAACCTGCACACCGGTCCCACGGACCGTTTCTGAAAGGACTCACTGCCATAACAAAAAAGAACATGGAGTAGCGTCGATGAAATCTGCAAACCTGTTCTGGCGCCGGGCCAAGTTGCCCTTGGCCGTCAGCCTTGCTTCCACGCTCGCAAGTCCTGCTTTCGCTGTCAGTTTCAACATAGGTGAAATCGAAGGGCAGTTCGACTCGTCGCTCTCCGTTGGCGCCAGCTGGTCGACCGCCAGCCCGAACAAGAACCTGATCGGGGTCAACAATGGCGGCAAGGGGCTGTCGCAGACCTCCGATGACGGCCACCTCAACTTCAAGCGTGGCGAGACCTTCTCCAAGATCTTCAAGGGCATTCACGACCTGGAGCTCAAGTACGGCGACACCGGGGTGTTCGTGCGTGGCAAGTACTGGTACGACTTCGAACTCAAGGACGAAAGCCGCCAGTTCAAGGACATCAGCGACTCCAACCGCAAGGAAGGCGCCAAGTCGTCCGGCGCCGAACTGCTCGATGCGTTCGTCTACCACAACTATTCGATTGGCGACATGCCAGGCTCGGTGCGCTTGGGCAAGCAGGTTGTCAGCTGGGGTGAGAGTACCTTCATCGGCGGCGGTATCAACTCGATCAACCCGATCGATGTGTCCGCGTTCCGCCGCCCCGGGGCCGAGATCAAGGAAGGCCTGATCCCGGTCAACATGTTCTACATCTCCCAGAGCCTGACCGACAACCTGTCGGCCGAGGCCTTCTACCAGATCGAATGGGACCAGACCGTCGTCGACAACTGCGGCACGTTCTTCTCGCAGCCGGACATCATTGCCGACGGCTGTACCGACAACCTGCGCGTGCTCAACAGCAGCCGCACAGTACCGGGCGCGGCCCAGCAGTTCCTCGCCACCCAGGGCGTGAACATCAACGAGGAAGGCGTGATGGTGCGCCGCGGGGCCGACCGTGATGCCCGTGACAGCGGCCAGTTCGGTGTGGCGCTGCGCTACATGTTCGACCCGCTGGACACCGAGTTCGGTGCCTACTTCATGAACTACCACAGCCGTGCACCGATCTTCAGCGCCACCGGTGCCCCGCCCTCCGTGTTCGCTGGCTTGAGTGCCCTGCCAGCACAGTTGCGCGCGCTGGCACCGCTGATCGTGGCTGGTAACTCCGAGTACTTCGTCGAGTACCCTGAGGACATCCGCCTCTACGGCCTGAGCTTCTCCACCACGCTGCCTACCGGTACCGCCTGGAGTGGTGAAGTCAGCTACCGCCCCAACGCGCCTGTGCAGCTCAATACCACCGACATCCTGTTCTCGGGTGTACGCCCGATTGGTGGCGCCCTGAGCAACGCTTCGCTGCTCTCCGGTACCCCTGGCCAGGACCTGCACGGCTACCGTCGCAAGGAAATCACCCAGTTCCAGACCACCCTGACGCACTTCTTCGACCAGGTGATGGGCGCCAGCCGCATGACCGTGGTAGGTGAGCTGGGGGTCACCCATGTCGGCGGCCTGGAAAACGCCCACGAAACCCGCTACGGCCGCGACCCGGTATTCGGCCCAGGCCCACTGCCGGCCACAGGTGGCGCAGACACCTGCCAGGCGCTCAACGCCAGCACCATCGCAGGCGCGGGTGCCGGTGCGTCGACCACCAACCTGAATCGCAAGTGCGAGAACGACGGCTACACCACCAGCACCTCTTGGGGTTACCGCGGCCGGGTCATCTGGGACTACAACGACGTCTTCGCCGGGGTCAACCTCAAGCCGAGCGTGGCCTGGTCGCATGACGTTTCCGGCTACTCGCCCGGCCCTGGCGCCAACTTTGAAGAAGGCCGCAAGGCCGTCAGCCTGGGCCTGGACGCCGAGTACCAGAACACCTACACGGCGAGCCTGTCGTACACCAACTTCTTCGACGGCAAGTACAGCACCGTGGATGACCGCGACTTCGTCGCCCTCAGCTTCGGCGTGAACTTCTAAGAATACTGATCCAGGACGACACGACATGAACAAGACCAGAAGTCTGCTGCAAGCCGGTGTGCTGGGCCTGTCCCTGCTGGCGACCAGTGTCATGGCAGCGGTGTCTGCCGATGAGGCGGCCAAGCTGGGCAGCACCCTGACCCCGATGGGCGCCGAAAAGGCCGGTAACGCCGATGGCTCGATCAGTGCTTGGCAACCGCTGTCGAAATCAGCGGGCAGCGTCGATGCCAAGGGGTTCCTTTCCGACCCGTATGGCAGTGAAAAGCCGCTGTTCACCATCACCGCGCAGAACGTCGACCAGTACAAGGACAAGCTCTCGCCGGGCCAGGTGGCAATGTTCAAGCGCTACCCAGACACCTTCAAGATCCCGGTGTTCAAGACCCACCGCGGCTCCACCGTGCCTGACGATGTATTCGCCGCCATCAAGAAAAACGCCACCCAGACCACACTGGTGGAAGGCGGCAACGGCTTGAACAACTTCGATACGGCGGTGCCGTTCCCGATCCCGAAAAGCGGCCTGGAGGTGATCTGGAACCACATCACACGCTACCGAGGGGGCAGTGTCAGCCGCCTGGTTACTCAGGCTACCCCACAGCAGAACGGCTCTTTCAACCCGGTGTACTTCTCCGACCAGTTCGTCTTCCGCGACAAGATGAAGGATTACGACGCAAGCAACCCGGGTAATATCCTGTTCTACTTCAAGCAGGAAGTGACCGCGCCCGCTCGCCTGGCCGGGACCGTGCTGCTGGTGCACGAAACCCTCGACCAGGTGAAGGAGCCGCGCAAGGCGTGGATCTACAACGCCGGCCAGCGTCGTGTACGGCAGGCACCGCAAGTGTCGTACGACGGCCCCGGTACCGCTGCCGACGGCCTGCGTACCTCTGACAACCTGGACATGTTCAACGGTGCGCCAGACCGTTACGACTGGAAGCTGGAAGGCAAGAAGGAACTGTACATCGCCTCCAACGCCTTCAAGCTGGATGACCCCAAGCTGAAGTACACCGACATCATCAAGGCCGGGCACATCAACCAAGACTTGTCGCGCTACGAGCTGCGCCGCGTTTGGCACGTGGTCGCAACCCTCAAGCCGGGCCAGCGGCACATCTACGCCAAGCGTGACTTCTACATCGATGAAGACACCTGGCAGGCCGCAGTGATCGACCAGTACGACGGCCGTGGCCAGCTGTGGCGCGTTTCCGAAGCCCATTCCCAGCCGTACTACAACAAAGAGGTGCCTTGGTACACCCTGGAAACCATCTACGACCTGCAGTCGGGTCGTTATTTGGCGCTGGGCATGAAGAACGAAGAGAAGCGTGCCTACGACTTCGGCTTCAGTGCCAGCAAGGCTGATTTCCAGCCCGCGGCCCTGCGCCAGGCAGGTGTACGTTAATCTGAAAGCCTTCCACTCCTGTGATCCCCAGAACGTCCCGGCTTGCCCGGGACGTTTTTTTATCCTGCTCCGGCGATGGTTTCAGGGCAAACACAAGCCCTGTAGATACCGTCTTGACCCTCACCTCGCAAGAGCAATTTGGGGGTCAAACGGTTTGCCCGACTTCACTACCCCGTAAACCAGATGCAGCAGCTTGCGCATTGCCGCGCATACGATCTGCTTATACG
>Ga0207696_1000335_pt1 | contig 49013 bp, 49 predicted proteins | sample KBSS54metaG_FD_184403 | JGI IMG/M metagenome (GOLD analysis project Ga0207696, IMG submission 184403) | Switchgrass rhizosphere microbial communities from Kellogg Biological Station, Michigan, USA - KBS S5-4 metaG (SPAdes) (version 2) | ecosystem: Host-associated > Plants > Roots > Rhizosphere >... | reverse complement strand
GGGGGGGGGGGTCTGCATTCCTCCTCCTTAAGCTATATGCAATATTCGCATAATAGGTACTCAGTACTATGAGTGCGCAGGGGCCGCTGGGGAGAGAGGAGAATGGCTTACGTAGCCAAAGTGAAGGTTAGGTACCGGAATGACGATACGGGACGTGAGATCCAGCTGCCCGGTGTGCTAACGGAAGGGGGAGTGTTGATCTCGCACCTGAGATACCTGGCAAGCGAGCCAACTAAGAGTGCGTCGTGGAGGGAAAGGAGCGTGTTCGCGGTAAGGGTACTGATCCAGTACCTCAATGCGAATGCGGGCAGATTCGAGGAGACGAGAGAGCTGTTGGCTGGCTTCGCTCAAGCGATCGAATTTGGGACGATCAACACCGAGACCCTGAACGACCCGAGTGGCCTGTATTGGGTGCCTCGAAAGCCGGATGACTTCCGCACGCTTTTGTATCACCTGACCAAATACACGGATTGGTTGGCAGGGCGTCCGGAGTACCACACCAAACGCGCGAATCCTTTCCGCAAGGCGAGCTCTGCAGAGGAGAGGATGAATTGGTGCGCCTATTACAACAAGGAGGCTGGAGTCTTCCTGTCTCACTTGAGCGATCCCGAAGAGGCGGTCAAGAGGAACGAGCTGGTTCGGGATATTCGGACGAGTAGGACACCGAAATCAAGCGGTCGCGTGACGAAGCGATTTCCTGAAAATGAGATCCACAACCTTTTGGTCAATGGTTGGGTGCGCCGTAACGAAGACCCTAATGCCGGCAAGCACGCCTTCATCGACTACAAAGGGCGAGCGCTGACGTTACTGATGCATTATGGGGGTATCAGAAAAAGTGAGGCATTTCAGCTTTATCTTCAGGACATCATCGTTGATAGAAAACGAGGCGAAGCGGTGGTCAGGATCTACCATCCCTCATTCGGGGCTTCTCCTGATGAACGATATGGCTCTAGGAGAGAGTTCCTAGCGCGCCGGTATCGCTTAAAGCCTAGAACTGATTATCCAAGATCAGAAGCACTGCATGCGGGTTGGAAAGCCCCCTTATTGAAGGACAGTACTCAACGGTATTTTCAGGTTCAATTTTCGCCCGTTTCGATGGCGAAAGAATTTCTGCATACCTTCGAGCATTACTTGGCGCATCAGCGAGTCGATGCGCCTGTAGGTATGGAGCATCCCTACGCATTTACCAATAGCAAAGGTGAGCCTGAAACTTTGAAAAATTTTACGCGCCAGCACAAGAACGCAGTGAACCGCATTGGCCTAGAGCATGAAAAACATTTGGGGACTACGGAGCATGGTCATAGGCATGCCTATGGTTTTCGATTGCATGCGTATGGGTTATCGCAACTCGAAATTCAAAAGGCAATGCATCATAAACATCCGGATTCATGTTTGGTTTACATCAATCAAACGGATGAAGAGTTAAGAGCAAGCTTTGAGCATGCGAAGAATGCTTCTAAAAGAATTACTGTCACGCAACGAGAATAGCTTGATTGGAGTTTGGTTGTTTTCACAACGTGTTGGCGTAATCTTAAGAGAAGTGAGTAGCTTGTGGCAAAGAATAACAACGCGTTTCTGAGTTATGCAGAAGCTTCAGCTGTTGTCTCGAGAATGAGAGTTACGTCGTTTAAGGATTACTCTGCAAGATATAAGGAGTATCCGGGGCTTCCAAGTAATCCGCATAAGGCTTATAAGGATGAATACAGGGGGTGGGAACATTTTACTAGCCGCGCGCGATTCTATCTAACCTTCGGCGAAGCCAGAGACGCCGTCATAGGGCTGGGTATAAAGACGTGGCCGGAATATAAGAAACGTTACAAGGAGGATCCGATGCTACCTAGCAGCCCGCTTAGTCATTACGGAGAATCTTATCGAGGTTTCAAAGAGTACTGCGGTCAATCTAGACCCGACCGATATGTTTCGATGGCAAAAGCTTCTGAGGTTGCCGTGAGTATGGGAATTAAAGGGAGGGTGGACTACATTGCACGCTGCTCGCATGATCCGATGCTTCCCAGTCATCCTCCGTCTTTCTACTCGGACGAGTGGAATGGATGGGCGTTTTTCTTAAAAAACGAGCTTGTCTCGCAAGTTGGTAAAGGGAAATATAAGACGTATAAAGAGTTTAAGCAGGTGGTGCGTAAATTGGATATTAAAAATCTGCTTGAATATAAGAATCGTTATAAAGAAGACTCCAAGCTTTCTGCGCACCCCGAGAGTGTTTATAAAGAGGAATGGATCAGCTGGCCTGAGCTTTTTGGGGTTAGCCCCTATCTTAAAAGATGTTCAACTTGGCAGGAAGCCAAGGCGGTAGCTGCGTCTTATCGATTTTCCACTAGTGCTGAATATCAAGAAGGCTGTTCGGCTGATGATCGGCTACCCAAATATCCTACGGTCAGGTACAAGGATTTTCCTGGCTGGGCCACCTTTCTTTTTCCTGAAAATTTCAATTGTTTGGACGACGTTCGCTGTGCGGTGAAGATCCTCGGTATAAAGAGCAGTGTTAAATACAAGGATGTTCGTTCGAAATATCCGATGTTGCCAGCACATCCGGATCGGAAGTTTTCTGATGAGTGGGTAGATTGGTACGACCTTTGTAAAATTCCGCGCCCTTACAGTTATAACGAACTTCAGGAGCTTGTTGGTTCGCACGAGTGTACAACGATAAGGCACTATAAAGAGCTAATGGTAAAACTCGAAGATCCTAGAATGCCCAGCAGCCCAGAAGAAGTTTATTCTGAGTGGCAAAATTGGCATGTGTTTTTGGGTAAGCCAGTGCCTTATACTTTTAGTTATATTAAAGGTTGCGGGGTAGGCTGGATCCCGAGTGCCCAGAACTGGTTGAGAAACATGAAAGCTCAGCCCGGTAAAGAAGCGAATATTTGCCGGTTTATTCGTCACTTTATCGAGCCTTATGACTTGGGTAGGACACCTCGAGAGTTTCTAACAAGAAAAAGTACCGATATTAAACCTTTTAAGGCGCTGATGGAGAGTCAAACCAGCAGGTAGATTGGAAGATCTATGTTGCTGGCTGTCAATGCCTATCTAGATTCAGTGTTAAAAAATGAACTAACAATTGAGGATGAAGATACAGGTGAGTTGGTCAGGGTGGAAGGGGCGAGTAATCCATTCACAACTTTAGAATTCAAAGGTGATGGTACGCCCGGGCCTAGTGAGTCGACAAAGCCTGCATTAGCATTTCAGTATGTTGATGCGATGAAGAAGTGGATGGTTTCTGAAAACGCTACCACTTTTTCTGATTTGGCTGGCATTCATCAGTTTGATGCGGACTATTTTGAAGTCGATGAAAGTTTAATTGATCGTTCTGACCCAGATTGTGTTTTCAAAACCCAAGGCGATAAGTTCCTGCTTTGGTATCCGGGATTCTGGATGCACGCCTATGCACTTGTTTCAATTCCTGCGCGCGGACGTCAAATTGCCTATAACGACTCTGGGGAATCCGACGAGTACATTGCTGAGATCGAAGGCGACAAAATTGTATGGCTTAAGAATAAAAACCCGCTAGCCAAACGCAAAAACAAGCATGCGTTCATTCAACGCTGCGACGATGAAGCCTGGGGCATGCATTTCACTTCCAACAAGACCAGCTTTATGGGCAAAGGATACGACGTTCCTTGGGTGCCTGAGAAACTGGTTTACTGGATGATTAAGCTGCGGAAGTGGCAAGAAAAGTACAACCCTATCAACCGCGCGATGCCGTGGTTGGAATGCAGGCGGACGAACCTGAACGAGGCGCAGCTCAAGCGTAAGGGGAGCAACTGTTTTCTGTTCAGGGCGTTCCAAGAGGAGGAGCCTCCTATTTACTCCCAGCGTCTTGCTGAGCGGTTAGCCGCCTCTATGTATTTTACACAGCCTAAAAACATGACTTTGGCGACCTTTGCTGAGGGGGGTAGCCACAGCACGTTGTCCCGTTACGATTCCAAGTACACTCCGCATAGCATGCGTGTCAGCTTGATCACTGCCTATGTGATGGAGTTCGGTCTTCCGATTGAAGTGATCATGAAGCTGGCTGGGCATGCCTCGATCGTTATGAGTATCTACTACGTGAAGGTGGGTGCTGCTGTCTTGCGTCGTCGAATGGATGAGGGTGAAAAGCTAGCATTGAGGGATCAGGCTTACGCGGCCCAGGATATGCTCGCGCAAAACAGACTTGATGAACTGACTCACCAGATGGTCGCCAACAGTGAACAAGCCTTGATGGCACTGCGAGCAGGGAACGTTGGCAGTACCTTGGTTCGTGACTACGGTTTATGTCCTTATGCAGCGTCGCGTTGCGATGACGGCGGGCCTGCCGTAGGTGCAACACAGGTGTGGCATGCTACTCCGGCGGGATATTTGGGTATGCAGAACTGCATCCGTTGCAGGCATTTCATCACCGGGCCAATGTTCCTTGGGGGCTTGCTTTCGCTATGGAATGAAATTTCCCTCCGCCTCAATTTTCTGTCGGAACACTATTTTGACTTCGAGAAGGAAATCGAAGGCTGCGATGAAATAATCGCGGAGCAAGACGATCTTGAGTACGACATGGAGCAGATCGGTGGCTTATTTGATCAAAGCGTACGTAACCGCACTGAACTCGAGAAGGGCAAGCTGCAGTCTGAGAAGGAAAGTGTGGCCAAAAAGATGGACATGTTTCTGTGTGATATACAGATGCTGACCAAGCAGATCAATGAGTGCAAAGCGGTGATTGCTCAACAGGACAGTGAGCGTGATGGCCAGGTACAGCTTGTTGTGCATGATCAGAACGAATTCAAAGTCGAGATCGAGCAAACGTCGTTGTTCCAACAACTGAATGAAGTGTGCGTCAACGCTAGTATTTTCCAGTCAGCCTCTGCTGACTTCGCAACACCTCGCAGGTCACAGATGATTGACAACATGTCTCTGATCAACAGGATCCGGCCGGCAATGTGCAGCCTGAGTGAAAAGGAGCAATTGGTGGTGGGGAACCAAGTGACGAAGTTCTTGCTGCAGCGATTGAAGTCTTGGGAACGCGTCGACCAAGTGGTAGCTGGGCAGGTTTTGCTGGAAGACTTGGGTGATGAAGAGAGAATTACGAACGATGAGTTTATCGGGTTGTTGGCTTCGAAGACGCCACGACTGTTGGATTTGAGAGAGGTGATGGTGTGACACCTGACGAGATGTTGGCCCATTTGAAGGAAAAGGCACCACGGCAGCGGGAGACGCTTGATGCTGTGTTCGCTGTGTGCCAGGAGCAGGTTGAACGGGGAGTAGCAGACTTTTCCTTTGCCACCATTGGTCGGCTAGGGGCCGGGCGGGGCGTTCCGAAAGTACAAAGCATCCGAAACAAGACCGGTGAAAACTACCGGGCGCTGATTAAGTGTTTTGAAGGTAGTAAAGGCGTGCGCAGGCGCGTACCTAAGGCGAAGTCCGCTGATGCTTGGGTTGATGAAATTGAAGACCCAAGAATTCGGCTCATGGTGAACATTACACTCTCTAAACTCGCAGAAGCTGAACGCCTGAATAAGGAGCTGATACTGCCTGGGATGGAGATTCGTATCGACGACAGAGTCGGAAGTCAGTCGGAGTATCGACTCACGCCTGTGGAGCGTCGTGCGATAGAGCACCTGATGTCAGAAGACTTTCTCACAGCTTGGAACCTAAAGGTGGGCGGTAAGGGGACTGTGGTCGATGAGCAAGGCAAAGTTGTGTTCAAACCAGGAACGCTGGATGCGTTAACAAAAATCCTGAGGCATCACTGATGCTTCATGACGTAGGTTCGGAGCGGGTAGAACCTAGGGCGATTGTCGAGGAGGGTGGAGCACCGATTCATAGAAGATCCGTGCCCACTCTGTCTGGCTGTCTTGAAACAAGAGTATCTATGACTTGGGACTTCGGGATTCGTCCTCATGGTTGTAGCACAAAGCGGGTAGTTCATGGAGCGCAGCGCGTTGGAAGGCCTGTTCTCGAAGTATCAGTCCTTCTGCCAATATCTCTGAACCGTTGATGTGGGCAACCCTAGCTCACGCGCAGCTTCGGCTTGTGTCAGGCCCTGCTTTTTCAGTTCAACAACGGCACTCACCCTCTGAGCATCCGCTCGAGTTCCTCGAGAGCGCTTTTTCAATGCGCCGTCTTGAATCTGATCCTCCATGATTTTAAGGCCCCCCGATTCGATGAAGCCTTGAAGCTCTTTTTGCGCATTTTTTATCAAATGTTCAGGAGCCTCTTTGTCACGGATCGCCAAGCACAACGCCAATAGAGTCAGAAGGTTGATATCGAGCGTTTCGGCGATCTTGACGAGGGTAGGCAGCGTCGCCTGGATTTTCCCTTGTTCGAGCAAGCTGAGGTTGCTTTGGCTGATGGTTCCCGCCAGGGCCTCATAACCCAATCCTTTCATTTGCCGGATGGCGCGCAGCGTGACGGCTAGCTCTTCCTTCACGTTCAGTTTCTCAAAATGAAGGATAGAGCCATACTCGTAACGGCCCACCAAATATCTCTAATTGTTAATGGTGGGATATTTGCTTATGATGGCCATTCAACAGGATTCATAGCGCCAAGGAATTGCGTGCCTTTCGGCAGCATCCCTATCCGGTTGCCAGAAGCATGATCAGGGTCAATCGAAGGCTGCCTTACGCTGAGCTCATTCAGAGCTTAGCAGGGTTTGAAATAGGGTTTATCCGAAGTGTTTGTAACCAATAGCAGCAATTTGCAGGGGCAGTTTAGAACTCCAGACGGTATTCGAATGCTCTGGAAATCCATGGATATCAGTCGGTGCGAGTACTCGTTTCTGATTGAGGGAATGGGATTGGAGGATGGGGACTTCAGCCCGGTTGCGCATCTAGTTACGGATGTGGAAACCGTTCAGATGATGCGTGCAGCGGAGCAGGGTAAGTTCATGATCGTGACAAACATTCATCTCATCCTTCCACCTACAAAGCGCGAGCAGGGGTCATACGCAATGGAGCTTCTCTCTGAAATTCGCATCCAGCCTGGCACCGAGGAAAACCCCGTCTACGAGTTCATCACCGGAACGGGCCATATCTACACCAGTGCACGCACATGATGGTTCAAACACTGGAGGCGCCATGTCAGTAACACTTGATGAGATTGCTCAGTTTTTTTACGGAAGTGGGGAACTCGTCCTTGGTTGGCATGGCGAGCAAGAAGAAATAATAGGGCTCGCCGAAAGGACTTTTCCGGGGAAGCCTTTCTGCCTAGTGAAGCATTGGATCATCGCTGATCTCCAGCTCACACAGGCGGAGCAGGATCGTCTCGCATCAATGGGGCTGCTACCAAAAGCTGTCTACTCCCATGAGGTCGTCCTGGACAGCCGCCGACGTTTTTCTCCCGGCCACTGGGTGCGCACCAATTTCGGAGTTTCGCATGACCACCCGTGCTTGTTTGAAACTAAAAGCACGGTGTACCTGTTGCTTGGTGATGGTGTAAGGAAGCCAGCAGCACTTAGTACCGTTTTTTCGTTTCGAGCGTAACTGACTCAACACTTCACCCACGCTGCCATTCAGGCAGTGCGATTGACTACGCCTTTAAAAATTGTAGGAGCAGATTTTGATTCGATTTGATTGCCGGCAGGTCACTGGAGTGATGGAGAAGCCACGAGTGATTGCCACTGAGCAGGGGACTGTGACCGCGCGTATCGTTATCGATGGGCAGGTATTGCCGAATGTGTTGCTGCCAGGAAAGATTTTTGAAGAGATTGAGGCGGGGGAGCGAGTGACCCTGTACGGCATCTTCACGAAGAAAAAAGACAGACTGAGAACAAAGCCATCATCTACGCGATAAGAGGCTCGAGCGGCAAGCTTGTCGCGGCGAAACAGTACCAGATCAAAGTACCGATTCTAATGCTAGTCGCAGCGGTACCATTGATGATTGCGGTGGCCGTTGCTGGTTGCTTCATTTCGCCTTATCCGATCCACCTCGTAACGGGTAGCGTCAACCCTAGTTATCTCGTTCCGGCGACGTTTAAGGCAGCGGCTTGGGAAGGAGTCGTTGCTGGCGTGTTTATGGTCGGATGTGCGATCAACTTTATTCGAAAAAGTAGCCAACCGGAAAGCTGGGCAGTGATCGATGCTGTGACACTTTCTCAGCGCTTCAGTAAGGCGTTTAAGTAAGCACTTCATAGCCAGGCTTCCCCCTTGGTTGAGGCTTCGGCGAAGCGAAGGGGGAAGTGATACGTGCAGACCGATGTGCTCGAGCACGAACGAGGTCGCGGAGCAGTGGCGGACGTTCTTGGCTGTCAGGCACTCGAAGATGTAAGTCTTCTTCAGGCACCTTGCTGAGCTGCGGCAATATGTAGATGGCCTACAGATTGATTGAGCGCATACGTCAGTGCTCTCCAGGGGAGGCAGATAGCTTTCAGGAGGGCCGGCTTTGAGAGTTCTTTACCATGCTTGATTCGAACTGCCCGACAAGCAGCCGGCTGACGCCGAATGATCGAGTTCTATTTCTCGATTTTGATGGCGTGCTGCACCCAGACGACGTTTACCGTACCCGAAGTGGTTTGGTGTTGCGTGCACCCGGGCAACTCATTATGCATGCCGGAATCCTTGTCGAGATACTGAAGGCGTTTCCTCAAGTCAAAATCAGCTTATCGACAAGCTGGGTGCGCATCCTCGGTTACCGTCGTGCACGCGCTGCCTTACCGCCAGGGCTGCAAGCTCTCACGGTTAGCAGTACATGGCATTCAAGGATGCCCAAGGCGCCTTTTGAGGGCTATGACATGTACAGCCGATATCAGCAGATCCGTGCTGCGGTGACCAGGGCTAGCCTGACGAATTGGATCGCTCTGGATGATGATCCTTTTGAAAGCTGGCCAGATCACGATCGACGGCTGATTCGCACTGATCCTGACTTAGGTCTCAGCTCGCTGCCGACCCAGCAGGAGCTGAAGCTCAAGCTGAGAGCGTTGATGGGGACGTAAAAATATTCCCTGCGTAGCTGCTAAGACATGGGTTTAGTTGATTCAGTAACCGTATTCGTTCGGCAATTTGCGCAAGAACTCACGTCGCCTTTGAGCGATGCACAGAATCAGGTAATCACGCTCGTAGTCCTTGGTCGAGAGATGTCCGGCATCTACAAGGCCATGGATATAGCCTTCCGCTTTGCCTCTCGCTTCGAGCAGTGCCTCTATGGTGCTTTGGTAAATGTCAGCAGCCAGTAGTCGCCACCGTTTCTTCTGCTGCTGCCCGATAGGGTCGTCAAAAAATTTTGGCGCATTGATCAGGGCGTTGAAATCGGAACGTGCGTCGGGTGTGTGCAAAGCGGATTCTCAGAATAGTGATGTCTGTACCACGGTTATCAGGCGCACACTTAATAGCCTGCTGCTGGCTGTTTTTTGTAGGCGCTGACGCGAAGAAACGATACTAATGATTGTGCACGCATTCGTTGGCGTTACAGCTTGGAGATCGATATGGGACATCTTAGCCTTGAGGACATTTACCCCGACGACGTAGAGAAATACGGCCATATGCGTGTGGGTGTGACCGACCTCTACGTGAAAGAAAATCACGCCATTTATGGCGTGGTTACACTTGGCGAATACCGCGAGCTGACCAGGAGGTTACTACGTGACGAAGTGGTGCAAATGATCATCAGTGCTAAGCTCGCCGCGTTGCCCGAGGACTACGATCCGTGGATCAGGTGGATCGAACGCAATCGCGCCTTACACCTCAGATATGGGGACAAGTTCGATCCTAGGGGAGACGACTGACAGACCCCTCGTGCAACAGAACTCCACGCCTCATCCTATTCGACCGACCTGGTGGTAATGCGTCTCAACGACCCATCGATACTGTAAATAGTGGTACTAAAAACCCTAGGCGCTTAGGCGTACAGGCGACTACATCAGCGCTGCCAAATTGCACTGCACTTGACCAGCCGTTTTCATCCGTTTTGAACTGCCATTTGGCAGACCTCAAATTGACATGGTCAACGCTTTCTTACCCCTACATCTCCGAGCTGATTGCGGGCAGCGGATATGACTGGATTCTGCTCGACACAGAGCACACCCCAACCGAAATCACCATGATGATGCACCAACTGCAAGCGGTTGACGCTGCAGCTGCCAATAACGGTCATCGCACTCATTCGGTCGTCAGGCCCGCCTGGAACGATAGCGTGCTCATCAAGCGATACCTGGATATCGGAGCAAAAAACCTTCTTCTGCCATTTGTCCAGAATGCGGAAGAAGCGAAAGCAACAGTGGCCGCAACTCGGTATGCCCCTAATGGCGTGCGTGGTATGGGAGGCGCGACGCGGGCCTCTGATTTTGGTCGTACGCCAAACTATGCCCTGACCGCTGATCAGGATATGTGTGTTCTCATTCAAATCGAGACCGCATCCGCACTGGAAAAGCTCGAAGAGATCGCTTCCGTTGAAGGTGTTGATGGCGTCTTCATTGGCCCGGCTGATTTGTAGGCGAGCATGGGTTACGCAGACAATCCTCGCCATCCAGCTGTCTATGCTGCCATCCATGATGCTATCCGTCGCATCAAGGCGTGCGGGGAGGCCCCAGGTATCTTGATGATCGATCCTGTCCGCGCGAAGAATGCTTGGAGCTGGGGGCTTTGTTTGTTGCCGTAGGAATCGATCTCATGGCCCTCAGGGGTAAGCTTGAAGAAACGGTAGGTGCGTTCAAAAGCGATCGTTCGTCGTCGGCGCCGACTGGCTCGTACTGAAACCTCAGAACCTTCTACCTCATGCGTGGGGGCATGTGCCCCCCGCGTTCCGCCACGTCTAATGTGCTCGGAAGCACTGACGTTTCTGGATCAGAGGCCTGAGTTTGAGCATCGGTATCTCTCAAATGCCGGAAAAATGTCTCGGTTCAACATTTGAAGCCACTGACGGGCTTCATGCGTTCGATCAACCGTGAACGACCGCACTCGTGCTTCCCCTGGCATCCATGACTGATTATTGTAATGTCAATAAATGCGAGCGAGCGGGTCGCTTTCAAAGTATTTCCAGTTGACTTCTTTGAACCCTAAAGGGTCGCGAAGAAAGCGTGCGACCATGCCAACGTCATCAGGTTCGAATTCTTCAACTAAGATAAGCCATAAAACATGCCTGGCAATTTGAATGAACATCCGTTCGCGAGGCTCCTTTACGAGGAGGTGGTAGAGTAAACCTTGGAGAATCAAGCTTTTCTTTTCAGCGTATTTGTCAATATTCTTCACCTGATATTCAATGTCCATTTCAATATGTCTCATTGCTTCGGCAAATTGACCAATATTGTCAAAATTGAAGAGATTATTTCCGGTTATGAGCTTGTACAAAAGTAGTCCCATTGCCCAAGAATCATATTTGTTATACTCTGATCCGGCTCTGTTTCGATCCATAAAGGTTTCTGGCGGCAGATTGTAGAACGAGGCTGTTATTTCTCGACCCATTCCATTGTGAATGATTGCAATATCATCACTTTCCTCGGCATAACTCGCCTCAAGTTTGGAGTGCGACTGCCCCCAGTCAAGGATGATAACTTTGTAGTCTGGAACGTCTGTGTGCAAATCAACATCTTCATCCAGAAGCATGATATTGCCCGGATGAAGGTCGTGGTGGGTGGTGAACTGGCCAAAATGTTCGGCTGCGCCAAATACGCGATAAGCAATTAGTAAGCGCTCCGTCAAACTAGCCTTGTCAAAGTTTTTTATCAGCCAATCCGATAGCAGCTGCCCTTCAATTTTTTCAGTTACCAAATATAAAATTTTGCCTTGGAAGAGCTCGCCATGGCTGATGTAGCTCGGCGTTTTTTTTATTATACTATTAGCCCACTCTTGCTCTTTAAGGAATCTGGCTTCATTCCGGAATCTTGCAGCTTCAAGTTCGGAGCGGGGGAAGATTGAGAGTTTGACGAAAATGCTCTTGCCAGTAAGTTCGTCGATGCCAAAAAAGCCAGTTGAGCTTTTCCCTCCTGATACCTCTTCCAGTAACCGAAAGCGGTTATCTATGAGGCGGAGGCCTGTAAGGTCAAAGAAATCTTCCTTGTTGACACTAGTTTCAATGGTCATTAAAATTAATCATTTGCTAGTAGGGGATGGGATGCCAAATTTATATCGTGGTTTTTCGAAAAAGCTAAATGCGCCAGAGCAAGTAAACATATTCTATCACAAGTCTCGCGTACCGAGAGACACCAGTTTAGAAATGCACGAGGCAGCTGATCGCTGGTTTTTTGAAAAGTTTGGAATTTACGCTAGAAGCAGTTCATTAATTTGTACCACGGACTTCTCTCAGGCGAATTCTTACGGCACAACCTATCAAATAGTGCCAGATTCATCGTCGCCAATGATTTATAGTGCTTCTGTAAAGGATTTTTTGGAGCATGAAAGTGACTTGGATGTTTTGACTGAAGAAGGTATGCGGGCCTGGTTGGAATGTAAATGCTTCAATCTGGTTTATAATGTCTCCGAAATAACTCATGATTTCCGGGGTGAGGTTATGGTCTTTTGTGAAAACTATAGAGCGATTCAAGTATCGTGAGATCTGGAATTTACTATAACTTGATTGGTGTTTCGGCGATTTAGATTTGTTGCGTATGCGCTACAAGAGGAAGATGTTTGTGGCGGTAGAGTTTTATGAGCTCCCAAGCGATGCGCGGGATATGACAGGGATTTCTTCAATCTAACTTGTCAGATGCCGGCCACGCCTCAATGATCGGCTGGTGTATGTGTCTATGTAGACTCTTTACTGAGGTGATTCTTAGCGGAGTTACACGATTGGTTCAAGTGATGGTCGAATTTTTGCCATCGAGTTTGAGCCTGGCAAAATCAGGACACATGCAGAACCATTGATTGGCGAGAATTATATGTCCCATCCCTGATTCATCTGGGCTCGGGAAGAGAGCGTTGATGTGGCCGATCATGTTTTTAGCCATAGCTAACGTAGTCCCCTCGCCAGCGATGAAAGTGGTTGCTGGCCCAAAAGTTTATGCCACTTAGGCGTTGCGCCGTTGTTGCACGCGATGTCGGAAGCAGACCGTAAATTCGCTGCGCTCCATGAACTGCAAACCTAGACTTGAGCGCCAAAAGTTAATTGATAAGCCCAAGTTTCGACAGTGCAGATCATCGAGCGCATATTCGGCAAGTTAACAAGCTCAGTGCTGATAACGCTCTGCTGGCTCAGTGGTCGCAAACCCTCGCAGCATTGATTGGCGAGTCAAAGAATAGGTTTCCCATTGGGACTGGTCGTGAAGAGGAGGAATGGTGATGCTCTCTTTGCGATCAAAACCCACCAACGCAGCATCGAGCAATTTCCCGACCTCCATCAGTGGCGGTCGGAACTTCTCTGGCAACCCAGACCGCTGCCAAATCTCTGTGGCTGTTGCGGCAGGCAGGACTGTTTGCACGTAGGCGCCCTTCGGCGCCAGTTCTAGGCTCAACCCCTGTGACAGGAAAAGCATGAATGCTTTCGTGGCACCGTAGACCCAGACGCCAAACTCTGGCGCAAGGCCGACGACCGAGTTGATGTTCACAATGGCACCTGAGATGGCCTGGGCGAGCCGGGGTGCGATCGCACTTGCCAGGCGAGTCGGAGCGACAGTGTGTTGGTGGCGATACGATTTTGACCCAGCTAGCTTATTTTGAATGATCTGCCTGCAGCCGATACGATATCGAGCGAGGCAATCGCTTACAGTGCATTAGAGAGGGTCAATCGACTTCAGCACTTTGGGTCAAAATTTCATCAGCGCCAACGGCCAGTTCTTGAACTTGGCAGCGGTGGTTTACGACTTCAGCCCTGGCCGTGCCGGAGAGCATGCTCGCAATTTCCTGAAATACTGGAAGGGCAGGCTGGTCTGTGATGATTTTTGGCGGCCACAAGACCAGCTTTGAACCCGGCGTGACGGAAGCCGGCTGCATGCCCATGCACGGCGCAAGTTCTTCGAATTACATGCCACCAACAAGAGCCAGCTCAATGCCTCCACCTTTAATACACATTGACCTAGAGGACGACCGGCGAGCAATCGCTTGGCGCACTGCGTCACGCCGGTAAGTCCTCAAGGAGGAGTGCATTACTCCCAATTTCGATTGCTGAATCGTCTTTCATTTTGACGGATAGAGATCCCAATGCGCCCCATCTCTAGTTTCTGCAGTGATAGGCAGCACTGCGCACTCTACGAACCAAGCATCTGGCAAACCATCAGGTTGAAATTTCTGAACGGTTTCGTCCATCTCCCAAAGTTTGTCAGCGCTCTGGTTCGCTTGTAGTCGGTGAAAACGAACCGATAAAAGTGGTTTTCCTGGGTCGAGCTTACTCATACTCTCGATGACCTTTTCGGAGCGCATCCTTTCTACCTCAGCGCCCTCCATGGTTTCAGCTGCGATATGAATGATCGATGGCTTATCTTCAGGGATTTGGGATATAGCATCCGCTAGTAGGCTTGTGATGTCTTTTGCTTTTTTGTTTAACGAGATCTCAGAATCGAAATCCCTTGTGAACCCACAGGCCCAATCCATTTCTTCGACATAGGCTCCCAATATTGGCGCTTCACATCCATTCACATATGAGGGCTTGATCAACTGAGCCATTGTTACTGCCGAGTTTACGGGAGCCCAGTCCCCGCCAATGAGCGTGCTCAGCGCCGCGCTATTCATTTTTACTCTACAATCCAACAAATGTTTTTTTACTGTTACTTTATCGATTAGCCTTGCGTAAATTTTAGCCTCAGCCCCGTCATAAATTAGGGATTCTGAAGTTCCTAAAGGGAGAGTCTCGTCAAATATTTTCGCGAGAAAATCTCTAGGAAGCGAAGATACTTCCACATGGTAGACACCTTTAAACCAGACCCACTGTTTCTTCTTCCATAGCACGTCCCGAGCCGCATCCCAAATATGAAGGAAATCTGTACGCTCCTTTTCTGCATAGGATGTTCTACGCTCCAGACGCTTACACTCGATGAAGATTTCCATACCGTCCATGCGCACAACCATGTCCGGACTTTTAAGTGGCGGGTTTTCATCCAGCAACTCTACGTCCCACCCTTTCTCGGCATAAGACAAGGCCACCAGAATCTCAAAGAGAAGCCCGTCCGGTTTCTTTTTATATTTATGCAGGATTTCGCGAATTTTTTTATCCAGCCCCAGCACACGGTCTGCAGCGTGCCATTTGCTCCCAATGCCCGCAAAGAAAGGGGCGGTGCGGGCGGTTTGGCTGACATCCATGCACAAAGGGTCGTCCAAGGCTTGCTCGCACAAAAACAGATACCAGCCGATTTCGTCCTCTTTCACCCGTATCGGCTTGGACTCCGCGAGCTTTTCTGGCATACCAATGCTGTTGAGCGATTCAATTATGCTTGATCTTCGTCTCTGCCACTTTTCTGGTGACATTAATGCCAGGAATGGCGCAATTCCCGCCCGCAGATTCTGCTCGGACTCGGGATCACTGCCGCCACCCATCATCTCCACAAGCTTTCGTTTGTTCCGTTTAATCGCGTCTTTTTTTCGCTGCTCAAAACCGCCCTTGTTACGAGCCTGACCCATATATCGGCATCCTTTTCTAATTACGCAGGGTTAAATGGCTAGAAATGGTCTCCACTTCATGCGGACATCATCGCACGTGGTGTCGTTGCCATTTCGCTATCCTTTTTGCTTGTGTAAGTGGTGATACGGTTTTGACTCGAGCTGGCGGAATCCATTGCCCCATTCGAATACTCAGGCAGCGATGGCTAGCGCGGGATTTCAGAGGGTGGATATGGAGGCAGTCAAAATTAGCCGGCTGGTCTACTTTCAATCAGCGCCAACAGCGACGGCAACGCCAATATTGGGCATGTGACGTCAGGATGCTCTTCACCCCGCGAAGACATCCACCAACCTGAGTGCCTCGGCGGGGAGATGGCTGCCCTTCGGTTGGAAAGGCTCGAGGAGGCTAGTTTGGCCACCGTACGGTGCTAAATCATCAGATGATCTGCCTGAATTCAAGACTGCACAGGTTCAGCCGATACACGTTGCAGAATAGAGCGTTACAGCAATTGCTGCGCTGGATATTTCTGCCTCTTTAGGAGTTCTTGATGACCTACACATGGCAGCTGCTTGAGGCGTCGTTGCAAGCGCATAAACCGACACTTCTGGCCGACCTGAACCCTCCTGCGACGAGCAAAGCTCTTCAGCGATTGCAAAGTGAACTGGGCGTCAGCTTGCCTGAAGATTTCATCAATGCCTTGCGGGGGCACGATGGACAGGAGGGCATCAGCGAGCCGTTGCTAGGCGCTTATCAATGGCTCTCCAGTGCGCGGATTCTAGATGCCTGGGCGTTCTGGAAAAAACAGTCTGAAAGTGCAGGGTTCGATAACAGCGGGGCTGAACCAGACCCGGGCGTGCAGGACGATTGGTGGAACATCGGATGGATTCCATTTGCTTCCAATGGGAGTGGCGATTACCTATGCCTAGATCTCGTGCCTGCTGCTGGTGGCAGATCTGGGCAGGTGATTTCGGTATGGCACGACGACGGCGCGCGCTGTGTAGTCAGTGAGAGTTTCTCGACCTGGTTTGCCCGGTTTTTCTGAAAGCCCCTTTGGTCACCCACTATTTTATCCAAGGAAAAGGTATGGAACTGACCCTTACCGAGTTGAAGGAACAGCGGCTGCAGAAGTTATTTAGCGATTGCCAGCAACAGGTCATTGCCCAGATCATTGGGCCATTCGGCCTGTCTACTGCCATGTTCGAGGATCGCAATGGCGGCAATGTCACTACTGTGCATAACTTCGTAAACGCCAGTGACGATTATGTGGCGGAGAAAGATCAGAAGACCTATACCGCTTCCCGCGAGCGTTACGACCGCAGCGAGCTAAAGGACATCAAGCAGAGCGTCAAGGATAAGCTGAAGGCACCAAGCGTAGACGGTTATACCGGTAAGCAGGTCGACCCTGCGCACCTAGAGGCCGATCATGTGACGGCCTTGAAGAAAATCTATGGCGATCGCAAGAACCATCTGGCCTACAACACAGGTGAGGGCCTGGATCGTCTTAGCGATGTGGCGAACAACACCGAAAACCTGGTCGCCACGCATCGGGATGTGAACAATCCCAAGCGAGCTAAAGACATCCTTGAGTTTGCTGATGAGGTGATCGATGGCAAGACCCAGGCCGAACGTCTGGAGCTTGACTCGGAGCTGATGAAGTCGGCAAAGGCGCGTTCTGAAGACTTCCTTGAGCGCACCGCGAACCGAGCTATCAGAGTCAAGCAAACCAGTGAACTCCTCAAGACAGGCGCAAACCAGGCAGCCCAGATGGGGCTGCGTCAAGCCTTGGGTGTGCTGCTCAATGAATTGGTCAATGGGTTGTTCAATGAGATCAAAACTCTGATCAAGCACGGAGCGGAGCAAGGAAAAACCTTGTTCGAAGAAATTCGTCAGCGTTTGGCTGGCGTGGCAGAAGGCGTGCTTAAGAAACTTCCCGATGCAGTCTCCCAGATGTTCCAAGGAGGCATCAGCGGCTTTATGAGCAATTTGCTGACCTTTGTGCTCAACGAGTTTCTGTCCACCGCCAAGCGCTTTGTCACCGTCATTCGCGAGGGGCTGATTGGGTTATTCAAAGCCTTCAAGATGATCCTCTTTCCGCCCGCGAATTTGACGCCCGATCAAGCGTTGCAGGAAGGCTTGAAGCTGCTGAGCGCGGTGGTTGTGTCCTCGGTGGGCCTCCTGCTACAGGAGACCGTAAAAACGTTCATCTCCAGCTTGGCGTTTCTGTTACCTGTGGCCGATATCTTGTCCTCGGCTTTGGTAGGTACCTTGAGCGGTTTGTTGTCGGCGTTTCTTGCCTATCAGATCGACTGCATGTTTGATCGCTATCGTCACGGTTACGACGAGCAATTCATGGATGAATTGATCGCTGACTCTCGGCGCCGGGAGGAGTTCGCCCAAGGTCTGGTTGAGCTGTCAGAGAGCTCATTGCGCAATGTGAGCGCTTACAACCAGTCGATCATCCTCTACCAGGGTATCGGACAGACGTTAGCGGCTTCGGGTCGAATGGCGGATGCGACCTTGGCCAGTCTCGAGCACACCGTATCCCAGACCCGAAAGCAGGTTGCTAAAAGCGTGGCGATGATTGAGTACATTGAATCGAGCCAGCGTCACATAGAAGATTTTCTGGAAACGCTTTGACATGGAAATGAACAACCGTACTGCGACGCGGCAAGACCTCCAGATCGTCGAAGCGTTTTCTTCGGTCAGTGTGCCGGAACAGATCATCCGCCAGAGCAACATCAGGGAGCTGGTGCAGGGAATGACCGATGCCCAGGCGTCGGTTCAATCAACCACCAGTAAGTTGGAGCGCGCGCGTCGTGAGCAAAAGGAAGGTAATTTTCTCGGTAACTGGTGGAATGATAGGGACGATGCGGTTCAGGATGCACAGCTGGACTTGAACAAATCGATTGGTAGCCTGACGCAGAAGTCCTCACAGCTTTTAATTGTTAACACAGCGATCTCCAAGATCCTGCATGATCAGCAAGGTGTTCTGTTACAGCAGCAGAATATCTTGAAAGGTCAGACCGATACGCTGCAGACGCAAAACAGCAAGATTCTCAGCCAACAAAGGCTTCTAGAGCAGCAGCAACGAGAAATTAATGCTGCCAACGAAGGACTGATGCAAGCCAAAGGGATCACCCAGGAGCAGGCGAAAAAGCTTGTGGGATGTGTGGTGCGTGTGAGTGATGCCGAGAAGGCCATTCATCAGGCGAACCAAGACTTGAGTCAAAGTGTTGATCTTCGTTTGAGAGAGTCTGCTCAGGATTATCTAGTGTGTTTGCGTCAAGGGTTAGAGGAGCGGGATGAGCGCTGGTCGACTGCAGAGCGGCAGGTGCACCATGCGCTTAATGCACAGAACAGGCAGATGCTGCATGACCAAGCTGCGCTGCATGAGCAGATTGCGGTTCTTGAAGAAAGCTTGAAGCTGAAGCTGCAAGCCAACGAGCAAGCGTTCGAATCGAGCGCGACCGCGCAGCAGCAGATCATTCAGCAAATCGAGGAGTCCTTCACGCTAGAGGTTGAAAGCGTTCAGCGAGCTGTCGTGGAGTCTGCCCAGCAAACCAAGTTGGCTCTCGAAAAGGTGCATGAGGCTTTCGATTCGCAGAATGCCCAGCAGCAGCATCAGCATACTGCCATTCAGGAACAGCTCGGTGCCCTTGAAGGGAATCTTGAGCAGCAAATGCACGCCGGCGTGCAGGCGCGTGAAGTATTCGAAGCGCAGAATGAGCAACTGCGGAACCAGCAAACTGCTTTGCGCGAGCAGCTTGATGTTCTTGAAATAAGTCTGGAGCAAAAGCTGCAAGCCAGTATGCAAGTGTTGGAGTCGAGCATGACTGCGCAGCAGGAGTCCATTCACCTAATGGAGGAGCGCTTCTCGCTGCAAGTTGAAAGCATTAAGCGAGCTGTCGTGGCATCTGCCAAGCAAAGCATGTTGGCGATCCTGAACACTCGCAAGATGATGACAGGTGCATTCGAAGCGACCCGTCAGACGGTCAAGCAAGCACAGCAAGCGCAAGAGAAAGTTTTCAAGTTATCACTCGAACACGTCGTGACAGATCTCAAGGCGGCCCGGAAAGAGTTGGTAACTCAGCAATCGGAGCTAACTGACCTCCAGCAGGCACTCAAGCAGAGCCAAAAAAGACAGATGATCGGTCTGATTTCTGTCGGATTGCTGGCTATCGGTGCACTGGCTTGGCAAGCCATCTTGAATTGGGCGTAAACCCGGCAGCGAGCTTCGCGAATTAAAGTGAGATGAGTGCTGTATCGCCAGAGAGTAGTCGTACAGTGCAGTGAGTGGCGACTGAGCTCGCAGTCCACGGGCGTTGCAATCAAGAACAGCTGGCGGAGAGCCGTGAATGTCCGAGACATCCCAGCCTATCGCACAGCACCTCTTCCGTGGGAATTGCGAAGGGCTTGTTGAAGGCGTCGATGTCTTCGATCTCGAAAGCAGCTGTGAGTGCGCGTCGAGTATCAGTGCTTGCCGACTTGGCATTCTCAACGCGCTGTACAGTCCGTACGTTCAAGCCTGCGAGTTCGGCCAGAGTCTCCTGTGACCATTGAAACACCTCCCGCATTTGCGGATGAGAGCGGCGTGATTGTCGTAATCAATCCTTCGAGCAAGGCCCGGCTTGGCGCAACCTATCCGAAATGTGAAGCCTAATATGAGTGTGCCAATTAGGTGTTTCACCGGCCGGTGGTTGACGCCAGGCCTCAAGTTTCACGAAAAGCCTCTGCGAGCATCGCAGAGGCTTTAAAGATTGCAGCTAAGCACTGGTTAGAATGGGGAGGGCTCGCCGTCTAATAGTAGCGACAAATCAGCTATTCGTGCTCCGAGAGTCTGCTTTAGTGAGGTTCTCAATTTCTGATCTACCTCCTTGTGCAGACGGATTTTTCCAATGGCCAGTGCGATGATGAACTCCATCGCAGCTTCCCCACGCTCGTACCCATAACCCTCAGCGACCCGCAGGATGATGTCGGACATGGAGCTGCTGTAAGTCTCGTGAGCACTATAATCGAGCTCAGTAGGCAAGGCCGCTCGCAGAAATGCGCTCTGGATGATGCCGTCATCGTACCGTGAAAACACTTCAGGGGTGAGCAAGACCTGCTGCAGTTCACCGGATTCCAGGCGCTTGGCATCCTTGATTTTTGCGCTGTCGCGAGCGTTTTGCAAAATCCAGTGGATCGTTAAGAAGACGTCTACGCACGAAGCGATCTCTACTGGCTGACTGCCATCGACAAATGCGAATCCCTTGCTCAGAATCATCTGGGTATTGCTGTAACTGCTATCCCAGAATACCTGATCTGACAGGCCCGCCATCGTTGCTGCATCGAAGGCATCAACCCTATTCTGAATCATGGGTGAAGTAAGCGGATCGCTAAACGCAACTAACTTGCTTAGTAGCCGGTACTCTTGAGCCCAATGATTGTTACAAATCAAGCTGGCAGCTGGGATCTCCAGGTATTTTTTGAAAACATACCGGCGATGCCCCTTGGGTGGCTGGCAGAGATTGGCATGCAAATCCGACATCTGTTCGTATGAGCGACCAAACAGGGCGCCTACGATGTACAGTCGAGTGCCAGAGCCTGGTGTTTGAGCGGTACGCAGTCGGCGACTGATACTAAGAAGCACCGAGCCTCGTTCTGCGGCAGCTGCCACGACAATAACTGATCCGTCGAATTTGTCCTCCGCCTTGAATTCCTTTGCACTGATCTTCATGCAACCGTTGAGCCCTTGGGCGTGCAAGTAGGCCAAAGCCTGAGTTGCCAGTTTCTCACTGGCAACATCATCGTCATGGATAACCCGGGTACTAGATGCCGGTGACTCCTCCGCCAAACACTGCTTGAACCACTTTTGAAATCCTGGCGACTCCACCAGATTTTGTCTGTCCACGTGAACAGTGCGGTTCCTTTCACGCTGAGGGATCTGGCTGAAGCAAGTGAACAGACCCTTGCCCATGAATGAGTAAAACTTGCCCTGTAGGCCTTCAGGTAGGTGATCCATGCTGATGTTCAAGAGTCGCGTTTCGACCTGCTCTGCGACGAAGCGCTCGCCATGGATGCGGATCATCCGCCGCGCTTCAGTAGACTCCGAATCGGCCAGCGTTTCGAAATCCTCGGGCTTCTCCATGGTATGCAGGATAGTGCAAGCGTCCGACTCGGTTAGAAACGACAGGAATGTCGCGACCCGAAAGGGGGAAGCGCTATTGACCCTCACCCACTCTTTGGCCAACCCACAATTGGTGGAAGCTGAGATCAGGCAGAGCGCTGACGCCCCATTGGGCATAGGCCCATCCTTCAATCCATCATGAGAGTGGAAAGACTTAATGCTGGAGATCGTCTTACGTTCAAACCTTGCCTGAAACAGCTGAATCGACAGCGCGATCGGCAAAAAGGCCATGGTATCGAGGTAGATAGTATCGGGCTCGCTCATGCCATCGTTGGAGGCCTGCTTGAGCATTTTCAGGGATACAAACCCGAGGAAATGAGCATGCAGCGTTTCGGAAAGCAGGTTTTCTGCTCGGATAAAGTAATTGGATGCTCGAGAGGAAGGTTTAGAGAACAGGAAGCCTGCCGGTGCCTTATTGAGAACAGAGGTACATTTGACCAGTTTGGTCATCCCGGCTTTGACAATATCATCAGCCTTTGCGGTGATGAGCTGCCCTAGATTTTTCGCTTGTCCCGCAATGCGTACGTACTTGGTGATCGCGCCGAACTCATCAAAAAATGAAAACCCATAGCTAGGAGAAGTGCCCGTTCCTCTTCGCTCAAGGGCGGTGGCGAGCGGCGAGTTCTTACTCGCACACAAAGCCCTGATTTCTTCGCTATAGCACAGTGGAACGAGGAAAATCACATGGTCGGGCAGGATGTAGTTGTTCAACCTTTGCTGGAGTGCTTCGGTGATCTGGGCGTCATCAATCATTTCCGGGCCTGTGAAGAACACGACCACTTGGGCGGGTTCTGCTCCGAGAGACGATGGGGTAAGGGTTACCTCAAAATCAAAAAGATCAGGCATATCAGTTCACCGGAATGCAGATGGTGAATACAGTGCCTTCAGCGGCAGTCAGCTCCTTGTCGCCGTTCCATTTTTTCGGGCTGTACTCGACGACTTGATCATGGCCTTGGAAGGTCTGGTAGAGGCAGAGTCTACCGGTGCGCAAGCGCACAAAGGCTTTAAGCTTATTCAACGCCTGGATGGCATTGTGCAGCCCCATCCCAGAGGTCGACGAGTCTTTGGTAGTCACGTGTTTCTTAAAACAGTCGAGTGTGGCCTGAAGCTCTTCTTCGATGGGCAAGGCATCAAGGCTTTCGACAGGGCGACCTTCCTTGGCAGATATCCAGCGCCGTGCCAGTCCCGGCCCACTGTCGATGATCGAGATCTCCAGGAAGTCGAGAGCTTCCTCTCCTTTCACCATGTTCTTTACGATGAATCGGGCGAACTCGGGTTCCGTTTTCGAATGGCGATGAGCGTCCTGCTTCTTAATGCGGCTAGATTTGATGGACGTACCGCGCAGGCCCTTCTTGTACTTCACACCATGCACATCCGTGACCGAATGCTCGTCAGCATTGGAGATCAATTCGGCAAGCACTCCACCAAGCGCGGGAAGGCCGCTTTTCAGCAGGGAATTTTGGTCATGCCTTGTATGCATCAAGGCGGATGACATCTCGATCAGCACCGAAAACCAAGATCTCGGGTGAACCTTGGGTTGGCTGTCTCCATAGTAAAATGGCTTGATGAACTCCATCTTCGCGTTGTTGATGCTGAAGAGGTTGATCGTCTTGGGTCGAGCGCCTTTCTCACTCGATGTGTTTTTCAAGTCACCTTCGTACATCGCCTCAATCAAAGGGCGAATCACGGTGAGTGCTGCGCGCTTTTCGATGGGGTCATGAGTTTCGGATTCAATGCTTGTGCACATGATGAGCGCCGCAAGACCAGCCGCTGTCCTGGCGAGCTGCGGAATTTGCTCTAAGGCGCTATCAGAGTTGGCGTAAAGATGCAGAACGCTTCTCTCCTGGGCGCGAGCCCAACTGATGACCAATTGCGCGAGCGAGGCGTCGACGCCCAGCAGGCCGCCATGGCTCATGCTGATCGGCAGTCTCAACTGGTCATCAGTTCGACATTGAGGATAAAGCTCTTCGATGTCATAGGTGTTCAAGCGCTTGGCGATCTGCATCGGCACCTCTTTTGTCCAATCAAATAACGAATGCGGCCCTGGTATGGTGACATGAAGGTTGCGCTCAGTCCTGCTTCCAATTCAATTGACGCTTCCCTGTAGATATAAACATCTCAAACAGCTCGGCAGTCTCTGCTCGCTAGTACTCAGCCGCCTTAGCTTCAGGGCCGCCGATCTGCCCTCAGTGGCAGCGGCGACACGGGGATGTACCTTGACCTTAGGAGGAGGGGAGCCCCGGGCGAATCAAATGCGGGAGTGAAGTTTGCCATCCATGCGGGGGAATTCGACCTGTTTGTTTAGTTCTGCTCCTGGGCGTACGCGTTCTGCCGCTCGATCGCTGATAGTTTTTAACGCTGAACCAGCTCTGCGAGAAACTCCAACAAAGCTGTCTGTCGGTCATCCTCTTCTGATACGAGCATCTCAATCCCCCAGTGTCCGAGCACCTCTTCCGCCACTGGATTTGGTCGGTTGGTGAAAAGATATGACTTGGGGCGGGCAGGGGCGCGAGCATGGTTGCCCCACATCTTAGTCAGACGATAAAAGAGCAGTCGAATATTGAGGTCGGAAATGCTGTACCCAATGAAAAGCACCGAATTACCCAACACATCATGGCGAAGCTTGATGTCGAGTGGCGACTCGAAATCGAGCCTTTCATAGTAGCTAGTTTCATCGAGCACGATCGACGCGTCGTCATCAAAGTCGCCATGGAATTTAACGATTTCGCGACAACCTTCTCGCGCCGATACCAAGTCCGCTACGCTCGCTACCTTCGTATAGGGAATACCGTAAAAATCGTGAGCAAGCTCGAGCCACCGGTCATAATTCGTCGTGTAGATTTTTGAGAAGTTACCCTGGGCGATGAGTCGATGAATTTCCGAGCCACCTATATCAATGCCCTCCTTATGCCACTCCCTATCCATCCAACTTCGAAGCGGCCCTAATGTGCCTTTTTTCCTGCGATAGAACTCAGCTAGCGCAAGGTGATTCCCATAAGAAGCAAAAATCTCCGGGTCATAATCCAACTCATTTGCGAGCCTAGAAATCAGCTGCCCCCATGAGGGCAGGCCGAGATTAGCGGAAACCCCGGCACCGGCGAATAGGACGAGCTTGCCGGTTTGATATGCGTGCCGCAGTTCTGCTTTCATGCGAACCCCTTTTCTGACTTCAAGAACTCTGCGAAGGCATCCAATGCTCTGCGTCGCATCGATATTTCGTTTTTGCGATCGCCCATCTCAGCAAATGTCTCGGTTTGGCCATTCGGAACGAACACGCAGTCCCACTGAAAATCTCGTGACCCCGCCGGATGCTCAGGTACCAATCCCTGCACCTCACCTGAAAACATGTGAATTTGCCGTCCATCACAGTAACCAAGAACTGTTTTCGCAGTGACTGAGCGATCGCCAATTCCTCGCACTAGCTCCGTGAATTTATCCGCCTCAAGCTTGTCCCAAAAAATTTGGGTAAGGCCTGCAGGCAATCCATTCATTCCAGCCAGATATAGCCCAGTGTGTTCGACAAACAACGGTCTTCCAATTTTTGAAAACGCCTTCGAAAGCTTGTCACGAACAAGACGCTCGACGTCCTCCGTTTGGAGTTCCTCAATTTTTTCTTTGACTGCGAGTACTTCAACACCTGCAGGCTCGAGTATTTTTCGCACCTCCTCGAGCTTGTGTTGGTTTGCTGACAAAAATCTAATTTTCATGATAACCCTCTGATGAAGGAGTAACGTTTTGCGGTTGCATACTGCTCAACGATTGCACTCGCAGGAAGCCCCTCAGCCAATGCAGCCTTATGGTCTTCTATCAACCCGCGCTCATGTATTGCTGGGTTATCTGAGCAGATTACAAACGGCACCCCATGCTCGTAAAAATCACATAGGGGGTGAGCAATCTCAGGCGGTAATGCACCTGTCAGTCGATTGCTGATCGGGCATACCTCTACGCAAACATCTTCTTTTGCAAGAATCTCCATGAGCCACGGGTCACCCCCGGCTGCAGTGCCATGTCCAATGCGATCGGCGGCGAACAGCTCAACAGCGGTACGTACATTTTCAGATCGCCCAGTCTCACCCGCGTGAATGGTGACACCAAGACCAAAGTCATCTTTAGCTTTTCGAAACAGTCTGGGGAGATCGATTGGATATGGGATGTCTTCATTCCCTGCGAGATCGATTCCAACGATTTCCTTTGGCCGACCCAGTGAGTTGTAGGCTGAAAGCAATGAGTCGAGTTGAACTGCGCTGTAGTCTCCTCTGGTCACAGTCATGATCAGCCCCCATTGCATACCATAAGGTTTGGCAGCGTGATCAATGCATGCAATCAAGTGGTGGAGTGCTTCGGTAGACGAGCATCCTTGAAGTGAAGCAAGATAAAGCACGCTGCTTCTAAGCTCTACGAATCGAAGGCCCTGGGAATGCAGTTCACCGACTGCGGAGCTGACGAGGCGCTGGAGGTTTTGTTTTCGCTTTGGAAGTCGTCTTAACAGCTCCCAAGGCCTTAGATATTCTCCCAGCGAAGAGCATGGCGAGCGACGTACAAGATCTTGCTCGGGATTGAAGCCCGGCATGATGTCGGTACCTTCCTCCGCCAGTATCTGCAATACAGTTCTCGCCGGCACTGCCCCATTCAGGTGAATGTGCAGATCACCTTTGTCATCAGGGCTTTCTAGCAGGCTGACCGGCCCGAATATGTCTGTTTTATTGAGGTCGTGTCCTTCAAAGGGTGGAACAGTCATTTGTTCGTTTTGCACAGAACCTCCATGTGTCGGCCGCAATGTCTACCGCAAGCATTCTGCCATGCGGTAAGCCGAGACCACCCTTTAGTTTCTGGTGCGAGTCGCCCACGTAGGTTTATATGAGCATCGGAGAGGAAACCTGCCATTTGCCGAAAACGAGTCACTCTAGCGTTCAATGTCGCTATCGTCTCTTCGGGCCTCGAGGCCCGGCTCACCTAATCAGCCGAGCATCTCCTTAATGACGGATGCGACATTCTTGGCATCGTCTATCCCACGGTGATAGGTACCCTGCCAAACCAAACCCAACGACTCTACCGTTTGCTTAAGTGATGTAGGTCGATCGTCATATAATCCTGCATGCCATTTTCTGGCATTGAAATGGGGCAAGCCTTCGAGCATGGAAGGGCAGGCAGCAAAGCCAGCATCGCGCTCAAGCTGTCTCGCATCGTAGTCACCCCAAGATGCCCAAGCTGCGTTTGGATAACTCGCACCAAATGTTCGTAGCTCTTCGCCAACCTCTCGATAGGTTAGGCCGCCGTCCACGTCTGCTTGTTGGATGGACGTAAGCCGTCTGCAGAAATCGGTCAGGGTAGGGTTGATCTGAGGCCGAACGAAACGCTGGAATTCATCGACGATCTCAAGCGTTTCCAAATCGAGCACCACAAGGCCAACTTCGATCGTTTCCATCTGATCGGGGACGACTGTTAGCGGCCTTGGTGATTCCGATTTTCCAACCTCATCACAGGTTGCCTCAAGGTCAACGCAATAGAGGTAGCGGTATGGCGCGAGGAGGTTATGGATTGCTTGGAGGTGAAGGAATTTTGCTTCTATGCTCATGGCATGGGAGACCTTGCTTGGAGCTTGTTGAGATTAACCGCCCCATCTATGTCGATTGAATTACACACTGTCCACAACGAATCGCTGAAAGCGCGGGACACTACAAAACCACAACCATTAGGAACGTGATTATCGATCTCGTACCTGCGCCAGTCGATCATCGCTTGGGCATCTACCTGGAGTGGTTTGCGCTCGATGAGCCAAGCTACCGCATTGAGAAATTGCCCGTGCGAAAAGACTAGGATGTCTTGCGCCGGGTGCGTGGCGAGGTGATCTAGGAACGATCGTGCACGACCAACAAACTCCAGAAACGACTCAGCACCTTCTCCATCAATGTAGGACGGATCTGCGTTCGCCCAATACTGCTCGACCCATGCCTTCCGTTGCCCTACGGTGGTGTTCACGCACCTAGTCGGATCTAGGTAGGTGAACTCCTCGATGGGCCATGTCTCAAATGGAGCCTCAGGGAATACGGAGACGCTCGCATCCGCGGTCGCTCGAGCCCGAGAGAAAGGAGAGGCAACGATTAACTCAGGTGCACAGCCGACGGATCGTGCCACTCGTTTAGCTTGTTCGATGCCCTTTTCGGTGAGCGGGATACTTGCGTGATAAAGGGTAACTGCACCGGCATTGGCCGCGCTTTCTCCATGACGCACTAGCCTGACATTCTTCATTGACTTACCTGTCGTTTCGCCGACGCACGACACCAGCAGCTTTGCTAGGGGCATGGCTGGATTAGGGTAGGGGTGATGGGGTGGCATTTAGACTTCTGAAAGCTCGATCCAGTGAACTCCAGTATCGCCCGCATGCAGAGCAAACGGGTAATAAAGCAGGGAAGAGCCCTGTTCGGCGTACGACATCGTGGCCTCTTCCGTTGAAGAGATACGCGTCGCAATCGCTGGGCCGTACGTGGGCGCGTCGTTCCTTTGGGACTTGTGCCCGCCTATGACTGGTACCCGAACAGCCTAAAATGACCACCAGGACAATTTCGATCGTTTCCACCTGATCGGGAACGAACGTAAGAGGCTTTAGGCAGCGCTTAAGACTTCTGCGCTGGAGACGATAAAGCTGCACCATCATTTTCTTGAGCAGATTTATGTCTATTCGTTGGCAGTGCCGATTGTTATGGGAAGAACTGCGTGACTGCGTTATCTGTTGCGCTCGTTTTTTCGGAAGCTTTGTATCGAAACCAGGCACTCTAGGATTGCTCTCGCTGGTTGCTACAGCTGGCTCTACGGTTGCAGCTTTCTACACCTGGGAGGCGGCACTCACGGCAAACAAGGTATCCTCCGCATCGCAAGCATTTGCCCAGAAGATCTATAACGATCAAATAGCCTTGGGCCACCCCTCGGTTTCAGTTTTGTCGGGAGAGACGTCTGTGGCTGAGGTAAGGCAAGTTTCGTATTTACAGACTGAAGAAAAGAAGTATGCAGCTACCGTCGTTCTGAGAAACTCAGGCCAGCGTGACTCACCAAGAGCTTGGGTTGTTCTCTCCTCTGACTCCTTTATGACTGATCTCAGTGATGCCGTGCTGGTAACCCTCCCTAAAGAAATCGACATTCCGGTTCGATTTAATCTTCGATTTTCCCCGAGGACGGATTTGGAAGAGAGCTCGTGGTATGTCGCTATCGTTTACGAAGACGAGGTGCCATTCCAGACCAATGATCCTACCGGTGCGCCATCATCCCAGAAGCCGCTGCGAGTGATCTGTTCCAGGCCAGCCGTTTTCAAAATGTCATCGTGGCCGAAAGATCTCACCCAGGATCTTTCGGTCAGAATGCTTTCTTCGGGCTCGCCTGTAGCTGCAGATCAGGCAGCAGACGATAAAGCTGGTGTGCACTCGTCAGCATCGCGCATAGACGTAGTTAAACATCGGGTGTCGGAGAAAGCTCACGAAGCGGGCGCTTGCATTGATACAGCTGGCACCTAGCATTCAACAGGGCTATCAAACCATCAGCAACCTGTTTGCCTAAGTGCTTAAGGAGAGTGAGCACGTAGCGCTTCTCATCCGTTTACGAACCATTCTTGGTGCACAGAAAGACGTCGTAATGCCTCCGGTGTACCCCATCCTGCAAAGCCCGGCCTCACTGCTGGGCTTTGTTGTTTCTGCCTGCTGGCTGGACGGGGCAACTGCTTGAGGCGTACTCGGCCATGGAAGTCGCGTTTAGCGGCTGGTGGCAGTTTGATTGTGCAACGCTTACCCTCTGTGCACTGAAGGAGGATGTGGCTATGGATCTGGTTCGGCAGATAGAGCGTTCGCGTATCAAGGCGTTCTACAGGCTGTTGGTGGAAAGGCTTGGCGAGCAGTCCTGGGCGAAGCGTAAGGCTGCCTATGAGGCGCGCGTACGCGAGAAGGAAGATAACCTGAACCTTGCTCTGCCGATCGAGCTTCAGCTCTTCGAGCCGGAAGATGGGGACGTGGACTGGTACATCCTGGCATGTGAGCAGGCCTATGATGTGCAGCAAAGCGATTCCGCCTACAGCAGTAAGCGCGTTTACCCCTATGCCATGGCGATTGGCTCTGTCGCTGAGCAGGTTCGCAACATCCCGAACGTCGGTGGTGTTCTGGACAAAATGTTGGCGAACAACAACCAGCCCGACACCCAGCTCTTTGAGCTGCTGACCGCCGCGTTCTACCTGAAAAACGGCTACCAGGTTTCCTTCCTTCCGGAGATGAGCCTCACCTGGCCGGACGGAAAGACCAAGAAGACCCCCGATCTGCTCGTCCAAGCAGGTGACGCCAGCTTCTATGTCGAGTGCAAGCGAGCTGCCCACCAAACTAGACACTCGTTGGAAGAGCGGCAAGCTTGGGCTCGGATCTGGGCGAGACTTAGCCTTCACCTGCTGAAGGTTGCGCCCTGGAGCATTGTTGATGTCACGTTCCATGACCAGGTCGCACAGGCGTCGGTAGAGGACGTGATCAGGGTGGTGGATGTAGTGCTTGAGAAGGGTGCGGGTCAGGCAAAAATCGGATCGATCAGTGTCGAACTGCGTTGGGTTGATCGGGGGCCACTTGAGCGTCATTACCGCCGTTTCTCCGTCCGCCCCAACTGCCCGCAGCATGAGTCACTGGTGTTCGGTGACGTCGACAGCAACGAGAAGCGCAGCATTGCGACGATCGCGGGAGGTATCGTTCGCGCTGGCCCTCCTGATAGCATTCTCAACATCTTTGTCGAGAACGTTGCGAATTGCGTCGCGGCTCAGTGGCGCTGTGACTATGAGGTTTCGCTCGGGCTACGCTCGAAGCACTTCAAGAGCCTGATCAACGACGCGGTGACCCAGATCCCACCTGACAAACTTGGTGTCATCCACGTGTTCTATGAAACCCGTGATGGCATCGCGATCGAGGAGATGAGAAGGGCGAAGAACATCGACAACATTGCGAACTACGATGCGTCCGGTACAACGGTGGCGGGCGTTCTAGTGCACGCTGTGAACTACTACCCCTTGGAGAGTGGCTACCAGTGGGCTGAAACCACGCAGGATTTCGCCCGTGTTCCTGACCTCATGGATCTCTACCCAAGGCAGACCCTGATGCTTTCGTCTGGCACCACGCGTGAAGTGGAGGGCGATACCCATTGGGGGCAAGATAAGGCCTCTAAGAAGCCGCACTAGCTCTCTTGGATACCAAGATCGTTCTAGAGGGGGCTATAAGCAGGTCGGGGCTCAGGCGGAAGAAAAAGCCGGCAGCGGATCGCGGATTTTTCAGAACCATGGAGCCCCTGCTGTGCAAAGGTTTTAGCCCGATACAGACTCAAAATATGCGGATTTATTTGCGGATTTGGTACGTCCTCGGAGCCTCGGATATCTGGCCATCCATTCGTAATGGCTTATCTTGTTTGAGTATCAAGCTGAACAATCCATGCACTATCCAACTGTCAGGTCGCCGCGCGTCTCTTGGCAGAGCCGAGAGGAGCAGGATGCCCTGCAAACCGAGTTTTCTTTATCACTTCCAGTTATTGCGAAGTCGCCAATGGATGAGTTCATCTGCCAGGCGACGAATCTCCCGAGCGGCATGAGAGCGCGGTGCGAAATCCACGAATGCGCTGAAATCGCGCTCATCGAAGAAACCGACTCGACTTGCCCAGCTTCCGGCCGGCGACTGCTCGCCATACTCGCATGCATAACAGTGGTTATAGTCATTCGCCACGACTGCTAGCGATCTAGGCGTACACGAAGTCTCCGGGCTCTTTCCCTGAACGCCTTGTCGCCGCCCTCCAAAATCTCACAAACGGCCACTCGAATTGCGGCGTTTTCTAGGCCACCGGATTGATAGCTAATCGAGGGTAACCCCCCTGGTTGGTGATTCCCTGCCGTCGCAATAATGATCTGATCAGCATCGGTGTTAATCACCAGGTTGGCATTGTGAGTGACGATGATCACTTGGCGCTTTGTTTTGGCAGTGATGAAAAGTGAAACCAGCTCGTCGAACACGGATTTTGGATCGAGGTTTTCTTCTGGCTGGTCGATGATCAATGGTCGGTCATCGGCATCGTCCAGAGCTAGGTAGAGCAGCAGTAGGACTATCCCACGCGTCCCTGGAGATAGCTTCTGTATCTCGATACCGTCATAAGCGATTTCATACCGCACAGTGATGTGGTCGGTACTGAACAGCCACTGAGCCATATCTTTGGCCCATGCCCGGAATTCATTTTGTTGCTGAGGGCCATATGGCGCATGTTGGAGGAAGTCGGGCTGGTGAAGGGCCAAAAAGCTCTTCATCGCATTTTTGATGTCTGCAGCAGATCCCGTTTCCCACGCAGATTTAAGGAGCTTTTCTGCGATTGCAACCAGCGAGCCACGGCCATTGAATGGGCCCGCTTTGCGACGGTCTAGTAGCTGCTCCTCTGCCTTGATGGCCCATGTAGCCACGTCTGCGATTCGTCGGACGGTAAAGCTGAGCTTCTTCAACGTTCCTGACGAAGCAGCCAAGCGTTGCATGAGTGGCTCATAAAGCTCCTCAAGAGACTTCTGCTCCTGGATTATTGCATCGAAGACTCGCTCGTAAACTTCTTCACGGTCAGTTTGAAGCTCCTTCCTGCGTGCGATGGCGCCTTGAGCATCCTCAAGTTTGGTCTTGGAGCTCTGTAGATTGATGTTTTCTTGGCCAATACGCTTCGTCAAGGCGGCGAATTGATCGCGGATTAATTTGTCTGCGCTGAGTAGGGTTTCTAAGCGAGTCATTTCTGCTGAGAGCAGTGAAAGCGGTACGGTTTCGAGGTTTAAACCGGCTGCGACGAGTTCTACATTTGGATCGCCAAGCGGCACAGGTGTGCCATTGAGCTGGGCAATATGCGAGTCGGCCCAGGTAAGGTAGGACGCGAGGCTTGTATCAACGTCTCCCTGGTAGGTGAGTAAAAACTCGTCCCACTGACCTTGGTTCAACCCGCTATTGAGGTGCCGAGACTGCGATTGTCGCAACATCTCGGGAGCCTGAGTGACTCGCATGCTTTTGACTTCATCCTGCAGCGCCAAGAAGGTGCGGCGTTGTCCGGTGAAGGACTGAATTCGAGTGCGTACCTTCTGGGCTGCGAGGTTGAGTTCGGTATGTCTGGCTACCTGTTGCTCTGTCCCTTTCACTACCAGTTTGCCGAGGTCGGAGTTGTAGCCTGCGATGAGCTTCTCTTTTTGTTGCACTTGGGTGGTGAGTGTTGCTACCTGATTCTCCTTTTCGTGCTCTGTTGCGATTCTCGAGGAGATGTCAGAGATACCATCGGCTTCGCGTACCCTGGCTTGCCGATAGCGGCCCACCTGATGGTCACGTAGCTCATCGAAGCTTGAGGCGCCGTCCTGTGCATCTTGGGTATGGGACTCAAAGATGACTCGCTCTATTTCAGCAATGAGGCCATCAGAAACGCCATGGGATGAGCAGAGCTCTTCCACGAACTGCTGGGAGAGGTAACGGGCTCTGGGGAATGACGTGTGGTGGTCAGCGTCGCGTCCGTCTAGATGGCGTCCAACTGAAGAGCCACCACCCCATGTCAAATTCACCTTGGCGTCGCCTATCAGCTCGCGTGCTCGAGCCAAAAACGATGCGCTGATCTCGGTGCCTGATGCCCAGCCCAAATCTGAAACGGCGTCACACCCTGCTGCGATCATGTCTGCGAGAGCCGTTTTGCCTGAGCCACGTGCACCCACGATGGCAACGAGGCCAGGGTTGAGAGTGATAGTTGGCGTTGTCATCCACTCTGCATTTTCAATGGTCACTTCCGCGATGACCTGAGATGGCATCGCGGTGTGCGGGGGCTTCTCGCCCACGAAGGCTCTGCCCTCAGGGTCGATACAGGCTTGGCGAAGCGCGTCGAACTCAAGGCCACCCTTGACCCAGGAAAACCTGTTATCTGTTGGCTGTCCAACCGAGGCCTGGGTATGAGAGTCGCTGCCATGTAGGCAAGGTTTACAGCCATCATATCGAGCCAACAACACTTCAGGAGGGTTACCGTCCTTCTGGCCTAGCCAGAATTCTCGCTGAGCCGGACTGCTCGAGAAAATGATATGTGCGAACTTTTCGATTTCCTGCCTAACCGTTGTGTCAGCAGCCAGCTTTAAGCCAGAGGTGCCGTCTCCTGCACCGCCAGCAACAGCAATTAGGATATTCTTTTTTGCCCATTCACTTCCTTGGATGACAGTGCGTAGTTCGCTGAAATTGACCTTGAATTGAGTCGCTCCAACCTTCAAAGCAGCTCCATCATCAATGATCGTCGGGTCGGTTTTCTTGCCTAAGCGAATGAGCTCGTCTCGAGTGCAGTCGTAACGGTCGTTGTGAGCGGAGAATTGTAGCCTTTTCAGAATCCGCTTCAGTTCTGGAAGATGGTTCTTGTCTTCATTACTGACTAAAAGATGAATGTTGACGAAGCCGTTTTTTGCGGCCACATCTAAGCGAAGCTCTATGTTTGGGAAAATCAGTTTGATGCTCGGCAGTCGGCCTGCCGCTTTGAATTCTAGTAACGTTTCATAGGTGTCGGTCACGTAGTAGTCAGTGACGGCCATCGCCTCGATTGCCGGACTAAGCGTTTCAAGGCTGTCGAGATAATCGCTCCATGGATCGCCAGATCCGAACTGGTTGTTTAAGACCGTTCCAGGTGCGTGTATGTGTGGTTCCCAGCGGTGCCATTCCGATCCCCGACTAGCCATCCCGCATCCCCATCAATTCTGTTGTTAACCCCTGTCTAGAGGCATCCAGCCTTCGACCAATCAAACCTGTGCCCACTATTAAGGCATCATTTAAGTTAGCCAGGGTTTCGGATTTTTCCAGGTGTCGCGATGAGGCAAGGTGGGGGGAGGGGAGACAAAATCTGAACAGGAAGAGGGAAGTGATGGTGGGGCGTTAAAGGCATCTACCTCGTCAGGATCGTGGCTGCCAGCATGAACCCTTATGCCCGCATGCTGGTTACTCATCGCTAATGGGATGTTAAAAAACACTTTTCTGTACGTATGTACAGTATTTGTTTTTTTGGCTATGCTTTCCCTCCATGGCGCCCGCCGATCACTCGCGTTGCTGCTCTTGCCGCAAGGCTGTCGGCCATCAACAGTGGATGAGATGGAACGACCGTTACTGCGTTGGTATGGCCGGCTTTCCTTGTGCTCAGTGATACTTGATCTGTAGTATCAATATGCCGCCATTTTTCTGGAGCGGCGACACTGCCATGGAGACCAGGATGTTCAGCTTTTTGAAGGTTGTAGTTGGAGCCGGTGCGGTCTTTCCTGCCCTCGGCGCCGGGATGTTCTACTCGCTTTATGCCGGTTGGTTCAAGTCGGATTTGCTTAAAAGTCTGCCTAGAGAGTCCATCTATAACTTGTTCCTATATTCGTTGGGCAGCGCGGTTTTCTGTTTTGTCTTGCTTGTAGTACTGCAGGCCTGTAGTGGCAAAGGTTCGGCTGTCGCCAAGGCTGGTCGAGGGGGCATCGCAGTGACCTCGACTGGTAGTGGTAATGTAAACGTAAACAGCAAGCCCTAAGCCATGTTGCCAAGACCTAAGGCTGATGCCGATACTGGTGGGATCGCTATAGTTAATACAGGGCCGGGGAATGTTAGTGTTGCCCCAGTGGTTAAAACTGCAGTTGTTTCATCATTGCTGAACCCACTTTTGCTCAGGATTGTGGAAGGTCATACTCCATATGGGGAAATGGCAGAAATAGAGATTGAATACCCTGAAGTTGATGAAAAGCTCGAATACAATAATGTGTCGATCTTTTCAGAGGATATCATCGAGAATGCAGGGTATATGGAGCTAATTGAAAGCTTAATATCCGCTATTGACGACGAAGAACCGGGGGCGCAGAGAAGTTTCCTCTATGCTATAAATCAAAAGTATAAGGTTGCAAAAAGAGACCTTTTTCTCAGTCTGCCGCAGAAGCCTGTCAGCCCAGAGCAAAAGTTACAGGCGATACGGTTGGCATCTGATGAGCTAATTTCGGCAGTGTCCGATCTTATCGTAGATGTGAGAACTGGGTTTCAGGACTTCCCTGTTGAGTTGGTTGAATGGGCAAGGCAGTTGATTGTTTGCTATGGGTTCATTAACTGCAAGATCTTGGAGCCGCCCAAGAAATGATCGTCAAGAACTCAAGCACCCCCCTGAAAAGCCTTTATGTTATTGGTGGGCGGGTTTTATACGTACTGAAAGCTAGCGAATTTGGATTTATGAGTCCGTTGGCCTTGTTTGAAAAGTACAAAGAAAATTTTGAAGGTGTTTCGTTTGCGTACATTTGCTACGCACTTGATTGGCTCTATCTTACAGGATGCGTGGAGCTGACGGAGCAGGGTGATATTTCGTTATGCAACTAATTAAGCTGACAATCTTTGATGGTGATCGCGAGGTTCGGTCGATTGTTTTTAAGGATGGTATTAACATTATTACCAACCTGGAGCAGACTGGTAACCAGATAGGCAAGAGTACCTCTCTTCGTGCTCTTGCTTTCTGCCTTGGGAGTGGTCATATACCTCTCTGGCAAGATCCAGATAATAAGCAAATTAATATCAAGGTGAAGGAGTACCTCACCAAAGGGGATGTTAAGTTTGTATTGAGGCTTAAAGTTGCGGGCGTAAGTCATACCATTACAAGAGTGCTCTCCACCAAGCCTACCAAATCCGGTGAAACGATCAAGGTTGTTAGTACCATTGATGATGCCGTCTACAAGGGTAATGCTGGATTTGCTCGAGATCTCCCAAGGCTGTTTGGGTACAATCGCGACCAGCCGACCTTTGGATCGATTCGTAGCAAGTTTTTCAGAATTAGTCGGCCTACAAGCAATAACACGATCAGGTATTTGAGCGTATATACAAGCGACAGTGATTATGCCCTGATTTATGCGTTCTTGTTTGATTTCGATTGCATTGAATCTATTCGTCAAATCAACTTGATCGAGCAGGAAAGCTTGGTGGAGCGGGAGCGAATCAGCACGCTCTTGGGCGTATCCAGATTTGAAGTTTATCAGTCTGACTTACAGGAGATAGACCTTAAGCTGGCGACTCTGGAAGCTCAGGAGGAAGAGTATGATCTCCTCGAGTCGCAAAATCACGCAATTGCAGACCTTCGGAAGTCAAGGCATGCTGTTGCGGCTGTGTCGTCGCGAATTGTTGGTTTGGAAACTAAGCTCTACTACAATCAGAAGACAATTGAACGATACAGAAATAACTTGGCTGAGGTGGATGCAGGGGAGATTGCCGCGCTTTACAGTGAGGCAAAATCTTTGGTTCCTGACCTGAGCAAAACGCTTGAAGAAACTATCGATTTCCATAATTCGATAATGAGCCGTAAGGCAGAGTATGTCGAAGAACTATCTGAGGAAACAGTAAGTGAGCTTGGCGACCTCAAGGAAAGCCTGGAAGGCTTGCTCGCCGAGGAGAAACGCAAGGTAAAGGATCTGTCTCGAGACAGCCAGTTCAGTGGTTTTATCCTTATCGAAAAGCAGATGCAGGAGCTGCGAGAAGCTCGTGGCAGGATCTCCTACGTTCTCACAGAGGTTGAAGCTTCTCACAAGAGAATTGCTGATCTGCAAGAAGCTGCTGAATTAGCTAAAAAAAGCATTGAGGTTAAGTATTCTGATTTGAATGCTAAGCTTGATATTTTTAATGAAGTTTATTCGGTGATAACAAAGAAGCTCTTTGTTAAGCACGATAATGAGTTGGTTGTTGCTGCGGGTGATGATGGGAAGCCTATATTCTCGATCACCAATGAAGAGCTCAATACCGGTGATGGCGTTCCTCGCGCAGCGGCTATGGCCTTCGACATGGCCTACGTTGAGTATGTCAAGAAGCAGAAAACAAGGTTGCCCGCGTTTACAGCGCAGGACTATCTAGAGTCAGTAGATGAAAGCAAGCTGGCCAAGCTTTTTGATTTTGCGAATGACAATAAAATCCAGACTATTGCTGCGATTTTAAGCGATAAACTTGATGGCTTTGGTAAGAAGTTCCTGGAGGATAATGTTGTTTTGTATCTTCGGAGCGATGAGAAATTTTTCAAGATTTGAGACGGTGGACTAGGTTGTCGATTTTTTTTCGTAGTTGTGCTTTATTGACTGCTTGATGTAACGCTACTTTAATAAAAAGACAAGACCGTTGGGATGGTTTGCCATTGCCAGCCATCAAAAAATGAGGAGCTCACATGTCGCATCTGGCAGAATTTCGACAACTTGCACAGCAGCTTGCCGCCAAGCTCGCAGAAATCGAGGCCCTTAAAGAGAGCTCCGAGTTGCAGAAGGAAATCGAATTTGAAACCTAACTGCGCAACCTCTGAATACGGCTGCGGCCTTCGAGATCACCAACCGCCGTACTGCTCCCGCTGCAGCTGAAAAGGCCCCTCGTCGCACTCGGCAGGTATAGCTGTACAAAAAAACGCATAACGGCGAGATCATCGAAACCAAAGGCGGCAACCACAAGCTGCTCAAAGAATGGAGGGCTGAGTACGGCAGCGACACTGGCGAGACCTGGTTCACTCGCTAAATTGCCTTGAGAGTCCAGCTCCAATGCAACGGTCGTGATTGCAGGGCTCTGGGTTGGAGCAGGATACGAAAAGGCCCCGGTGACCTAAGTCTTCCGGGGCCCTTTCTAAAGCCGAGTTACTCAGTGGTTTTGGAAGTATTCCGCGAGGGACTCCATGTCCTCTTCTTCTTCCTCGTCATAGACCGATTCACCGTTATGTTCCGGGCATTCCCCGCGGTGATTAATTTGGGATGCGCGGTAGATGTAGTCATCCCCACAGAACCTGCAGCATGCGTAGTCTTCTTCGTACCTAGACGCACAGTCCTGGCAGACCCAGCCATCAGGTTCCCGTTCTTCGTAGCCCAGTGGGGTGATATCAATCGACTTCTCGTTGCAGCATTCGCACGCAGGCGCCAAGCCTGCGTAGATGACGTGGCCAACACGGTCGAGGTCGAGACGCTGCAGTGGGTTTGGCTTCATGCGCGGGACGCATTCGACGAGCTTTTGGATGCCCGTTTCGTTGTAGTTGAGCAGGTCAACGTCGGTCGGGTCGAAAAACGAATCGCTTTTGAGAGCGATTTTGCTGTTGTAGCCGAGGTAATGAGAAATCGCAGCATGGGCATGGGCTGGCCGGATATCTTGCCCGCGAGCACGATAATACTCACGCAAGAATTCGACTGCTGTGTCAATTACGTCGGGGGTGTTTTTGTCAGACATGACAGAGCTTCCTAAGTCAGGCAGCCGACAGAATGCTCGGTGGAGCGTGGCGAGTATTTAAGCGTGCTGTCAGCCTGGTTAGGGAGTGCCATAGGTGTGGCGTAGCTGTACAACGGGTGAAGAATACCGTTTTAGCTTACTCGCAAGCACGTGAGGTACTCTCGAAGCATAAGCGGAAGCGATCTGTGCAGTCAAGCCTTCACTCTGTGACCAGCAGCGTTCAAGCGCCAGGCGCGAACATGCCGGCGATAACACGGGCGTCCAGCAGTTCATGATGGGGAAGGGGAGCACCGTCGTTGACCGCGTCCAGCGTGGTCGCATCCGTGCCAATTTCGCACATTGCATGGCCAGTGTCCGTCTGAATAGGTCAGCTCCCAGAACAGCCCCCAATCGTATTCTGGAGCGTCGGTGACAATCTCCACGATTTCGGTGAACCCTTCAAGAAATGCCAGGATGGTATCCCGTGCGGCCAGCACAGGCTTGGCGTAGGCCCGCCCCAGAGCTGCGGAAGCACAATCTCAATCACGAAGTCGCTGCAGTCTTCAATGCTCCAACTGTTTAGCAATTCCACGTAGATTTCGCGCCCATCCTCAGCAACAAGGGCAAGCGAGATCAGCTTTGCTGCCAGCGATATGCGCACGTGATGAGTGTGGAGAGGGGGCGGGCATGGGTGCTTGCACTAAGCTACTGGACGACTAGCGTTGCCAGTATCCTCAGGACTCTCATAAGTAATGCTGGTGACGTACCAAACCGCCTCGCCAGTCGGAGTCAGCACCACAGCCTCGTCACCTTGCCCCTTCTTTAGCAGTGCTCGGGCCATAGGCGAGTCGATTGAGATGTAGTCGTTACGCCCGTAAATTTCGTCGTAGCCCACGATTCGGAATTTCTTGAGCTCGCCTTCATCATTTTCAACCTCTACCCAGGCTCCAAAAAACACCTTTCCCTCCTGCTCGGGGGAATAGTCGACGACCCTGACGTCCTCCAAGCGTTTGCGCAAATATCTAACCCGTCGATCAATTTCTCGCAGCAGCTTTTTATTGTATTGGTAGTCGGCGTTTTCGCTCCGATCTCCAAGGGAAGCTGCCCAGGTGACTTTCTGGGTGATTTCGGGGCGATAAACACGCCATAGATGATCAAGCTCTGCCTTGAGGGTGTCGTGGCCACCGCGAGTGATGATGTTTGTGGCCAAAGCGGCCTCCTTTTGACGAATTACGCTACTGAGCGATGGCTTCGCAGGATGGTTAGCACAAGGATGTCTGCATTTCTTTGAATGCTCCTGTGATGCACCCTTGTTCGAAGCTCCCAGCCTATCATGTGGGCTTTTTTCAGAGTGAGATTGCCTGTTCGCAAAGCTGAATTGACCGGCTACGAAATACGCGGAGCGAAGCAATCAGAAGGGATTGCATTGAGTGCGTGAATGGCGGCCAGTTATGCCATTGCATTCGCCAGGGTGAGCTTCAAAGCAGATGAGATGCCGGTGCGAGAGAAAACCCGAAAGCTGTTAGTCATGCTGACCTTTGAAGGGGCGATCGAGCGAGTAGAAGGGAGGCAAGTAGGGGTAGATGGATGGCGAACTGCCACTTGCTAGTCCCGGCGAGCCTGTCCATCATCAAGGTTCTTTAATTAAGGAACCCATCACATGGAAATGACCTCGCTGAGGCTACTTCACCGCAGCATGATCTCGATCGGCAGTGACATGCAGCAATTTTTGGTGAGAGCGGGGGCGGCGAGCTTCGATTGCCTGTTTTCCACGCGGGACACACCTTTTGTGCTCACGCTCACGGCCCGAGGGAAGGCCCGAGGGTTCTTCCGATTTGACGTCCTTGCAGGCTATCGGATTCGAGATTTCCTAGGTGATATGTACGGTGATCTCATTGAGGTTCTGAAAGAGGACGGTTCTAGTGGGAAACGGCTGATACCCAAAGACTTCCTGGCCGAACTTAACGATGCCATTCCCACCCAAGCCACTGTGAAGGCGAATCCGAAGCCATCAGAAATCGTGCGCTTGCGCCCCGACATTATCGAGGACAGAGAAAAGCCTTACTTCAACTGCTGGTCGTACTGGACGCAAGGCCAGAAGCCTAGTGCCGAGAATCAGCACAAAACTTTACTTCTCTTGGGCCCTGACGCCTTACGCCATAGCCAGGAGCGAAGTGCTTCTTCACGTTGGAGCTCTACCGAAACTGGCGGCTCATGGACTAAAGATCTATCGAAATAGCCAGCTGAATTGACTGGCGCTGGGCACGTACCTATTGGGGCTGGAAAGAATTTCCAATAGGTACCGAGCGCGCTCGTGAGAGGCGATAGCCTATGTGCTCTTTCTCCAAACAGGTATACCCGAGTGTCCCACGCACCCACCCAAGCTGTTCAGCATTGCGAAGCCCTTCTGCGCAATATGATGGAAGATCTTCAAGCCAAGGGGATTTGGCCGAACGTCCAGAGCATCATTGATAGCATGCTCAAGCGCCGCATTGAGCTGGTAGAGGTATATGAAGAAGTGCACGCCATGTTGGCCCAAACGCCACGAGGCCTTTATATATTCTGGGATGTTTTCGTCCATTCCGCTGATGGCTGGAACCCAGAGAAGAACCGACGTGCCCGTCGGGCACGTGAGGAACTGATAGGGGTCAACGCTCGAATCAGTGAGCTCGCCGATCAACTGGCAGCGCTGCTGGATCGGCGTGATGAGCTTCATAACTACTCAGGCTTTGGTTCCAATACCCAACACCACATCCTGGACATTGTGCATGAAGCGTCGGAGCACAATTACCGCTACGAGAGCTACGTGAAGGAAGAGCTGGATCGCATCCAAAACCAGTACGATTTCAAGTATTGGCCTCCATTGAGCGATGTGATCCAGGCTATCGGTAGCGATGCCGAAATGGCCGAGGTCACTGCCAACGATCCGGCTACCGAAGCCGCTACTGCTAGCCGGAAGTCCGGTCGCTCAGACTTTATAAAAGCGTTTCTGGCTCGGATCGATGATAACCGGGTGCGGGAGTGCGGCTTCATACCTGACAGCTTCGCGCTCTCTGATGGCTGCTTGGCGTCGCTCGTGAATTGCGGTCTTGATTTGGCTGTTGATGAGCTGGTGGAGGCCGACTTCATCAAGCGGTTTAGGCAGCGGCAGCGGCAGGCGAAAAAGGCCTGACTGCAAGTCGAGCCTGATGTGCACAATATGGGATGTGCTAGAGGCAGAGCAGCTTGGGAAATGGAGCAAAGCATAGGGCTGCACTGCGATATGGTAGGTTATGGATGAATGGCGATCTTGTAATACCTACAGATGCTGAATTTCCCAACCCTGCTCGCGAAGCTGCACGGAGTTGGCCTCGAACTCTTCTCCCTCGCCAAGTGTACGCCTACTTATAGCCAAGCACAGCAGGTGAGTTGGGCGGGTCATCGCCACATACATGGCAAGCAAGCGCTGACTAATCCTTTTTTGGGGCCTGACACCCCCATGGCTTTTTTGCCCAGCAGCCCAGGGTAACAGGCTAGCATTGAAGTGCCCGTAGTTATAGGTTTCGAGCACAAGCGTCGCAGTATGGGTCTGCCCCTTGCTCGAATGAATAGAGCCGAGCTTGATGTCCAAAACTCCATGGTCTTGAGCGCTTCGGAAGGTATTCACTGCACGCTGTACAACGCCCTCCTGCACAGCCTCCAAGCCTTCCGGTACCCAAGCAAGGTAGCCCTGCGCTGCCTCGGGTTGTTCATCCACTCCAGCAAGGACTGATGCCAAAGCCCAGAAGCGCTGAGCGAAGGATGCCCAGTTGTCGACACTGATGGTATTTGATGCGAAGAGCAGATCGACCACCAACTGTTGGTAGCTCGCCAAATCACTCAGCTGGATGAGTAACTGTTGAACTTGGACGTGCTGTCGACTTCCCACTTTGATTTTGGTGGTGAGATTGGAAAGGTTCACCAAGTGGAGAAGGCCCTTAGCGATCTCCTCTACGCTGTGGTGAGCAGTATCGTTTTTGACGAGATTACGCTTGGCTTGGCGAACACGCTCAATCAACGTTGGCGGACGGTACGCTACTAGACCTGCGCTGCGATCATAACCCTCCCAATAATGCCCGACCGTTTTTGGGTAATGGATCGGGTCAGTGTCGTCGGGGTCGATGTCTTTATGGGTATAGCCAAGGGCAGTGACTGTGGCCTTGTCGTGTAGAGATACTGGGAGCTGTTGGAATGCCAAGCGGGAATAAGCATCCAGTACAGAGCTACAGTCACCATCAGGAAAAACGAAAATGGTGTGGCGAAGCGGCCCTTCGTCCCCTACGTTGCGCCGCCCTGAAAGCCTGCCTGCAACGGCATGGAGCGCAAAGGGATTTGCCAACATCGCAATCGACTCATCGAAGCGGAAGCTGCTGGAGATCTCGACTGCGCGACTTCGATCCGGAAAGTCACTGCCATTGGTGTTGGCGTCCGACTCAAAAATCGCCTGATTGGAATCACCAACCCTTGTCACGCAAATCTCGGTGTTATCGCGGGGGAAAACTGCGCTCAGGTACTCGTTCTGCATTGCCGAAGTATCCTGCATCTCGTCGATGAAGACGCATGGAAAACGGTGCTTCAACCCCTCAGCTACGCTTGGTCGTTCAGCCAGCTGAGCACTCCCCAGCACGAAAATTTCGTCGTAACAAAAGTAACCGCGCTTGGCCGTGTCGACGACTGCCCTAGCCATGATTTGGTAGCTTTGAGTATCTGGCCCGCAAGGGAGGTTACCTTTGGCGACCTTGACGCGAGGGTTGGCAAAGTCTGCATTGGCTAGCCGCAGCAATGTGGTGTCGAACGTTCTGCGGGCCAAGAAATTGCCCAGAAACCTTTTGTCCTCCGCTGACAAAGACCTGGAGCGCATCCGGTGGGTCAGCTCATCATCGATCGCGGTGAAACGGTATTGAGCGGAAAGGAGCCAAGGTGTGGCGAGGAAGCGCCTGACAAAACCATGAATCGTGTCGATGTAGTGGGGGTAACTCAGCAGCCGCCGGCCAACCTCGGTGTTTCCCAGGCGCTGCTCGATTTCATGGCGAGCGACGTTGGTGTGAGATAACACGCAGATCCCACGTGTGCGGCTTTTCCATTTGCGGGCAAGAATTGCGAGCTTGGCGACCACTAGTGTGGTTTTACCGCTCCCTGGGCATGCTGACACGTCGAGTGTTACCTGCGATCGAAGGAATGCCAGGCGCTGCTCGTCCAGGCCCTCCAGCTTCATAAGCCCTGAGACCCACTCGATATCCTCGTCAGTGATTTCGGGCACTAGGTCGCGGAACGCGCTCATGGAATCTGTCTCTGCGTTTGCGGTTGCGAGGGTTGGGGCTGATTGGGGGGTATTTCTAAGCGAGAGGTCACGTAAGTGATCGCCTCAACGAGGTAGCCGGGAAGCCGTTCCTCCAAGCCTTCAGGACTCACTACGATCCTTTGAAAGCGCTGCTCCAAAATGTCCACAAAGTACTGAGCTGTGATCGCCTTGGAGGCTATCTTGCGGTGAAACAGGTCGTAGATTGTCGAGCATATTTGATCAGCAGGCATCCCTGAGTTTTGAAGGCCCTCATATTCGGTCATGGCTCGTTCAATCACCTGATCATGTGTTTCCCGAACAGCACGAATTGCATCATCCTTTGCCGCCAATCGTGCAGCGATCAGGAGCTCACGTGCCATGCCGCTAAAGGCCAGGTCATATTCCAGTGTCCATTGTCCCGCCACGAACGTTTTTACGTTCTGCACGTCGTTCGCTTTGCGCGAGTTTCTCCACTCATTCAAACGTTGAAGGCGAGTTTCATCGTTGGTGCCGAAGTCCCGGATCGCTCGCCACTTCCGCCGGCCATCCCTCCACTTAGGGTCGTCATCATTTTCTACCAAACCCAGAATCTGTGGTGCGCAGTCTGGCATGACGTCCATATCCGAGATGCAGGCGACAGGGATTTTGAGAACGCCCTGTTCTGGATGCGCGCGTTGTAGGATCCGGGCGTACCGTCCCAGGCCAACACCCCCGACGTTCACTACCGAGATGCCATGGCGGGTCAGGTCTCGTCCGAGCAGCTTTGCCAGTGCTGGTAACAGGATGGCTTCAGCATCTCCCTCGACGACGAGGAGACCCCGTGCGAAAAACAGATTTGCCTTGGTCACGTCGAGGAAACGGGCGAGGAATCGATAGTCTCCCTCATCCAGCTTCGTGTGTTGTTTGCCGAGCGAGTAAGCCTTACGACCATGCATGAGCACTAGATTGTCCAGTGCAATCTTGGAACTGAGGTTGGGGCTATGGGTGGTAAGGATGACCTGGACGGGCCGGGCTTGTTCTTCTAGGTTAACCTCATCTGCACTCGATCCATCATCGTCAGATGGGAGCGTTGACGGAGCTGCGGAGCCTTCGTTCCATGGCAGCGAGTCTTCTTCCCGCTCCTCGACCACCATCGGTAGAGTGACTGTGAGGGAGCTTGGCTTGGGCGTCGCTGCAGCAGTCAAAAACTCCATCAGGCGCAGCTGTCGCTGTGGATGAAGATGGGCCTCAGGCTCTTCGATAAGCAATAAAGGCAGTCCGTCAGGCTCCTTGCCAAGCAGTAGTAGCTCACAGGCCATGAACAACAGATTGTTAGAGCCCAGCCCGTACTCCCCACGAGCTTCACGTGAGCCTTGGTCGAGCAGGCTCAGTTCCATGCGTTCTAGGATCTGTCTTAGGCGAGACGACTCCGAGCTCCCCTCGACGAAATTGATCCGTCCATGTAGCTCATCACCTTCCAGCGAAAGGTGGGACAGGTAGTTGTCATTGACCGAGTCCTGGGCGGAGGCCACACCTGGATGCATGTTCACCAAATGCCGTATATATCCAGCCAATCCAGCGAGGCTCAGCGACTCAGGGTTTGCAAGCGGCTGGTCGACATCGAAGCCACTCCCGTTCTTGATGCTGGGGAAGTTTTTGAGCACTTGTGAGAGGCGTGATCCACGCCCTGGAGACATTTCTCGTGTGGCATCGCGAAGGGGGCGCAGGTAGGCAGCAGCTAGCAGTTGGCGGACGTTGGTATCAATGCTTGGGCCACCGCCGCTATGGCCACTGCGCACAGCAATATCAACCCAACGACGTGCAAGAACGTCGTCCGAGAGTCTCCGTGCTGTCCAGTGAACGTAAACGACCGCATCACCACCGTTGAACGTGACGTACTCCGACAGCGCCCCCTGATCCGCGACAGACAAATCTGCAAATTTGGCCACTATCGTAATCTGGCTCGCCTGAGGCCCTTCATCAGGGATGTGGAAGTCCTCGGGCTGCAAGCGTACGTACTCTCCGTCACGCGTCTGGAGGACGAATCGCAGGGCATCGATGACCGATGATTTACCCGCGTCGTTCTCTCCTACCAGCGCAGTAACGCCCTTATTGAATTCGATGAAAAGGCCGTTCGGTTCGGCGCCGAACTGACGGAAATTCTGAACCTTCAGTGCTGACAAATACATCCGTGTGTTCCTTTCACAGAGGCTTGTGGTGCATAGGTCGGTCAGCGAATAGTACTGGAAACGGTGCAGGCTATTTGCTTGTCGCTGAAATTACGGTGGACGCATTGCAAATCTGCGGCTGTCTCGATAGTCTTTGAGTTGCGCAAGGTAGGCGTACCTCACCCGTCAGTGAAAGCTCGAAAGGGCACTACCTGTAACAGCACGATCTCCTAGGCCATGATTTTTTGCGGCCCCAGTTAGACGTAGGCGGGTGGCGTTGATCAAGGGGTTGGAGAAAATTATGAGCACACCATCCTCGCTCCCAGAGCGTGTCAGCGTCACCAAGACCCTGCCGAAGACAATCCAGGGCATCAAGAAACGAGCCAAGAAAATTTGTCTGCTCGGTCAAAAGCATGCTGAGTCGCTTGATATCGTTGCACGCGAACTCGGTTATCGCGATTACTACCAGGCACAGCAGAAGCTGGCGTCAGGGGAAACATTGCCAGAAAGGGCAGAGCACCAAAGCCGACATTCAGTCTTCCTTTCCGCTTATTGGCGGGACACGGACACCAAACCTCGTTCGGCGGGTTGTGAAACGCTGGAGGTCTTTCTGCCTAGTCCACTGAACACCATCGTGTCGAAGCACCAGGCAACCTACGCCCGTAACCTTGAAGGATTCCGGCAAGAAGCGCCGGATCACCTCGAAATGATCTCCAACGCGAATAGTCAGGCACGGGCGTGGGAACTCTTGGTGCGTGCAGCACTGACTTTGCAGTTCATGGAGGTGACTGGACTGCGCCCGGCAACCTCCCAAAAGCAAAGGCAAGCGCTTGAGCTGCTTACGGATTTTCCATCGAAAGATCACGATTCTCTGTGGATCGACTCTGCGTCGGGCATGTGGATCATGTTGGATGAACCTTATGGGCACGTGAATGAGTTGTCGATGGTCGAGAAACGCGCCGCTTGGATCACAGAAAAGTCTCTGCACCTGACCAAGCCAGCATGGGCGGGTTTGTACTACCCGGACAATGCCATACCACATCTGATTTCCCCGTCAGCGGACTTGCTAAGCACGGTCACCGTGAACCTAGAAGGGCTTTCGCCAATTGCGGTGGTGCCTTCTGGTGAACAAGAGTGGCTTGGTGTTTCCGGGCCCTACAATGCTCGGTTCATGAGCCCTGCGAGGAAGGCGAGTGGTGTAGCTCGCCGTGCTCGGCCTGGTACCACTTATGGCTTTAGCAAAGGTGCTGTCGAGTATCACCGGAAAGCCGGGTACCCACTGCTCTGGCGTCCAGAGACGCCATTGAGCCAGGCAGATCACAAGCGGGTTGGGGCAGAACTTCAGTGCCTGATGATCTCGCCTATGCCCTTCAAGGCCTATCAAAAAATCCGCACGTGGTGCTCGACCTTGGAAAACTGGATGTACTCGGAGTACCGGGAGGCAGACCGTGAGAAGAGCTTCGACGATACCTACTATGGCGGGGAACCTTCCGTTTACGCCGCGGTGCTGGATCAAGTCTCCGCTCTGAAGCGTATTCGCGAGATCGTTATCGATGGGTATTCGGAGTGCAAACCCCGCAGAGACCTGTTGAAAGGTCTAGAAATTGCCACGGCAATCGTCGAAGGACAGGCCACTAAGTAGTCTCGTCACACTGCCAATCCAGCCGTCTTCCGCCTAGGAGAGCTATGGTGGTAGACGACTTTCATCGCACAATTTTGGCTGGCAATATGGTCGGGTGTGTTTGTGATCGATGCCGATGATCGTTTGAGCTGGCGGTGGTCTCGGCGTTCGACGAAGCATGCGAGGATCGATGGCTGAGAAGCCGACTTGTCATCGTTTTTGGGATTGATCCCGGGCGACACATCAATCGTTCCTGGGCACCAATGTGCTGAGTGAGTGACCTGAGTAAAAATATTTTGCTGAAAAGCGAGATTTTTTTCACTCAAAATAGTATGTTTTTTTGAGTATGTGTACTATTTGGATATGCCCGTATTTAAAGGGCTGTGCAGAATATAGTATGGGTGGTGCGGTGCTTGCTTGTACTCGGCGTTCTCCGAGCGATCACCCTGAGCCGCCGCTTCGCTCACCGATTGCGTCACTTGCGGGCGGCGCACATGCCACAACTCATGGAATTCGGCGCGCATCCGCGCTTCACCTTCGGGGGTGATCAGTGCGGTGCCGGCGGGGCGTGGAGGGCGATAACGGCTCATGGCAACTTCTTGTGATTAAGACCGCCTGAGTCTATCAACCCTCACGCAACACTGTCAGTGGACTTGCGTTGAGCGCCCGACGCGTACCGAACACGCCGGCACCTCCAATCAGCGCCGCGCCAATCAACGGCAGCACCAACAACCACGGATGCGGGTGCCACGGCAGATCGAACGCGTAGCGATACAACACCAGACTCACCACTTCCGAGCCGATCGCGGCGAGTAATCCGCTGACTGCACCAAGCAGGCCGAATTCGATGCGCCGCGCCTTGATCAGCAACTGCCGTTCCGCGCCCAATGCCCGCAACAGCGCACCTTGGCGGATACGTTCATCCAGCGTTGCCTGCAAACCGGAAAACAGCACGGCCATACCCGCTGCCAACACAAACAACAGCACATATTCGACCGCCAAAGTGACTTGGGCGAGGATGCTGCGCAGCTGTTCGAGCAGCGCTTCTACCTGAAGAATGGTCACCGCCGGGAAGGTACGCGACAGTTCGACGATCTGCTGGTCATGGCCCGGGGCCAGATAGAAGCTGGTCAGGTAAGTCGCCGGC
>Ga0207696_1000334_pt1 | contig 49107 bp, 68 predicted proteins | sample KBSS54metaG_FD_184403 | JGI IMG/M metagenome (GOLD analysis project Ga0207696, IMG submission 184403) | Switchgrass rhizosphere microbial communities from Kellogg Biological Station, Michigan, USA - KBS S5-4 metaG (SPAdes) (version 2) | ecosystem: Host-associated > Plants > Roots > Rhizosphere >... | reverse complement strand
TGGCCTCTTACTCTATTCGTTTGCCTTCCATCAGCCGCTTCACCAGCGGACCCATGATCAACTCCATCGCCAGACCCATTTTGCCGCCAGGCACCACCAGCGTATTGATGTGCGAGATAAACGAGCCCTGCAGCATCGCCAGCAGATAGGGGAGGTCGATATCTTCCAGCGCCTGGAAGTGGATCACCACAAAGCTCTCATCCAGTGACGGAATAGCGCGGGCAGCGAACGGGTTTGAGGTATCGACCGTCGGGACGCGCTGAAAGTTGAGGTGAGTGCGTGAGAACTGTGGTGTGATGAAGTTGATGTAATCTTCCATCGAGCGCACTACCGAATCCATGACCGCTTCACGTGAATGGCCGCGCTCGCCAGTGTCGCGCACCAGCTTCTGTATCCACTCCAGGTTCACAATCGGCACCACGCCAACCAGCAGATCAACCTGTTCTGCTACGTTGTGCTGCGCCGTTACCACGCCGCCGTGCAGCCCTTCGTAGAAGAGAATATCGGTGTTCTGCGGCAGCGGTTGCCACGGCGTAAAGGTGCCGGGCACCTGATTCCACGGCACTGCTTCATCATAGGTATGCAGATATTTACGCGACTGGCCCTGTCCGCTCTGACCATACTCTTTAAAGCTCTGCTCCAGCAGGCCAAAGTCATTGGCTTCCGGGCCGAAGTAGCTGACATGACGTCCTAAATCGCGCGCCTTACGAATCGCCATATCCATTTCAGGGCGGGTAAAGCGGTGAAAACTGTCACCTTCCAGCTCCGCCGCATGAAGATCGAGCTGCTGAAAGATTTTGCGAAACGCCACGCTGGTGGTGGTGGTCCCTGCGCCGCTGGAACCAGTCACCGCGATAATGGGATGACGTGCAGACATAGAAAAGCTCCCTGTGAGGTCGGGCAATAGGCATTGTTAACACGAAATGCCGTTGGGTGCATCAGCCACGAAATTCTTTGCGCGGCATGATATTGACCGATTCGTGCAGTTCCGACCACACCAGTACCACTTCACCCGTTTCCAGCTGACGTCGCACATCGGCCACCTTGTCGATCAGGCTGCGTTCCTGCTCGCCATAGTCCGTGCCTTCGCGCAGCACAAAGGTTTCAATCAGATTTTCAAGGGTCTCAGGTGAGACCTGTTGCCAGGGAATAATCACGAGATCAGTTATCCAGAAAAGGGGCGATCCACTGGGGGATACGCTGTTCCAGCCACATTTCAGGCTGGCGTAATGTCCCACCAACAAAACCTACATGGCCGCCGTGTGGTGTCAGTTGATAAGTAATAGTGGCAGATAATTGGCTGCTGTGCGGGATCACCTCATCACTCATAAAAGGATCATCTTTGGCGTGAATGATCAGCAGCGGTTTCTCTGCGTGCTTCAGCCAGGGCATGGCGCTGGCACGATGATAGTAATCGGCCGCATCCAGAAAACCGTGAGCGCGGGCGGTAATGGCATCATCAAAATCGCGCAGTCGCCGCAGCGATTTCAGCTGCGCCAGATTGACCGGCAGCGTATCCGGCCAGGCGTGCAGTTTACGGCGGGCATTTTTCTTGAGCTGCGCCAGCAAATAGTATTGATAGACGCGTGAGAAGCCGCGTTCCAGTTTTACGCTACAGGGCTCCAGCAGCAGCGGAGCGGAGACAATGACGCCCGCGTCTACCTCAGCGGCTGCGCCCTGCTGGCCCAGCAGGCAGCCCAGCATGTTACCGCCCAGCGAGAAACCGACCGCGGCGGTGGGTACGCGGCCCCAGCGGGTGCGCAGCCAGTGCAGAAAAAAACGGGCATCTTCGGTTTCGCCGGAGTGATAGATGCGGTTGAGCCGATTCGGTTCGCCGCTGCAGCCGCGAAAATGCATCACCACCGCCAGCCAGCCGCGCGCGCGGCAGATCGCCATCAGTCCATGAATATAGGGGCTATGAAAACTGCCCTCCAGCCCATGAAACAGCACCACGCGCGGTTTATGCTGCGCGAACTGCGGATCTTCACTCCAGGCGAGATCGACGAAGTCGCCATCCGGCAGGTCGAGACGTTGCCAGTGGGGATCGCCCGTGATACGACGACGTAGCAGGCGCGGCAGCAGGGTCTGCAGGTGCGCATTACGCAGACTCTCAGGAGGCGTGAAGTGCTCGTTTTCCGGTCCGGTAAATTTCATGTGGTAAAAGCTTGTCTGTTCCATATCACACTGTTAGCTTCGATAAGTTTTTTCTTGCAGGGTAAGGAGTACCCGATTGCCATGGAACTGAGTCTTTTCTTATCAATGTTGGGATTTCTTTGGGTCGCGGCCATTACGCCCGGGCCTAATAATATGTTACTCACCGCCTCGGGCGCTAATTTTGGCTTTATGCGCACCATTCCGCTGATGATTGGCATCATGATCGGAATGCAGGTGATGCTGCTGATGGTGGCCTTTGGCGTCGGCGGGCTGATCCTGCTCTATCCTTCGCTGCACCTGGTGCTGAAAATCGCCGGTAGCCTCTATCTGCTCTGGCTGGCATGGAAAATCGCTACCGCCAGTTATGAGAAGCTGGAAACCGATCAGGCGCCGGATGCGCCGATGCCCTTCTGGCAGGGCGGATTGTTGCAGTTGATCAATCCCAAGGCCTGGCTGATGGCGCTGGGCGCGGTCGCCAGTTTCAGCCTGGCCGGTGACGCATATCGCCATTCAGTGATGGCGATAAGCATCGGCATGTTTCTGGTTAATCTGGTATCGGGTGTTATCTGGATGGGATTTGGTGCGATGATCGGCCGCATTCTGCGCAGCCGTCGCGCCTGGAAAATCTTTAACCTCGCCATGGGGCTGCTGACCGCCGCCTGCGTGCTGTTAATCTGGCACTAAATTAGCTGGATGCGCGTTCAACGCGCGTCCAGGGCAGCACCTCGCGGATGACTGGCGCATTAGGATTGCGGATCTTCTGCAGCAGCAATTGCACGCTACGCGCGCCCAGCTGGTTCATCGGCTGCTCGATGGTCGTCAGCGGCGGATTCAGGCTGCGGGTAAACGACACGCCATCAAACCCGACCACCGCCAGATCTTCCGGCACGCGCAGACCCGCTTCCAGCGCCGCATGCACCACGCCTACCGCCAGCACATCTGAAACCGCAAACACCGCATCCGGCGGTTCCGGCAGCGCCATCAACTCCCTTAGCCCCTGACTGCCCGCCTCACAGGAGATTTCGTAAGTGTAGGAGACGCCGGACCACGCATACCCCAGCTCCTCAATCGCCTGCCGGTAGCCCTTTTCACGATGATGTGAGTAAAGGTAACGCATGTCGCCATTGATCAGCCCGATGCGTTTACGCCCTTTACCGGCAAGGTAATGGACGGTGTCGCGCGCGGCTTCAAGGTGATCAATGCTGACCGAGGAGGCGGGAATATCCGGATCAAATTCGCAGCACTGCACCCACGGCGCACCGGCGATGAGCGCCTGCAAATCCTGTAAACCGGAGGCCGCATCCATCGTAATCACGCCATCGACCACTTTTCCGGTCAGCAGGGAGAGATAGGCGGCTTCACGCTGGAGCTGCGAGGCGGAGTTACAGAGCAGGATGTGATAGCCGTGCAGTTCCGCTTCGGCCTCGATGCCCTGAACCACGCGTGAACAGAAGGGATTGGTGATATCCGAGATCAGCACCAGCAGCATGTTGCTTTGCGACGTACGCAGCTGACGCGCCAGTAAGTTGGGCTGATAGTCGCAGGCAGAGATTGCCGCCAGAACTTTCTCACGCGTATCGGGCTTCACGCCGGGATGCGCGTTGAGAACCCGCGATACCGTGGCTTTGGAGACGCCAGCCAGCTGAGCGACTTTCTCGATCGACATCGGATTCAGAAACCTTAACAGGCAATAATTGGGAACGCATATGAATAGCACAGGGACAATGTGAGCGCCTGACATTTTTGCTTACTTTAGCTATTTTCAGCATTTGCGATTTTTAACTTTGTTTTGCAGATAGTGATCTAAGAACTTATTTCTATTAGGGATAATTTTTAATTCCTTTATGAAACTATAGCGCGCAGAGACACTGCCTCCACTATAAAAACGGTGGGGTAGTGATCATGGCAGCAACACGTTTAACTTTTTTAGCCGCAGCGCTGGCGCTGCTGGCGTTTCGGGCTGATGCGGTCAATGTCACCGTGGCTTACCAGACCTCGGCTGAGCCGGCGAAAGTGGCGCAGGCTGACAACAGCTTTGCGAAAGAGAGCGGGGCCAGCGTTGACTGGCGCAAGTTTGACAGCGGCGCCGGGGTATTACGTGCGATGGCGTCCGGTGACGTCCAGATTGGCAATATCGGTTCCAGCCCGTTAGCGGTCGCGGCGGCGCAGAAGCTGCCGATTGAAGCCTTTTTACTCGCCTCTCAGCTGGGCAACTCTGAAGCGCTGGTGGTGAAGAAGAACATCACTACGCCCAAAGATTTAATTGGCAAACGCATCGCGGTGCCGTTCATCTCTACCACCCACTACAGCCTGCTGGCTGCGCTGAAACACTGGGGCATCAAACCGTCACAGGTACAGCTGGTCAATCTGCAGCCGCCAGCGATTATTGCTGCCTGGCAGCGTGGCGACATTGATGGCGCTTACGTCTGGGCACCGGCGGTTAATGAGCTGGAAAAAGAGGGCAAGGTGTTAACCGACTCTGCGGAAGTGGGAAGCTGGGGATCGCCGACGCTGGATGTCTGGGTGGTACGCAAAGATTTTGCTCAGCAGCATCCGGAGATCGTGACTGCTTTTGCCCGCAGCGCGCTTGACGCGCAGCAGGCCTACCTGAACAGCCCCGACAGCTGGCTGAAGCAGTCCGATAACCTCAGCAAACTCTCTCGCCTCAGCGGTGTGCCGGAAGCACAGGTGCCCGGTCTGGTGAAGGGCAATACCTACCTCACGGCGCAGCAGCAGGTTGAGCAACTGGGCAAACCGGTCAATAAAGCGATCGTCGATACCGCGCAGTTTCTGAAAGCACAGGGCCGGGTGCCGCAGGCGGATAACGACTACAGCAGCTATGTGACCTCCCGTTTCGTCGAGCCATTAGTTAAACCTTAAGGAGGCACTATGCTGCGCATCGCTCACCTTAATGCCCGTTATGCCGGACAGCCGGTGTTGCAGGATATCAATCTGCAGCTGGATAGCCATGAACTGCTGGTGGTGCTCGGCCCCTCCGGCTGCGGCAAAACCACACTGCTCAATCTGGTTGCCGGTTTCCTGCCGGTGGAGTCGGGCAGCATCACGCTGGATAACCAGCCGGTGACCGGGCCTGGTGCGGAGCGCGGCGTGGTGTTTCAGCATGAAGGATTACTGCCGTGGCGCAACGTGCTGGATAACGTCGCCTTTGGCCTGCAGCTGGCGGGGATGTCGCGCCCGGATCGCGACGCGATTGCCCGCCGGTTAATCAGGCAGGTGGGGCTGGAGGGCGCGGAAAAGCGCGCCATCTGGCAGTTGTCCGGCGGTCAGCGTCAGCGGGTGGGCATTGCGCGCGCGCTGGCTACCGATCCACAACTGCTGTTGCTGGATGAGCCTTTCGGCGCACTGGATGCCTTTACCCGAGAGCAGATGCAAACCCTGCTGCTGACGCTGTGGCGCGACAGCGGTAAACAGATTCTGTTGATTACGCACGACATAGAAGAGGCGATTTTCCTGGCCAGCGAACTGATTCTGCTGTCGCCAGGACCGGGCCGCATCGTAGAGCGGCTGCGTCCTGGCTTTGGTCAGCGCTTTGCCGCGGGAGAGTCGTGCCGCAGCATCAAATCCGATCCGCAGTTTATCGCCCAGCGCGAGTATGTGCTGAGCCGGGTCTTTGATCAGCGGGAGGCGTTTGCATGAGTGCACTCATCAATGACAAGTCTCTGCCGGTGCGCCGTCGTTTGCGCTGGCCGTTTTCAACCGCCTTTACGCTGAGCATGCTGAGTCTCTCTCTGCTGTTGCTGCTCTGGTGGGGCGTGACCGCGCTGGGCCTGATTGCCCCGCTGTTCCTGCCGTCGCCGCAGCAGGTGTTAAGCAAGCTGCTGCTGATTGCCAGCGCGCAGGGCTTTATGGATGCCACGCTGTGGCAGCATCTGGCCGCCAGCCTGACACGAATGCTGATTGCGCTGACTGCCGCTGCCGCCATCGGCATTCCGGTAGGGATCCTGATGGGCCTCAGCCCGGTCGCTCGCGGGTTGCTCGATCCTCTGATTGAACTCTATCGCCCGATTCCGCCACTCGCCTATCTGCCATTGATGGTGATCTGGTTCGGCATTGGTGAGACCTCGAAAATCCTGCTGATCTATCTGGCGATTTTCGCGCCGGTGACGCTTTCCACCCTGGCCGGTGTGCGTAACACGCAGCAGGTCCGACTGCGTGCGGCGCGCTCGCTGGGGGCTAACCGCTGGCAACTGCTGCGCTGGGTGATTCTGCCAGGCGCGTTGCCGGAGATCCTCACCGGTCTGCGCATCGGTCTGGGGGTTGGCTGGTCAACGCTGGTGGCCGCTGAGCTGATTGCCGCCACGCGGGGTCTGGGTTTTATGGTGCAGTCAGCAGGAGAATTCCTCGCCACCGATGTGGTGCTGGCGGGTATCGCGGTAATCGCCTTTATTGCTTTTAGCTTAGAACTCGGGCTCCGCGCGTTGCAGCGCCGTCTGACGCCCTGGAGTGGAGAACAATCATGAACGAACGTCTCAGTTTTACCCCGCTTGGCCCGTACATTGGCGCGCAGGTCTCAAACCTGGATGTGTCTCGCCCATTGAGTGATGCTCAGTTTGAGCAGCTTTATCATGGCCTGCTTCGTCATCAGGTGCTGTTTCTGCGTGACCAGAAAATAACGCCGGAACAGCACCGCGCGCTGGCAATCCGCTTTGGCGATCTGCACATCCATCCGGTCTATCCGCATGCGGAAGGCGTCGAGGAGATTATCGTGCTGGATACCCATCAGGATAATCCGCCAGATAATGACAACTGGCATACCGATGTCACCTTTATTGATACGCCGCCAGCGATCGCCTTGCTGGCCTCGAAGGTGTTACCGGAGTCGGGGGGTGACACGCTCTGGACCAGCGGCATTGCGGCTTACGAAGCGCTCTCTGAACCCTTTAAGCAGCTGCTGGCAGGTCTCCATGCCGAGCATGATTTCAAAAAGTCATTCCAGGAGTATAAGTACCGCAAAACCGAGGAGGAGCATCAGCGCTGGCAGCAGGCGGTAGCAAAACATCCGCCGGTGCAGCATCCGGTCATCCGCACCCATCCGGTCAGCGGCAAAAAAGCGCTGTTTGTGAATGAGGGCTTTACCACGCGGATCGTCGATTTAAGCGAGAAAGAGAGTGATGCGGTGCTGGGCTTTCTGTTTGCGCACGCCACCAAACCGGAGTTTCAGGTGCGCTGGCGCTGGCAGCCAGACGATCTGGCTATCTGGGATAATCGGGTCACGCAGCATTATGCCAATGCTGATTACTATCCTGCCCGGCGCATTATGCAGCGGGCAACGGTGCTGGGCGATAAACCCCGTTAAAAGAGAATCTCCCCGCGAGCGGGGAGATTTTTTTATGAGGCCATAATCTGTTCGAGCTGTTCCTGCGCTTCCAGCCACGCCATCTCCACCTCTTCCAGCGCAGATTTGCTCTCCGCCTGACGCTGCAGCGCGGTGGTCAGGTCCGCTTTACGGCTCTGTTCATAGATAGCGCTGTCTGAGAGCTGAGCTTCGGCTTCGGCCAGCTGGCTCTGCCATTTGCTCATCTGCTTTTCCAGCTTCTCTATCTCTTTGCGCAGCGGCTGCGTCTGGGTGCGCAGTTCAGCATCACGACGCTTCTGGTCTTTACGCGCCTGGGCACTGTTGCCGTTATCCTGCTTCGGCGCGGCATCCTGTTGCGCCTGCTGCTTCTGCAGATCGCTCAGCCACTTCTGATAATCTTCGAGATCGCCTTCAAACACATCCACTTTGCCATCATGCACCAGATAGAGATCGTCGGTGGTCGCGCGCAGCAGATGTCGGTCGTGCGATACCACGACCAGCGCACCTTCGAAGTCGATCAACGCTTCGGTCAGCGCCTGGCGCATATCGAGATCGAGATGGTTGGTGGGTTCATCCAGCAGCAGCAGGTTAGGGCGCTGCCAGACAATCAGCGCCAGCACCAGTCGCGCTTTCTCTCCGCCGGAGAAGCGCTCAGTGATTTCAGTGACTTTATCGCCGCGGAAATCGAAGCCGCCCAGATAGTCGCGCAGCTGCTGTTCCAGCACCTCAGGCGCAATACGCGACAGATGCTGCAGCGGTGACTCATCAGCTCGCAGATACTCCAGCTGATGCTGGGCGAAGTAACCGAGCTTGATCCCTTTCGCCAGACCCATCTTGCCGTCCATCGCCTCCAGCTCACCCGCCAGCAGCTTAATCAGGGTCGATTTACCGGCACCGTTACGTCCCAGCAGGCCGATGCGCGAGCCGGGGACCAGGTTGAGCTTGATGGCGTCGAGAATAATACGATCGCCATAACCCGCAGTGACCTTCTCCATCTTCATCAGCGGATTAGGCAGGTTCTCCGGCTTGCGGAAAGTGAAGCTGAACGGGTTATCGACATGGGCGGGCGCAATCATCTCCATGCGCTCCAGCATCTTGATGCGGCTCTGCGCCTGCTTCGCCTTGGTGGCCTGGGCACGGAAGCGATCAATGTAGCTGTGCAGGTGCGCCACTTTCTCCTGCTGGCTCTCATACAGCGACTGCTGCTGAGCCAGTTTGGCGACGCGCTGCCGCTCAAAGGAGCTGTAGTTGCCGGTATATTCGAACATCGACTCCTGTTCGATATGAATAATTTTGTCGATGACGGGATCGAGGAAGTCACGATCGTGCGAGATCAGGATCAGCGTGCCTTCATAACTCTTCAGCCAGCGCTCCAGCCAGATCACCGCATCGAGATCGAGGTGGTTGGTCGGTTCATCCAGCAGCAGCAGATCGGAACGGCAAATCAGCGCCTGTGCCAGGTTGAGGCGCATGCGCCAGCCACCCGAGAAGTCGCTGACCGGGCGTTGCAGCTGTTCCTGACTGAAGCCCAGACCATGCAGCAGGCTTGAGGCGCGCGCATGGATGCTCCACGCCTGCACCGCGTCCAGCTTGCCATGCAGCAGCGCGATGGCATTGCCATCGTCACGCAGATTGGCGTCCGCCAGTTCTGCTTCAAGCTGGCGAAACTGGCGATCGCCATCAATCACGTACTCCAGCGCGGCTTTATCCAGCGCAGGGGTTTCCTGATTCACCCAGGCCAGCGCCCAGTGAGTGGGGAAAGTGACGGTACCGGCATCGCTGGTGATTTCACCTTTTAACAGCGACAGCAGCGTGGATTTTCCACAGCCGTTTTTACCCACCAGCCCGACCTTCTGGCCGGGATTAATGGTGGCGGTGGCATTGTCGAGCAGGACGCGGATGCCGCGGCGAATTTGTAAGGCTGAGAAGACAATCATGTAAGCGCCGTATCGTCAGAATATGTTAATTTACTGGCAACATAATGAGATTTTGCTGCGTCGTGCATGGTAGCGGAAAACCGCACCAATGACGACGCTTTGGAGGGAAAGGATGTCGCAGCCACCCAGGGTTTTGCTGCTTTATGCTCATCCGGAATCACAGGATTCGATCGCCAATCGGATTCTGCTGCAGCCGGCTCAGGCACTGGAACACGTTACCGTGCACGATCTGTACGCAACCTATCCGGATTTTTTTATCGATATTCACCATGAACAACAGCTGCTGCGTGAACATGATGTCATCATTTTTCAGCATCCGCTCTATACCTATAGCTGTCCGGCGCTGCTGAAAGAGTGGCTGGACAGGGTTCTGTCGCGCGGTTTCGCCAATGGCGTGGATGGCAATGCGCTGGAAGGAAAGTACTGGCGCAGTGTCGTCACCACCGGAGAACCGGAAAGTGCCTTCAGACATCAGGGTCTGAACCGCTATTCGCTCAATGACATTATGCGTCCTTTTGAGCTGACCGCGCAGATGTGCCGTATGCACTGGATGCCGCCGATGATCGTCTACTGGGCGCGTCGTCAGAGTCCTGAATTAATGAAAAATTACGCCCGCGCCTATGGCGACTGGCTGGCGGCACCGCTGCCGAATGGAGGGGTATAGATGGAAGGGCAAACGCTGCTGACCGCCGGGGTGATTTATCTGGTCGCGGCGGTATTGATTGTACCGGTGGCGGCGCGCCTCGGTATTGGTGCAGTTCTGGGCTATCTGGTGGCGGGTATCGCTATCGGCCCGTGGGGATTAGGCTTTATCAGCGACGTCGACGAGATTCTGCACTTCTCTGAGCTCGGCGTGGTGTTCCTGATGTTTATTATCGGGCTGGAGCTGAACCCGGCAAAGCTGTGGGCGCTGCGCCGCTCCATTTTTGGCGTCGGCGCGGCGCAGGTGATCTTCTCAGCGGCGATTCTGGGCGGCTTATTGTGGCTGACCAACTTTAGCTGGCAGGCTGCGATCATTGGCGGGATTGGTCTGGCGATGTCCTCGACCGCCATGGCCCTGCAGCTGATGATGGATAAAGGCATGAACCGCAGCGAAGCGGGGCAACTGGGCTTTTCGGTGTTGCTGTTTCAGGATATCGCGGTGATCCCAGCCCTGGCGCTGATCCCGCTGCTGGCCGGAACCGACAGCGGTCATATCGACTGGATGAAGGTCGGCATGAAAGTACTGGCGTTTGCCGGCATGCTGGTAGGCGGACGCTATCTGCTGCGGCCTATCTTCCGTTACATCGCTGCGTCGGGCGTGCGCGAAGTCTTTACCGCCGCTTCGCTGCTGCTGGTGCTGGGCTCGGCGCTGTTTATGGATGCGCTGGGTCTGTCGATGGCGCTGGGGACCTTTATTGCCGGGATCCTGCTGGCGGAGAGCGAGTACCGGCATGAGCTGGAAGTCGCCATCGACCCGTTTAAAGGTTTACTGCTGGGCCTGTTCTTTATTTCGGTTGGCATGGCGCTCAACCTCGGTGTGCTCTATACCCATATTGTGACCATCCTGCTGGGCGTCGTGACGCTGGTGGCGGTGAAAACGCTGGTGCTCTATCTGCTGGCGCGCATTTATGGCTTGCGCAGCTCTGAGCGGCAGCAGTTCGCTGGCGTGCTGAGTCAGGGGGGCGAGTTCGCCTTTGTGCTCTTTTCAGCGGCCTCCTCGGCAAAGCTGTTCTCTGGCGATCAACTGCCGATGCTGCTGGTGACGGTGACCCTGTCGATGATGACTACGCCGCTGCTGATGAAGGGAATCGATCGTCTGCTGGCACGCCGCTTCAATGAGCCGGATGACGAGGCAGAGAAACACTTTGTCGAAGACGATCAGCCGCAGGTGATTGTGGTGGGCTTTGGTCGCTTCGGGCAGGTGGTGGGTCGTTTGCTGATGGCGAACAACAAACGCATCACCGTGCTTGAGCGCGACATCAGTGCAGTCAGTCTGATGCGGAAATATGGCTATAAGGTCTATTACGGCGACGCCACCGAACTGGAGTTGCTGCGGGCAGCCGGTGCGGCCAGCGCTCAGGCGATTGTGATCACCTGTAACGAGCCCGAAGATGTGATGACGATTGTACATCTGTGCCAGCAGCATTTTCCGCAGTTGCAGATTCAGGCGCGCGCCCGGGGCCGTGTAGAAGCGCATGAACTGCTTCAGGCGGGCGTCACGCAGTTCTCGCGTGAGACCTTCTCCAGTGCGCTGGAGCTGGGACGTAAAACGCTGATGACGCTGGGGATGCATCCGCATCAGGCGCACCGCGCCCAGCAGTATTTCCGCCATCTTGATATGCGGATGCTGCGCGAGCTGATGCCCAATCTCTCTGAAAGCGCGCAGGCTTCGCGCGTCCGTGAAGCGCGGCGTGAACTGGAAGATATCTTCCAGCGTGAAATGCAGCGCGAAAAGCGGCAGATCGACGGCTGGGACGATGATGAATAACCTCTTTAAACAGGCAGAAGCTAATGCGTAAACGTTTTATTGCTGGTGCGACATGCCCGCACTGCCAGGAGAAGGACACGCTGGCAATGTGGCGTGAAAATAATGTCGATGTGGTGGAGTGCGTGAAGTGTGGTCACCAGATGCGTGAGGCCGATAAGCAGGCGCGCGATCAGGTTCGCACTAATGAGCAGGTTATCGGTATTTTTCATCCTGAGTAGCGGAATGGCGCAGCTTTTTTTACGCCTGGACTTACAGCGGGATTGAATTCCGTTACAATTGTCGCCATTAACGCTGTAGTCGCAAGAGAAAGTGAAAACCCTCTTGTACTCAGCCCCGAACCTTTCTGGTTGGTGTTATTGCACGAAAGAATAGACCAATGAGACGGGATCTCAGCTCTCAACGGTTAGGAGATATCATGAAAGTAGCAAAAGACCTGGTGGTAAGCCTGGCCTATCAGGTACGTACAGAAGACGGCGTGTTAGTTGACGAGTCACCGGTGAGTGCACCGTTAGACTACCTGCACGGTCATGGTTCCCTGATTTCTGGTCTGGAAAATGCGCTGGAAAACCACATTGCCGGCGACAAGTTTGACGTGCATATCCCGGCAAACGATGCCTACGGTCAGTATGACGATAACCTGGTGCAGCGCGTTCCTAAAGACGTCTTCATGGGCGTTGACGAACTGCAGGTTGGCATGCGCTTCCTGGCAGAAACCGATCAGGGCCCGGTACCGGTAGAAATCACCGAAGTGGAAGATGATCACGTCGTGGTTGATGGTAACCACATGCTGGCGGGTCAGAACCTGAACTTCAACGTTGAAGTGGTTGCTATCCGCGAAGCCACGCCGGAAGAACTGGCTCATGGCCACGTTCACGGTGCAGATGGCCATCATCATGACCACGATCACGGCCATGATCACGACCACGACCATGATCAGGGTAAAGGCGGTTGTGGCACTGGCGGCTGCGGCTGCAGCCACTAAGTCTCAACAGACCTTTCAAGGCCACCCTCGGGTGGCCTTTCTTTTGGCGCGCATTCTGGTTCTGCCCGGATAAGCCGGGGCCAGATAGCCCGCGATCAGTAGTGCGGTGGTGGCGTCTCTTCAGATTGTGAGGCGACGATCGATGGCGCATTCGCTTTGAGCTTGTCGGTTAAAATGCGCATCTGCTCACGCATCTTATTCATCTCCAGCTCGTGCTGAACGACCGCGCTGTTCAGCTGATCGATAGTCATCTCCTGAAAGGCCAGTTTGCTCTCCAGCGTCTCCAGACGCTGTTCCCACTCAGATTGTTGCATGACCTGTTCCTCTGTTAAGGTGCGACTCGGGGCGTGATTCTACGATCTGAATGCCAGGAATCACCTGTTTTTTTCACGCCCGGAGGCGTTGCGCTTGAAAAAAGGCAGCGCGGCATCATCTCTGATGAAACTTCCCGATGTTATAAAGGTCGGAGGTTAACCGGGTAATTACATTGTGGGAGTGTTCGACACTGCCACGTAAAGTTATAGTGTGGACCCTGAAGTCCGCAATGTTTCCCGAGGTTAGACGCTTCGGTTTTGGAGAATGGATGAAATCACTGTTTAAAGTCACATTGTTAGCTACCACCATGGCTGTTGCGCTGAATGCTCCGCTGGCAATGGCGGCAGATACCGCTGCGGCGCCACAGGCTGCACCAGCCGCCGCGCCACAGTCTGCGCCTCAGGCACCGAAAAATGCTGCCTTCAAAGATGAAGACCAGCAGTCTGCCTACGCGCTGGGTGCTTCGCTGGGTCGCTACATGGACAACTCCCTGAAGGAGCAGGAAAAACTGGGCATCAAACTGGATAAGCAGCAGCTGATCGCTGGTGTTCAGGATGCATTTGGTGGCAAGAGCAAACTCTCTGATGAAGAGATTGAGCAGACGCTGCAATCCTTTGAAGGCCGCGTGAAAGGCGCAGCCTCAGCGAAAATGGAAAAAGATGCGAAAGAGAACTCTGAAAAGGGCGAAGCTTACGCAACCAAATTTGCTAAAGAGAGCGGCGTGAAGAAAACCGAAAGCGGCCTGCTGTATAAAGTTGAGAAAGAGGGTACCGGCGACGCACCTAAAGACAGCGACACTGTAGTGGTAAACTACAAAGGGACGCTGATTGACGGTACTGAATTCGACAACTCTTATACCCGTGGCGAGCCACTTTCATTCCGTCTGGATGGTGTCATTCCGGGCTGGACTGAAGGTCTGAAGCACGTGAAGAAAGGCGGCAAGATCAAGCTGGTGATCCCACCAAATCTGGCTTACGGCAAAAATGGCGTTCCGGGCATCCCGGCTAACTCCACCCTGGTGTTTGATGTCGAGCTGCTTGATATCAAACCAGCGCCAAAGGCAGATGAAAAAGCACAGGCTCCTGCGCCTGCTGCTGCAGAAAAAGCGCAGTAATCTGCTGACCGCCGCCTCCGGGCGGCGGTTTCATTTCGGCTTCACGACAAACCTCTGGCATAAGCCGACGACATTTGCCAGACTAATGCCTGCCTAATTATCCCAATATTGAGTCTGCCCATAAGCCGCTGTGACAGGCTCCAGCCATTCAGGGTGATACTCTTCAATGTCTAATCCATTCAATCCGGGTGAACTGAGCGACTTCGATCTTCTGGAGCAGCGCCCGTTCGAACAAAGTGATTACGATATTCTGAAATCGTACGAGGCTGTCGTGGATGGCCTGGCGATGTTGATCGGTTCGCATTGTGAAATTGTCCTGCATTCGCTTGAAGATCTTAAGTGTTCGGCCGTGCGTATCGCTAATGGTGAACACACTGGACGTAAAGTCGGTTCGCCTATTACCGATTTAGCCCTGCGTATGCTGCATGATATGCATGGCGCGGACAGTAATGTCTCCCGTGCCTACTTCACACGTGCCAAAAGCGGCGTGCTGATGAAATCAGTCACGATTGCGATTCGTAACCGTCAGCAGCGGGTCATTGGCTTGCTCTGCATCAACATGAACCTTGATGTGCCGTTCTCACAGATCATGTCGACCTTTATGCCGCCCGAGATGCAGCAGGTTGACTCCAACGTCAACTTCGCCAGTTCGGTAGACGATCTGGTGATGCAGACGCTGGAGTTCACCATTGAAGAGGTGAGTGCTGACCGTAATGTATCGAACAACGCCAAGAATCGTCAGATTGTGCTGAACCTGTATGAGAAGGGGATCTTCGACATCAAGGATGCCATCAACCAGGTGGCCGATCGGCTGAATATTTCCAAACACACCGTCTATCTCTACATCCGTCAGTTTAAAAATGGCGACTTCCAGGGGCAGGAGCGGTAATGCGTTACACCCTGCTGGTCACCGGACCGGCTTACGGTACGCAACAGGCGACCAGTGCCTGGCTGTTTGCCCGCGCACTGCTGACGGCAGGCCATCAGCTTGACAGCGTTTTCTTCTATCGCGAAGGGGTGCTGAACGCTAACCAACTGACGTCGCCCGCCAGTGATGAGTTTGATCTGGTGCGCGCATGGCAGACATTGCATCAGGAGCAGGGTGTGGCACTGAATATTTGTGTGGCGGCCGCGCTGCGTCGTGGCGTCAGCGACCAGCAGGAAGCGGCACGACTCCAGCTGGCGGGCAGTAACCTGCAGCCGGGCTTTACCCTGAGCGGGCTGGGCGCGCTGGCGGAAGCGGCGCTGAGCTGTGAACGCATGGTGCAGTTCTGATGAATCGGGTCGCGTTTGTCTTTACCCGGGCGCCGCACGGCAGCAGCGCAGGACGTGAGGGGCTGGATGCCGCGCTGGCCACGGGCGCGCTCAGTGAGGATATCGGCCTGTTTTTTATCGGTGATGGCGTGCTGCAGCTTAATCTGCACCAGCAACCTGAGACGATTAAGAGCCGTCACTATGCCGCGACCTTTGGCGTGCTGGCACTATATGAGATTGAACACTGCTATCTCTGCCGGACATCGCTGATAGCGCGTGGATTAGAGGTTGACGCTGACCGGTTGCTGGATGTTACGCTACTGGACGCGCCGGCACTGCGACAGACGCTGGCCAGCTACGATCGCATTCTTACTTTTTAAGAGACGTTAATGCTGCATACGTTACTGCACTCACCGGCACACTGTGACCTTGAGAGCCTGCTTTTAATGGCGGGTGCGGGTGATGACCTGCTGCTGTTGCAGGATGGCGTGCTGGCCGCTTTAGCTGGCAGCCACGCATTGATGCGACTGTCAGAGAGCGAAGCGACGCTCTGGGTGCTGGACGAAGATGTCCAGGCTCGCGGTCTCGCTGGACAAATTTCGACCCGTGTGCAGTCAGTAGACTATACTGGGTTTGTCACGCTAACGATCAGGCATCAGCAACAAATGGTCTGGTAATCGGCTAAAACCTGGTTATTTCTTGACACCCCTTTGACTCAGCCCTAAAATTCTGCCTCCTCGTAATTCTACGAGGCGATTTATTACGTGTTTACGAAGCAAAAGCAAATCCAGGAGCTATTTAATGGCAACAGTTAACCAGCTGGTTCGCAAACCACGCGTCCGCAAAGTTGCAAAGAGCAACGTGCCGGCGCTGGAAGCTTGCCCGCAAAAACGTGGCGTTTGTACTCGTGTGTACACCACCACTCCTAAGAAACCAAACTCCGCACTGCGTAAAGTCTGCCGTGTGCGTTTGACCAACGGTTTTGAAGTTACCTCCTACATTGGTGGTGAAGGTCATAACCTGCAGGAACACTCCGTGATCCTGATCCGTGGCGGTCGTGTAAAAGACCTGCCAGGTGTGCGTTACCACACCGTTCGTGGCGCGCTTGACTGCTCAGGTGTTAAAGACCGTAAGCAGGCTCGCTCCAAGTACGGCGTGAAGAAGCCAAAGGCTTAATGGTTCTCCGTTAAGTAAGGCCAAACGTTTTAAATTAAATGTCAAAATAAACTCATAGAGTTTTGGACAATCCTGAATTAACAACGGAGTATTTCCATGCCACGTCGTCGCGTCATTGGTCAGCGTAAAATTCTGCCAGATCCTAAGTTCGGATCAGAGCTGCTGGCCAAATTTGTAAATATCCTGATGGTAGATGGTAAAAAATCTACTGCAGAATCAATCGTTTATACCGCGCTTGAGACCCTGGCTCAGCGTTCAGGTAAAAACGCGCTGGAATCTTTTGAAGTAGCCCTGGAAAACGTGCGTCCGACTGTCGAAGTTAAGTCACGTCGCGTTGGTGGTTCTACTTATCAGGTACCAGTAGAAGTCCGTCCGGTTCGTCGTAATGCTCTGGCAATGCGCTGGATCGTAGATGCTGCTCGTAAACGCGGTGATAAATCAATGGCTCTTCGCCTGGCGAACGAACTTTCTGATGCTGCAGAGAACAAAGGTACAGCAGTTAAGAAACGTGAAGACGTTCACCGCATGGCAGAAGCCAACAAGGCGTTCGCACACTACCGTTGGTAATCACCACGTAGTTGTTAAACCAGCGGGCGCTCAATCAGCCAACCCGCTGGGGTCGACTTACCTTGAACGTCCGAGAATCAGAGGAATCAAATGGCTCGTAAAACACCCATTGCCCGCTACCGTAATATCGGTATCAGTGCGCACATCGACGCCGGTAAGACTACCACTACCGAACGCGTTCTGTTCTACACCGGTGTAAACCACAAAATCGGTGAAGTACATGACGGCGCAGCAACCATGGACTGGATGGAGCAGGAACAGGAACGTGGTATTACCATCACCTCCGCTGCGACCACCTGTTACTGGTCTGGTATGGCCAAGCAGTTTGAACCACACCACGTAAACATTATCGACACCCCAGGACACGTTGACTTCACCATCGAAGTTGAACGTTCTATGCGTGTGCTTGATGGCGCGGTAATGGTTTACTGTGCAGTTGGTGGCGTTCAGCCACAGTCTGAGACCGTATGGCGTCAGGCTAACAAATATAAAGTTCCACGCATTGCGTTCGTTAACAAAATGGACCGCATGGGTGCTAACTTCCTGAAAGTTGTTAAACAGATGGAAGTTCGTCTGGGCGCAACTCCAGTTCCTCTGCAGCTGGCTATCGGCGCAGAAGAGAAATTCACCGGTGTTGTTGACCTGGTGAAAATGAAAGCAATCAACTGGAACGACGCAGACCAGGGTGTAACCTTCGTCTACGAAGATATCCCAGCTGATATGCAGGAACTGGCTGAAGAATGGCATGCGAAGCTGGTTGAAGCCGCTGCTGAAGGCTCTGATGAGCTGATGGAGAAATTCTTCGGTGGTGAAGAACTGACTGAAGAAGAGATCAAAACATCTCTGCGTAAGCGTGTTCTGAACAACGAAATTATCCTGGTAACCTGTGGTTCTGCATTTAAGAACAAAGGTGTTCAGGCGATGCTGGATGCAGTTGTTGAATATCTGCCAGCACCGACTGACGTTACCGCGATCAACGGTATGCTGGACGACGGTAAAGACACGCCGGCTGTTCGTCACTCTGATGACAACGAGCCGTTTGCTGCACTGGCGTTCAAAATCGCTACCGACCCGTTCGTGGGTAACTTAACCTTCTTCCGCGTTTACTCTGGTGTTGTTAACACGGGTGACACCGTGTTCAACCCGGTTAAGTCAAACCGTGAGCGTCTGGGCCGTATCGTTCAGATGCACGCTAACAAGCGTGAAGAGATTAAAGAAGTTCGTGCGGGTGATATCGCAGCTGCGATCGGCCTGAAAGATGTGACCACTGGTGACACCCTGTGTGACCCAGATAACGTCATCATCCTTGAGCGCATGGAGTTCCCGGAGCCGGTAATCTCTATCGCCGTTGAGCCAAAAACCAAAGCTGACCAGGAAAAAATGGGTCTGGCTCTGGGCCGTCTGGCAAAAGAAGACCCATCATTCCGCGTATGGACTGATGAAGAATCTAACCAGACCATCATCGCCGGTATGGGTGAATTGCACCTCGACATCATCGTTGACCGTATGAAGCGTGAGTTCAACGTTGAAGCAAACGTGGGTAAACCACAGGTTGCTTACCGTGAAGCGATTCGCAACAAAGTTACCGATGTTGAAGGTAAACACGCCAAGCAGTCTGGTGGTCGTGGTCAGTATGGTCATGTTGTTATCGACATGTACCCACTGGAGCCAGGTTCGAACCCGAAAGGCTACGAATTTGTCAACGACATCAAAGGTGGTGTGATTCCTGGTGAATACATCCCTGCGGTTGACAAAGGTATCCAGGAGCAGCTGAAATCAGGCCCTCTGGCTGGTTACCCGGTTGTGGATCTGGGCGTGCGTCTGCACTTCGGTTCTTACCACGATGTCGACTCCTCAGAACTGGCGTTTAAACTGGCCGCGTCTCTTGCCTTCAAACAAGGCTTTAAACAAGCGACACCTGTTCTGCTTGAGCCTATCATGAAGGTTGAAGTTGAAACGCCAGAAGAGAACACGGGTGATGTCATCGGTGACCTTAGCCGTCGTCGTGGTATGCTCAAAGGGCAGGAATCTAACGCTACTGGCGTTCAGATTCACGCTGAAGTTCCGTTGTCTGAGATGTTCGGATACGCAACTCAGCTGCGTTCTCTGACCAAAGGTCGTGCTTCTTACTCCATGGAGTTCCTGAAGTATGACGATGCGCCAAACAACGTAGCGCAGGCCGTTATTGAAGCTCGTAGCAAATAAGCTACGGTTTAAATTTGAACTGATGCCTTCACCCAGATGGTGAAGGCACAACGTAAGGAATTATCGCCATGGCGAAAGAGCAATTTCAGCGTAACAAACTGCACGTAAACGTGGGCACCATCGGTCACGTCGACCACGGTAAAACCACCCTGACTGCAGCTATCACCACCGTACTGTCTAAAACTTACGGCGGCCAGGCTCGTGCATTCGATCAGATCGATAACGCACCAGAAGAGAAAGCACGTGGTATCACCATCAACACTTCACACGTTGAGTATGAAACCCCGACTCGCCACTATGCGCACGTTGACTGCCCAGGCCACGCCGACTATGTGAAAAACATGATCACCGGTGCTGCGCAGATGGACGGCGCGATCCTGGTTGTTGCTGCGACTGATGGCCCAATGCCACAGACCCGTGAGCACATCCTGCTGGGTCGTCAGGTTGGCGTTCCTTACATCATCGTGTTCCTGAACAAGTGTGACATGGTTGATGATGAAGAGCTGCTGGAACTGGTAGAGATGGAAGTTCGTGACCTGCTGTCACAGTACGACTTCCCAGGCGATGACACCCCAATCGTTCGTGGTTCTGCTCTGAAAGCGCTGGAAGGCGTTCCTGAGTGGGAAGCAAAAATCGTTGAGCTGGCTGAACACCTGGACAACTACATCCCGGATCCAGTCCGTGCGATCGACATGCCGTTCCTGCTGCCAATCGAAGACGTATTCTCAATCTCTGGCCGTGGTACCGTTGTTACCGGTCGTGTTGAGCGCGGCATCGTTAAAGTCGGCGACGAAGTTGAAATCGTGGGTATCAAAGATACTGCGAAATCAACCTGTACCGGTGTTGAGATGTTCCGTAAGCTGCTGGACCAGGGTCAGGCAGGCGAAAACTGTGGTGTTCTGCTGCGCGGTATCAAGCGTGAAGACATCCAGCGTGGCCAGGTTCTGGCTAAGCCAGGCTCAATCAAGCCGCACACCCAGTTCGAGTCAGAAGTTTACGTTCTGTCTAAAGACGAAGGTGGTCGCCATACTCCGTTCTTCAAAGGCTATCGTCCACAGTTCTACTTCCGTACAACTGACGTAACCGGCTCAGTAGAGCTGCCAGAAGGCGTTGAAATGGTAATGCCAGGCGACAACATCAAAATGGTTGTTACCCTGATCCACCCAATCGCAATGGACGAAGGTCTGCGCTTCGCAATCCGCGAAGGTGGCCGTACCGTTGGCGCGGGTGTTGTTGCTAAAGTTATCGCTTAATTGTGATATCTGCTGTGGCTGTGTAAATGGCCACTGCAACACAGTAAAAAGAGCACTTCGGTGCTCTTTTTTTTTGCTCTGAAAACGCCATAACCCTGCAAAGGGTGGGTTTGAAATAAAAACGATTCGCATTTACACTGTGTACAGAAAATGTACCCGAGTGATGAATCAATGTACGTCTGCCTGTGTAATGCCATCAGTGATAAAACCCTTCGTGAAGTCGTGCGTCGCTATCAGCCCAAATCTATTCAGCAACTGCGCCAGCTTGTGCCGATCGGCAAGCAATGCGGCAAATGCATTCGTGCTGCGCGTGAAATTATGGATGAAGAGATGCAGCATGCACCACTCTACAAAGAGATAGCCTGACCGACGATCGGTGCGTGAATACCCACAATATCTGTCGCGTTTTTTTGACTTCTTTTTAACCGCATCTACGCTCTAATAAACCAGACGCGGAGGGTTAACAATGAAGGGCGATATCAAAGTTATCAGTCATCTCAACAAACTGCTTGGAAATGAACTGGTTGCTATCAATCAGTACTTTCTTCATGCGCGCATGTTCAAAAACTGGGGTCTGACGCGCCTCAATGATGTGGAATACCATGAATCAATCGATGAGATGAAACATGCCGATAAATATATTGAGCGTATTCTTTTCCTTGAAGGGATCCCAAATCTTCAGGATCTGGGACGGCTCCGTATCGGTGAAGATGTTGAAGAGATGCTGAGTTCAGACCTGAATCTGGAGCTGGAGGGCGCGAAAGACCTACGTGAAGCTATCTCCTATGCTGACAAAGTGCATGACTATGTCAGCCGTGACATGATGATTGAAATCCTGGCTGATGAGGAACATCACATCGACTGGATTGAGACGGAACTTGAGTTAATCCAGAAGATGGGCATCCAGAACTATCTGCAGGCTCAAATCAAACAAGAGTGAATCGGGTCTGCAGCACTATCGTTACCCAGCCCGCAATGGCCAGGAAAGGGCCAAACGGCAGCGGGCTGTCCCCCTGAATAAAACCCCGCAGTTGCAGCATCACGATCGACGTCAGCGCCATAACGGTGGCACCCAGCGCAATCCAGGGTAATGCCTGCCAGCCACAGCAGGCACCTAACGCTGCGAAAAGCTTGATATCGCCATAACCTAATCCCTCGTACCCCCGCATCTGCCGATAGCTCCAGGCGAGCAGCCACAACGCACAGTAGCCCGCCACAGCACCCCATATCGCCGTTGTTTCGGTTCCGGACAGCGTGGCATGGAATAATCCGGACCAGAGCAGCAGATAATTGAGCGGGTCAGGTATACAGAAGTGGCGACGATCGATGGCAGCCACGAGCAGCAAGAGGCCGGAGGCAGTAATAATAAAAACAGCCTCCGCAGAGTGGTCAAAACTCTGCAGCACCAGCAGGCACAGAAGGGCGAACAGCCATTCAATGACAACGCTTTCTGCGCCGAACGCGCGATGACAGAAGCGACACCGTCCTTTTAAGCCAGGCCAGCTGACTAACGGCAGCGCATCTCGCCACAGCAGGCGCTGCTGGCAATGATTACAGTGCGAACCCGGAAAGCAGAGTAGGGCAAACCATTGAGCGGGTGAGAGGGCGGGGGTGAAGCGCTGGCTGGTCAGCGAAAGAAAGCTTCCCAATGCACCTCCGCCTGCGAGTGCAGCAATGTGAGTTATCAGAGTGGGCGACATGATTATGCTCCGGACGAAAGGTTAGATGCACTCTCGTGGGCAACGGGTTCTGTGTCACCTATGAATGAAGAAGGGCGGAAACAGACTCACAACTGAATAACTGATTTATCAGCGATACGGCAGTGCAATGCGACGCACGCTTCACGAACCGGCCACAATTTAATGGGTAAAACCTCAACACGGGTTGCTTCCTGAACAGATTTACGTATAATGCGCGGGCCTGCAGATATTGCAGGCGCGATTCGAGCAGAATCGCAGACGGCTGAAATTTAGGCCGCCTGACAATACTCCCAATTGTGGAGTTATATGCTGAACGATTACACTCTCCCATCAATCGTAATGGGCTCGAGTAGTAATTTTTTTCGTCTATAAAAAGTTTGGAGCTCTGGTCTCATGCAGAACCAAAGAATCCGTATCCGTCTTAAAGCGTTTGATCATCGTCTGATCGATCAATCAACCGCGGAAATCGTTGAGACCGCCAAGCGCACTGGTGCGCAGGTTCGTGGTCCAATCCCGCTGCCAACCCGCAAAGAGCGTTTTACTGTTCTGATCTCTCCGCACGTTAACAAAGATGCGCGTGATCAGTACGAAATCCGCACTCACAAGCGTCTGGTAGACATCGTTGAGCCAACTGAAAAAACCGTTGATGCTCTGATGCGTCTGGATCTGGCTGCCGGTGTTGACGTGCAGATCAGCCTGGGTTAATCAGGTCATCGAGCGATTGAGAGGTTGAAACAATGATTGGTTTAGTCGGTAAAAAAGTGGGCATGACCCGCATCTTCACTGAAGATGGCGTTTCTATCCCCGTCACCGTAATCGAAGTTGAAGCGAACCGCGTTACTCAGGTCAAAGGCCTGGAAAACGATGGTTACCAGGCAATTCAGGTTACCACCGGTGCTAAAAAAGCAAACCGTGTGACCAAACCTGAAGCTGGTCATTTTGCTAAAGCTGGCGTTGAAGCTGGCCGTGGCCTGTGGGAATTCCGCACCGCTGAAGGTGAAGAATACTCTGTAGGTCAGAGCATCAGCGTTGAGATTTTCGCTGAAGTTAAGAAAGTTGACGTAACCGGTACCTCTAAAGGTAAAGGTTTCGCCGGTACCGTTAAGCGCTGGAACTTCCGTACCCAGGACGCTACTCACGGTAACTCCTTGTCTCACCGCGTTCCGGGTTCTATCGGTCAGAACCAGACTCCGGGCAAAGTGTTCAAAGGCAAGAAAATGGCAGGTCAGCTGGGTAATGAGCGCGTAACCGTTCAGAGTCTGGACGTAGTACGTGTTGACGCTGAGCGCAACCTGCTGCTGGTTAAAGGTGCAGTTCCCGGTGCTACCGGTAGCGACCTGATCGTTAAACCAGCTGTGAAGGCGTAAGGGGATAGCAATGGAATTAGTATTGAAAGACGCGCAGAGCGCGCTGACTGTTTCCGAAACTACCTTCGGTCGTGATTTCAACGAAGCGCTGGTTCACCAGGTTGTTGTTGCTTACGCATCTGGCGCCCGCCAGGGTACTCGCGCGCAGAAAACTCGCGCCGAAGTAACCGGTTCAGGCAAAAAGCCATGGCGTCAAAAAGGCACCGGCCGTGCGCGTGCAGGTTCTGTAAAGAGCCCAATCTGGCGTTCAGGTGGTGTGACCTTTGCTGCGAAGCCGCAGGACCACAGTCAAAAAGTTAACAAAAAGATGTACCGCGGCGCGCTGAAAAGCATCCTGTCCGAACTGGTACGTCAAGATCGTCTGATCGTTGTCGAATCATTTGCTGTAGAAGCACCGAAAACCAAGCTGCTGGTACAGAAACTGAAAGACATGGCTCTGGAAGACGTGCTGATCATCACCGGTGAACTGGATGAGAATCTGTTCCTGGCTGCGCGCAACCTGTACAAGGTTGACGTACGTGATGCATCCGGTATCGACCCAGTTAGCCTGATCGCCTTCGACAAAGTCGTTATGACTGCTGATGCAGTTAAGCAAGTTGAGGAGATGCTGGCATGATCCGTGAAGAACGTCTGCTGAAAGTACTGCGCGCGCCGCACGTATCTGAAAAAGCATCTAGCGCGATGGAAAAAACCAATACCATCGTTCTCAAAGTTGCTAATGACGCGACCAAAGCAGAGATCGTTGCTGCTGTTGAGAAACTGTTCGAAGTAGAAGTTAAAGACGTAAACACCCTGGTAGTTAAGGGCAAAGTTAAGCGTCAAGGACAGCGTATCGGTCGTCGTAGCGACTGGAAAAAAGCTTACGTCACCCTGAAAGAAGGCCAGAATCTGGACTTCGCTGGCGGCGCTGAGTAAGTCGGAGGAGAAAGACAATGGCAGTTGTTAAATGTAAACCGACATCTCCGGGTCGTCGCCATGTAGTTAAAGTGGTAAACGCGGAGCTGCACAAGGGCAAACCATTTGCCCCGCTGGTAGAAAAAAACAGCAAATCCGGTGGCCGTAACAACAATGGTCGTATCACTACCCGTCATATCGGTGGTGGTCACAAGCAGGCTTATCGTATTGTTGACTTCAAACGCAACAAAGACGGTATCCCGGCAGTTGTTGAACGTCTTGAGTACGATCCGAACCGCTCTGCGAACATCGCACTGGTTCTGTACAAAGACGGCGAGCGCCGTTACATCCTGGCCCCTAAAGGCCTGAAAGCCGGCGACCAGATCCAATCTGGCGTTGATGCTGCGATTAAAGCAGGTAACACTCTGCCGATGCGTAACATCCCGGTGGGTTCAACCGTGCATAACGTAGAAATGAAACCAGGCAAAGGCGGTCAGATTGCTCGCTCAGCCGGTGCTTACGTGCAGATCGTTGCGCGTGAAGGTTCTTACGTTACCCTGCGTCTGCGTTCAGGTGAAATGCGTAAAGTCGAGTCTGACTGCCGCGCAACACTGGGCGAAGTCGGCAACGCTGAGCATATGCTGCGCGTTCTGGGTAAAGCTGGTGCAGCCCGTTGGCGTGGTGTTCGTCCTACCGTTCGTGGTACCGCGATGAACCCAGTTGATCACCCGCACGGTGGTGGTGAAGGTCGTAACTTTGGTAAGCACCCGGTAACTCCGTGGGGCGTTCAGACCAAAGGTAAGAAGACCCGTAGCAACAAGCGTACCGATAAGTTTATCGTACGTCGCCGTAGCAAATAATATTAGAGGATAAGCCATGCCACGTTCTCTCAAGAAAGGTCCTTTTATTGACCTGCACTTGCTGAAGAAGGTAGAGAAAGCGGTGGAAAGCGGTGACAAGAAGCCTTTGCGCACTTGGTCCCGTCGTTCAACGATCTTTCCTAACATGATCGGTTTGACCATCGCTGTCCATAATGGTCGTCAGCACGTACCAGTGTTTGTTTCCGACGAAATGGTCGGTCACAAACTGGGTGAATTCGCGCCGACTCGCACTTATCGCGGCCATGCGGCTGATAAAAAAGCTAAAAAGCGCTAAGGTAGGAGGAAGAGATGGAAACTATCGCTAAACATCGCCACGCTCGTTCTTCTGCTCAGAAGGTTCGCCTTGTTGCAGACCTGATCCGCGGTAAGAAAGTGTCGCAAGCTCTGGAAACTCTGACCTACACCGACAAGAAAGCTGCCGGTCTGGTTAAGAAAGTGCTGGAGTCTGCCATTGCTAACGCAGAACACAACGATGGCGCTGACATCGATGATCTGAAAGTCACGAAAATCTTCGTAGACGAAGGCCCAAGCATGAAGCGCATTATGCCGCGTGCAAAAGGTCGTGCAGATCGCATCCTGAAGCGCACCAGCCACATTACTGTGGTTGTGTCCGATCGCTGAGACTCTGGAGACTAGCAATGGGTCAGAAAGTACATCCTAATGGTATTCGCCTGGGTATTGTAAAACCATGGAACTCTACCTGGTTTGCGAACACCAAAGAATTCGCTGACAACCTGGACAGCGATTTTAAAGTACGTCAGTTTTTGACTAAAGAACTGGCTAAAGCATCTGTCTCTCGTATCGTTATCGAGCGTCCAGCGAAGAGCATCCGTGTGACTATTCACACCGCTCGTCCGGGCATCGTTATCGGTAAGAAAGGCGAAGATGTAGAAAAACTGCGCACGGTCGTCGCGAATATCGCTGGCGTTCCTGCACAGATTAATATCGCCGAAGTCCGCAAGCCGGAACTGGACGCGAAACTGGTAGCTGACAGCATCACTTCACAGCTGGAGCGTCGTGTGATGTTCCGTCGTGCTATGAAGCGTGCAGTTCAGAACGCCATGCGTCTTGGCGCGAAGGGTATTAAAGTCGAAGTTAGCGGCCGTCTGGGTGGCGCCGAGATCGCACGTACCGAATGGTATCGTGAAGGTCGCGTGCCATTGCACACACTGCGTGCTGACATTGACTACAACACCTCTGAAGCGCACACCACTTATGGTGTAATCGGCGTTAAGGTATGGATCTTCAAAGGTGAGATCCTGGGTGGTATGGCTGCTGTTGAACAACCGGAACCGGCTGCTCAACCTAAAAAGCAGCAGCGTAAAGGCCGTAAGTAAGGAGAGTCGCTGATGTTACAACCAAAGCGTACGAAATTCCGTAAAGTGCACAAAGGCCGTAACCGCGGTCTGGCTGCGGGTACGGATGTCAGCTTCGGTACTTTCGGTCTGAAAGCTGTTGGCCGTGGTCGTCTGACTGCTCGTCAGATCGAAGCAGCACGTCGTGCTATGACCCGTGCAGTTAAGCGTCAAGGTAAGATCTGGATCCGAGTATTCCCGGACAAACCGATCACCGAGAAGCCGCTGGAAGTGCGTATGGGTAAAGGTAAGGGTAACGTAGAGTATTGGGTTGCCCTGATCCAGCCTGGTAAAGTCCTGTATGAAATGGACGGCGTACCAGAAGAGCTGGCCCGTGAAGCATTCAAGCTGGCAGCAGCAAAACTGCCTATCAAAACCACCTTTGTAACTAAGACGGTGATGTAATGAAAGCAACTGAGCTGCGTGAAAAAAGCGTTGAAGAGCTGAACACTGAGCTGCTTAATCTGCTGCGTGAGCAATTTAACCTGCGCATGCAGGCAGCATCTGGCCAACTGCAGCAGACTCATCTGCTGAAACAGGTTCGCCGTGATGTTGCACGCGTTAAGACTTTACTGACTGAGAAGGCGGGTTCGTAATGACCGATAAAATCCGTACTCTGCAGGGTCGTGTAGTAAGTGACAAAATGCAGAAATCTGCAGTTGTTGCTATCGAACGTTTCGTGAAACACCCGATCTACGGCAAATTCATTAAACGTACGACCAAGCTGCACATCCATGACGAGAACAATGAATGTGGAATTGGTGACGTGGTAGAAATCCGCGAATGCCGTCCACTGTCCAAGACTAAATCCTGGACCCTGGTTCGCGTAATCGAGAAAGCTGTTCTGTAATAAGAATCGTTTTTTCTGAGGAAACCCTCTGCTTCGGCAGGGGGTTTTTTTTTGCCTGCGATTCGGGCTTGATCCATTTGTGCCCGTGGCAATACGGATTTGATGGTGCTCACAAATTCAGGGATTTGCAGGGATTAAGCTGCCTCTCTTCAGGCGAGGTGGCCTGAAAACGCCAGGCTATAAACGCCGGGGTTATCATAACTGTACAAGGAAATGTGCCGTGAAAATGGAGAGTCATGACCGCTTACGCCGGTCACTGTTAAAATTGCCACTGTTAGCTGCGTTACCTGCGATTAGCTCTGCCAAAAGCTTGCCGCTATTATCGGGTAACACACAACCACTACCCACAGGCAATAGCATGGAACGAACTCTGTTACTGAAGAATGCTGAATGTGTGGTCTGCATGGATGCTGACCGTCGGGAAATAGGTAACGCTTCTATTCTGATAAAAGGAAATAAGATCGTTGCAGTCGGGGAAGCACGCTCGTTACCCGATAGCGCGGATGAGATCATCGATCTGCGAGGACACATTGTCATCCCTGGCCTGATCAATACGCATCACCACATGTATCAGAGCCTGACCCGCGCTATTCCTGCAGTGCAAAACGGCGAGCTCTTTAACTGGCTGACCCACCTCTATCCACTGTGGCAGAATCTGACGCCTGAGATGATTCATATCTCAACACAGATCTCCATGGCCGAGTTAATGCTCTCCGGCTGCACCACCACCAGTGACCATCTCTACGTCTACCCGAATGGCTGTAAGCTTGACGACAGTATTGAGGCTGCAGCCTTAATGGGCATGCGTTTCCATGCGAGCCGGGGCAGCATGAGCGTCGGTAAGTCCCTGGGTGGCTTACCACCCGATGCACTGGTAGAGGATGAAGCCGCCATTCTTAAAGATACGCAGCGTGTGATTGAGCGCTACCATGATGACAGCCACGGTTCGATGTTACGCATCGTGGTTGCGCCATGTTCGCCGTTTTCAGTCAGCCGTGAGCTGATGAAGCAATCCGCAGCGATGGCACGCAGCTTCAATGTCTCTATGCATACCCATCTGGCGGAGAACGACAGCGATATCCGTTATAGCCGTGAAAAATTCAATATGACGCCAGCACAGTATGTTGAAGACCTCGGCTGGGTAGGACCGGATGTCTGGCATGCACACTGCGTCAAACTGGATCAGCATGGCATAGAACTCTTTGCACGTACCGGTACCGGCGTCGCACACTGTCCCTGCTCGAACATGCGTCTCGGTTCCGGTATTGCGCCGATACGCCATATGTGTGATGCCGGCGTACACGTGGGTATGGGTGTGGATGGCTCAGCCTCCAATGACAGCTCAGACATGATGGCCGAGGTTCGTCAGGCGATGCTGCTGCAACGCGTTGGCTTCGGCCCGGATGCGATGACGGCACGTCAGGCACTGGAACTGGCGACGCTGGGTGGAGCAAAGGTGCTAAACCGCGATGATGTGGGCACCATTGCGCCGGGCATGATGGCCGATCTGGCCATTTTTGACCTGAATCGAATTGGACTTGCCGGGGCAGGGCACGATCCTGTCGCCGCCCTGGTGTTCTGTAATCCGGGACAGGTTGCCTATAGCATCATTAACGGAAAAGTCCGGGTACGGGACGGACAAGTGGCCGGAATTGAACTGCCAGCCGTGTTGCGTCAGCATAACCAACTGGCCAGGAAACTGGCTGGTTGAGTCAGAAGGGCACTTTATTTGGGAGGCGACGAAAAATAAGGCAGATTACATTTGCTACTGTTCGCACTATTCCCTAGAATACGCCCTCCCTGTCATCAGGGGAAATCAGCGGCTCGATTGAGAGCCGTTTATTTTTTCTACCCATCTGTGAGAACCGGTGTTACAATGCCGCGCCCTCAATTATGGGGCTTTCTAACGACCTGAGGTTTAGGTCCCGAAGTAGTAGTTGACATTAGCGGAGCACTAAAATGATCCAAGAACAGACTATGCTGAACGTCGCCGACAACTCCGGTGCACGTCGCGTAATGTGTATCAAGGTTCTGGGTGGCTCGCACCGTCGCTACGCAGGCGTCGGTGACATCATCAAAGTTACCATCAAGGAAGCAATTCCGCGTGGTAAAGTCAAAAAAGGTGATGTCCTGAAGGCGGTAGTGGTGCGCACCAGGAAGGGTGTTCGTCGCCCGGACGGTTCTGTCATTCGCTTCGATGGTAATGCATGCGTTATTCTGAACAATAACAGTGAGCAGCCTATCGGTACGCGTATTTTTGGGCCGGTAACTCGTGAACTTCGTACTGAAAAGTTCATGAAAATTATCTCTCTGGCACCAGAAGTACTCTAAGGAGCGAACAATGGCAGCTAAAATCCGTCGTAACGACGAAGTTATCGTGTTAACCGGTAAAGATAAAGGTAAGCGCGGTAAAGTTAAGAATGTCCTGTCTTCTGGTAAGGTCATCGTTGAAGGTATCAACCTGGTGAAGAAACATCAGAAGCCGGTTCCGGCTCTGAACCAACCAGGTGGCATCGTTGAAAAAGAAGCTGCTATTCAGGTTTCTAACGTTGCACTGTTCAACGCGGCAACTGGTAAGGCTGACCGTGTAGGCTTTAGATTCGAAGACGGCAAAAAAGTCCGTTTCTTCAAGTCTAACAGCGAAACTATCAAGTAATTTGGAGTAGTACGATGGCGAAACTGCATGATTACTACAAAGACGAAGTAGTCCAGAAACTCATGACAGAGTTTGGCTACAATTCTGTCATGCAAGTCCCTCGGGTCGAGAAGATCACCCTGAACATGGGTGTTGGTGAAGCGATCGCTGACAAGAAACTGCTGGATAACGCAGCAGCTGACCTGGCAGCAATCTCCGGTCAAAAACCGCTGGTCACCAAAGCACGCAAATCAGTTGCAGGCTTCAAAATCCGTCAGGGCTATCCGATCGGCTGTAAAGTAACTCTGCGTGGCGAGCGCATGTGGGAGTTCTTTGAGCGTCTGGTCACCATTGCTGTTCCACGTATCCGTGACTTCCGTGGCTTGTCCGCTAAGTCATTCGATGGTCGTGGCAACTACAGCATGGGTGTACGTGAGCAGATCATCTTCCCAGAAATCGACTACGACAAAGTCGATCGCGTTCGTGGTTTGGATATCACCATTACCACTACTGCGAAATCTGATGATGAAGGCCGTGCTCTGCTGGCTGCCTTTGACTTCCCGTTCCGTAAGTAAGGTAGGGTTACTTAATGGCTAAGCAATCTATGAAAGCACGCGAAGTTAAGCGTGCAAAATTAGCAGACAAATTCTTCGCTAAACGCGCTGAACTGAAAGCGATCATCTCTGATGTGAACGCTTCCGACGAAGATCGTTGGGATGCTGTTCTGAAGCTGCAGAGTCTGCCGCGTGATTCCAGCCCTTCGCGTCAGCGTAACCGCTGCCGTCAAACAGGTCGTCCGCACGGTTTCCTGCGGAAGTTTGGGTTGAGCCGTATCAAGGTCCGCGAAGCCGCCATGCGCGGTGAAATCCCGGGCCTGAAAAAGGCTAGCTGGTAATTGTCACCAATTGAATCACGGGAGTAACACAGATGAGCATGCAAGATCCGATCGCGGATATGCTGACCCGTATCCGTAACGGTCAGGCCGCAAACAAAGTTGCGGTCACCATGCCTTCCTCCAAGCTGAAATTGGCAATTGCCAACGTTCTGAAGGAAGAAGGATATATTGAAGATTTCAAAATCGAAGGCGACATCAAGCTGGAACTGGAACTTACTCTCAAGTATTTCCAGGGCAAAGCTGTTGTAGAAAGCATTCAGCGAGTAAGCCGTCCTGGTCTGCGCATCTATAAGAAAAAAGATGAGCTGCCAAAGGTAATGGCTGGTATGGGCATCGCTGTAGTTTCTACATCTAAAGGTGTCATGACTGATCGTGCAGCGCGCCAGGCAGGTCTTGGTGGCGAAATTATCTGCTACGTAGCGTAATCGGAGGATACATATGTCTCGTGTTGCTAAAGCACCTGTCGTTGTTCCTGCCGGCGTAGAGGTAAAACTCAACGGTCAGGTAATTTCGATTAAAGGTAAAAACGGCGAGCTGACTCGTACTATCAATGATGCTGTTGAAGTTAAGCATGCTGACAACGCTCTGACTTTCGCTCCGCGCGAAGGTTTCGTTGACGGCTGGGCGCAGGCGGGTACTTCTCGCGCGCTGCTGAACGCAATGGTAATCGGTGTTACCGAAGGCTTCACTAAGAAGCTGCAGCTGGTTGGTGTAGGTTATCGTGCAGCCGTTAAAGGCGACGTGGTTAACCTGTCTCTGGGCTTTTCTCATCCAGTCGATCACCAGCTGCCCGCGGGTATCACTGCAGAATGTCCAACTCAGACTGAGATCGTGCTGAAAGGCGCTGATAAACAGCTGATTGGTCAGGTTGCAGCGGACTTGCGCGCCTACCGTCGTCCTGAGCCTTATAAAGGCAAGGGTGTCCGTTACGCCGACGAAGTCGTGCGTACCAAAGAGGCTAAGAAGAAGTAAGGTAACACTATGGATAAGAAATCTGCTCGTATCCGTCGTGCGACCCGTGCACGTCGCAAGCTCAAAGAGCTGGGTGCTACTCGCCTGGTGGTACATCGTACCCCGCGTCATATTTACGCACAGGTAATCGCCCCGAACGGTTCCGAAGTTCTGGTCGCTGCTTCTACTGTAGAAAAAGCTATCACTGAACAACTGAAGTATACCGGTAATAAAGAAGCCGCAGCTGCAGTAGGTAAAGCTATCGCAGAACGCGCAATCGAAAAAGGCATCACTGGTGTTTCTTTCGACCGTTCCGGTTTCCAATATCATGGTCGCGTCCAGGCACTGGCAGATGCTGCCCGTGAAGCTGGCCTTCAGTTCTAAGGTAGAGGTCTAAGATGGCACACATCGAGAAACAAGCTGGCGAACTGCAGGAAAAACTGATCGCGGTAAACCGTGTTTCTAAAACTGTTAAAGGTGGTCGTATCTTCTCCTTCACAGCACTGACTGTGGTAGGCGATGGTAATGGTCGCGTAGGTTTTGGTTACGGTAAAGCGCGTGAAGTTCCAGCAGCGATCCAGAAAGCGATGGAGAAAGCCCGTCGCAACATGGTTAACGTCGCGCTGACCAACGGCACCCTGCAGCACCCAGTTAAAGGTGCACACACGGGTTCCCGCGTGTTCATGCAGCCGGCTTCAGAAGGTACCGGTATTATTGCCGGTGGTGCAATGCGCGCCGTTCTGGAAGTCGCTGGAGTTCATAACGTACTGGCAAAAGCCTATGGTTCTACTAACCCGATTAACGTGGTTCGTGCAACTATCGACGGCCTGGGCAATATGAAATCTCCGGAAATGGTCGCTGCTAAGCGTGGTAAATCCGTTGAAGAAATTCTGGGGTAATCACGATGGCTAAGACTATTAAAATCACTCAAACCCGTAGTTCAATCGGCCGCTTGCCTAAGCATAAAGCCACTCTGGTTGGCCTGGGTCTGCGTCGTATTGGCCACACCGTTGAGCGTGAAGACACGCCTGCAGTACGCGGTATGGTTAACGCGGTTTCCTATATGGTTAAAGTGGAGGAGTAAGAGATGCGTTTAAATACTCTGTCTCCGGCCGAAGGGTCTAAGCACGCTACCAAGCGTCTGGGTCGTGGTATCGGTTCTGGCCTCGGAAAAACCGGTGGTCGTGGTCACAAAGGTCAGAACTCACGTTCTGGCGGTGGCGTACGTCGCGGTTTCGAAGGTGGTCAGATGCCTCTGTACCGTCGTCTGCCGAAGTTCGGTTTCACCTCTCGCAAAGCAATGATCACCACAGAGATTCGTCTGTCTGATCTGGCGAAAGTTGAAGGCGGTATCGTCGACCTGAACGCGCTGAAAGCAGCCAACATTGTCGGTGTTCAGATTGAATTCGTTAAAGTAATTCTGTCTGGTGAAGTTTCTACACCGGTAACGGTTCGCGGTCTGCGTGTCACCAAAGGTGCACGTGCTGCAATCGAAGCTGCTGGCGGTAAAATCGAGGAATAAGTAGCAGATGGCTAAACAACCGGGATTAGATTTTCAAAGTGCCAAGGGTGGCTTTGGTGAGCTGAAACGCAGACTGCTGTTTGTAATCGGCGCACTCATTGTCTTCCGTATTGGCTCTTTTATTCCAATCCCTGGTATTGATGCCACTGTACTTGCCAAACTGCTTGAGCAACAGCGTGGCACCATCATTGAAATGTTTAACATGTTCTCTGGTGGTGCTCTGAGCCGTGCTTCTATTTTCGCACTGGGCATCATGCCGTATATTTCGGCATCGATTATCATCCAGTTATTAACGGTGGTTCATCCAGCGTTAGCGGAAATTAAGAAAGAAGGGGAGGCTGGCCGTCGTAAGATTAGCCAGTACACCCGATACGGTACGTTGGTATTGGCCATATTTCAGTCGATCGGTATTGCTACCGGTCTGCCGAATATGCCAGGGATGCAAGGCCTGGTAATGAATCCAGGCTTTGCTTTCTACTTTACCGCTGTTGTGAGTCTGGTCTCAGGAACGATGTTCCTGATGTGGCTGGGCGAACAGATTACTGAACGTGGTATCGGTAACGGTATTTCGATCATTATCTTCGCAGGTATCGTTGCGGGTCTCCCGCCGGCCATTGGCCATACCATCGAGCAAGCGCGGCAAGGCGACCTGCACTTCCTTCTGTTGCTGTTGGTTGCAGTACTCGTATTCGCAGTGACCTTCTTTGTTATCTTTGTTGAACGTGGTCAACGCCGCATTGTGGTGAACTACGCAAAACGTCAGCAAGGTCGTCGCGTTTACGCTGCACAGAGCACACATTTACCGTTGAAAGTGAACATGGCAGGCGTCATTCCAGCCATTTTTGCTTCCAGCATTATTCTGTTCCCGGCAACGATTGCATCGTGGTTTGGGGGCGGTACCGGTTGGAACTGGCTGACAACAATTTCGCTGTATTTGCAGCCAGGACAGCCGCTTTATGTGCTACTCTATGCGACTGCAATCATCTTCTTCTGTTTCTTCTATACGGCGTTGGTTTTCAACCCACGTGAAACAGCAGATAACCTGAAGAAGTCTGGTGCATTCGTACCGGGAATTCGTCCGGGAGAGCAAACGGCGAAGTATATTGATAAAGTAATGACGCGATTGACCTTAATCGGCGCTCTCTACATTACGTTTATCTGCCTTATCCCGGAGTTCATGCGTGATGCGATGAAGGTTCCCTTCTACTTTGGCGGTACTTCACTGCTTATCGTAGTTGTCGTCATCATGGACTTTATGGCTCAAGTGCAAACTCTGATGATGTCAAGTCAGTACGAGTCGGCACTGAAGAAAGCTAACCTGAAAGGCTACGGCCGTTAATTCAGTTGGTTGAGAAGTTACGGAGAGTAAAAATGAAAGTTCGTGCTTCCGTCAAGAGATTATGTCGTAACTGCAAAATCATTCGTCGCGACGGTGTCGTCCGTGTGATCTGCAGCGCCGAGCCAAAGCATAAACAGCGCCAAGGCTGATTTTGTCACATATTTTTCTTGCAAAGTCGGGTTGAGCTGGCTAGATTAGCCAGCCAATCTTTTGTATGTCAGTGCGTTTCCATTTGAGTATCCTGAAAACGGGCTTTTCAGCATGGGACGTGCTTGTTTAATTATAGGAGTGCATAGTGGCCCGTATAGCAGGCATTAACATTCCTGATCAAAAACATACCGTTATCGCATTAACTTCGATCTTCGGTATCGGTAAAACTCGTTCTAAAGCCATCTGCGCTTCAACGGGTATTGCTGAAAATGTTAAGATCAGTGAGCTGTCTGAAGAACAAATTGATCAGCTGCGTGATGCAGTTGCGAAATTCGTTGTAGAAGGTGATCTGCGCCGTGAAATCACCCTGAGCATCAAGCGTCTTATGGACCTTGGTTGCTACCGTGGTTTGCGCCATCGTCGTGGTCTTCCGGTTCGCGGTCAGCGTACTAAGACCAACGCACGTACCCGTAAGGGTCCGCGTAAACCGATCAAGAAATAATCGGGGTGAGTAAATAATGGCAAAGGCACCAGTTCGTGCACGTAAGCGTGTAAGAAAACAAGTCTCAGATGGCGTGGCTCATGTCCATGCTTCTTTTAACAACACCATCGTTACCATTACTGATCGTCAGGGTAACGCACTGGGTTGGGCAACCGCCGGTGGTTCCGGTTTCCGCGGTTCACGTAAATCCACTCCGTTTGCTGCTCAGGTCGCTGCAGAGCGCTGTGCAGAAGCGGTAAAAGATTACGGAATTAAGAACCTGGAAGTTATGGTAAAGGGTCCGGGTCCAGGTCGCGAATCTACGATTCGTGCTTTGAACGCCGCTGGTTTCCGCATCACTAATATTACTGATGTGACTCCGATCCCTCATAACGGTTGTCGTCCGCCGAAAAAACGTCGCGTATAACGCCCGTTTTTTTAGGATAGTTGGAGAAAGAAAATGGCAAGATATTTGGGTCCTAAGCTCAAGCTGAGCCGTCGTGAGGGCACTGACTTATTCCTTAAGTCTGGCGTTCGCGCGATTGATTCCAAGTGTAAGATTGAACAAGCCCCTGGTCAGCATGGTGCGCGTAAACCGCGTCTGTCTGATTACGGCGGTCAGTTACGTGAAAAGCAAAAAGTTCGTCGTATCTACGGCGTGCTGGAGCGTCAGTTCCGTAACTATTATAAAGAAGCAGCTCGTCTGAAAGGCAACACCGGTGAAAACCTGTTGGCTCTGCTGGAAGGTCGTCTGGACAACGTAGTTTATCGTATGGGCTTTGGTGCCACTCGTGCAGAAGCACGTCAGCTGGTTAGCCATAAGTCTGTTCTGGTAAATGGCCGCGTTGTTAACATCGCTTCTTATCAGGTATCTCCGAATGATGTCGTTAGCATCCGTGAGAAAGCCAAAAAGCAATCTCGCGTGAAGGCCGCTCTGGAGCTGGCTGAGCAGCGTGAAAAGCCAACCTGGCTGGAAGTTGATGCGACTAAGATGGAAGGTGTGTTCAAGCGTATTCCTGAACGTACTGATCTGTCTGCGGACATTAACGAACACCTGATCGTCGAGCTTTACTCCAAGTAAGGCTTAGTACCAAAGAGAGGACACAATGCAGGGTTCTGTGACAGAGTTTCTAAAACCGCGCCTGGTAGATATCGAGCAAGTGAGTTCGACGCACGCCAAGGTGACCCTTGAGCCTTTAGAGCGTGGCTTTGGCCATACTCTTGGTAACGCACTGCGCCGTATTCTGCTTTCATCCATGCCGGGTTGCGCGGTGACCGAGGTTGAAATTGATGGTGTACTTCATGAGTACAGCACCAAAGAGGGAGTACAGGAAGATATCCTGGAAATCCTGCTCAACCTGAAAGGGCTGGCGGTAAGAGTTCAGGGGAAAGATGAAGTTATTCTGACCTTGAATAAATCTGGCATTGGCCCTGTGACTGCAGCCGACATTACCCATGATGGTGATGTCGAAATCGTCAAGCCTCAGCATGTCATTTGCCATCTGACCGATGAGAACGCTGCTATCAGCATGCGTATCAAAGTTCAGCGTGGTCGTGGCTATGTGCCGGCTTCTGCCCGAATTCATTCGGAAGAAGATGAGCGCCCAATCGGCCGCCTGTTAGTTGACGCTTGCTACAGCCCTGTAGACCGTATCGCCTACAATGTTGAAGCAGCGCGTGTAGAGCAGCGCACCGACCTGGACAAGCTGGTCATCGAAATGGAAACCAACGGCACAATCGATCCTGAAGAGGCGATTCGTCGTGCGGCAACCATTCTGGCAGAACAACTTGAAGCTTTCGTTGACTTACGTGATGTACGTCAGCCGGAAGTTAAAGAAGAGAAACCAGAATTCGATCCGATCCTGCTGCGCCCTGTTGACGATCTGGAATTGACTGTCCGCTCTGCTAACTGCCTTAAGGCAGAAGCTATCCACTACATCGGTGATCTGGTACAGCGTACCGAGGTTGAGCTGCTTAAAACGCCTAACCTTGGTAAAAAATCTCTTACCGAGATTAAAGATGTGCTGGCTTCGCGTGGTCTTTCTCTGGGCATGCGCCTCGAGAACTGGCCGCCAGCAAGCATTGCTGATGAATAATCAGATCACAGGTTAAGGTTTCACTGAGAAGGATAAGGTCATGCGCCATCGTAAGAGTGGTCGTCAACTGAACCGCAACAGCAGCCATCGTCAGGCTATGTTCCGCAACATGGCCGGTTCTCTGGTTCGTCATGAGATCATCAAAACGACTCTGCCGAAAGCCAAAGAACTGCGTCGCGTAGTTGAGCCGCTGATTACTCTTGCCAAGACCGACAGCGTAGCTAATCGTCGTCTGGCATTCGCCCGTACTCGTGATAACGAGATCGTGGCAAAACTGTTTAATGAGCTGGGCCCGCGTTTCGCGAGCCGTGCCGGTGGTTACACTCGTATTCTGAAGTGTGGCTTCCGTGCTGGTGACAACGCTCCGATGGCTTACATCGAGCTGGTTGATCGTCCAGAAGCTCAAGCAGAAGCAGCCGCAGAGTAATCTGTAGCAACGTAAAAAACCCGCTTCGGCGGGTTTTTTATTGCCTGAAATTTACTACCTTAGAACTTACTCTTTTCATGTTCAAAGGAGCTAACTATGTGGCTGGTTGATGAACTTGCTGAACAGCACATCAAAGCGGCGCTGGAAAAAGGCGAGCTGAGTAATCTTCCCGGCTCCGGTAAGCCGCTGCAGCTGGATGATGACAGTCATGTTCCGCCTGAGTTAAGAGCGGGCTACCGGTTACTGAAAAATGCGGGCTTTCTGCCGCCAGAGCTTGAGCTCAGACGGGAAGCCATGGAAGTTAACGATCTTATTCGCAACCTCGATCCTGCGGATCAAAATTATCAGGATCATTGCCATCGGCTTCAGGTGCTGGAGCTGAGATTACGCCAGGCGGGTATCAGTACCGATTTTCTCCATGGCAGTTATTCCACTGCTATTCAGCATCGTTTCCGCGAGGAGGAGTAAATGTTTCGCATCGGTCAGTTAGCTAAGCTTGCGGAGGTGACGCCAGACACTATCCGTTTTTATGAAAAGCAGCAGATGATGGATCATGATGGTCGGACGGAAGGTGGTTTTCGCCTTTACAGCGAGGGCGATCTTCAGCGTCTGAAATTTATTCGTTATGGTCGTAAACTGGGTTTCAGTCTGGAAGCGATCAGAGAGCTACTTTCGATCCGGGTTGATCCTGCGCATCACACCTGTCAGGAATCAAAAGCGATCGTTGAAAAACGGCTGAGTGAAGTTGCTCAGATGATCGCAGAGTTAGAAACGATGCAGCGTTCCCTGCGACACCTTTCCGATGCCTGTTGTGGTGACAGTCACAGTAGCATTTCGTGCTCAATTCTTGAGGCGCTGGAGCGGGGAGAGGCTTCGAGCAAATAAGCATATTGTTATTTTGCTGCAAAGGAATAGAGTATCAGACCATCTCAACAGGAGGCGTCATGAGTAAATATCAGCACACCAAAGGGCAAATCCGCGATAACGCGATTCAGGCTCTGTTACACGACCCGCTATTTCGGCAACGCATCGAGCAGAAGCAAAAGGGTAAAGGTAGTTTTAAGCGGAAAGAGAAACATGGCAAGGGGACTGGATGGGAGGGCAGTGATAAGAAAGCGTCTTATCACTGCCCTTCTGCTTTTACGGTTAAAAAAACCGCCTGTGCGGCGGCTTATTAACTAGACCCGGGTATTCTGCTGTTTCAGCAGATCGCGGATTTCAGTCAGCAGAACTTCTTCGTTTGACGGTTTAGCCACTGGCTTCTCTACTTCTTTTTTCTTGTACAGACGATTCATTAACTTGATCGCCATAAAGATTGCGAAAGCGATGATGACGAAATCGAAGATGGTCTGAAGGAAGATACCGTACTGCATTACAACGGCTGGAGCATCACCAACTGCAGGCTTAAGTACCCAGGCGAATGATTTAAAATCGACACCACCAATCAGTAAGCCTAAAGGCGGCATAATGATGTTGGCGACTAACGATGAAACAATTTTACCGAATGCAGCACCGATGATGACACCGACGGCTAAATCCATCACATTGCCGCGCATTGCGAAATCGCGAAACTCTTTGATTAAACTCATACTTATCTCCTTGCCCAAGCCAATGCCATAAAGTCTAACAAACCCTACTGGTTTTGCCATCAACACAGCGAATTAAGCGGCAGTTTTGCGTTCCTTGTGTTCTGTTCGCCTATAAACGCGGCATTTACAGGAAAAATGGACTCGGCTGGAAGAGACGTTCCACATCTGATACAAACTTCTTGTCGGTCAGGAACATGATGACATGATCACCTTGTTCAATTCGCAGGTTATCATTGGCAATCATCACATCGTCTCCACGAACCACTGCGCCAATAATGGTGCCTGGCGGTAGTTTGATATCATCAATGGAGCGGCCGACCACGCGTGAAGTTGATTCGTCTCCGTGCGCTATCGCTTCGATCGCTTCTGCAATACCGCGTCGTAGCGATGAAACGCCCACGATATCCGCTTTGCGCACATGACCCAGCAGGGCAGAAATCGTGGCCTGCTGAGGTGAAATAGCGATATCGATAACGCTGCCTTGTACCAGATCGACGTAGGCGCGGCGCTGAATCAGCACCATAACCTTCTTCGCCCCCATCTTTTTTGCCAGCATGGCTGACATAATATTGGCTTCATCATCGTTGGTGACGGCGATAAAGAGATCAACCTGATCAACATGTTCTTCAGCGAGAAGTTCCTGATCTGACGCATCGCCATAAAAGACGACTGTGTCGTGAAGATGCTCTGCCAGTTCTGCTGCGCGCTGGGGGTTACGTTCAATCAGCTTCACGCTGTAATTTTTCTCAAGTTTTTGTGCCAGACCGAAACCGATATTACCGCCACCTACCAGCATAATCCGTTTATAAGGTTTCTCCAGCCGCTGCATTTCACTCATTACCGCACGAATGTTCTGACTGGCTGCAATGAAAAAGACTTCATCACCCGCTTCTACGATGGTTGAACCCTGCGGGCGAATGGGGCGATCCTGACGAAATATAGCGGCTACGCGGGTATCAATGTGTGGCATATGCTCACGCATGATCGACAGCGGATTTCCTACCAGTGGCCCGCCATAATAAGCTTTCACCACGGCGAGGCTGACTTTGCCTTCAGCAAAGTTGACGACCTGCAATGCGCCAGGGTACTGGATTAAACGATAGATATTGTCGATCACCAGCTGTTCAGGCGAGATCAGGTGATCGATAGGCACCGCTTCAGGAATAAATAACTTGTCCGCATCACGCAGATAGTCGGCTGCGCGAATACGGGCGATGCGATTCGGCGTATTGAAAAGCGAATAAGCAATCTGACAGGCAATCATGTTGGTTTCATCGGAGTTGGTTACGGCAACCAGCATGTCGGCATCTTCTGCACCCGCCTCACGTAAAATGCGTGGATGAGAACCATGACCCTGCACGACGCGAAGATCGAACTTATCCTGCAGGTGACGCAGGCGTGAAGAGTCGGTATCAACCACCGTGATATCGTTGTTTTCACCCACCAGATTTTCTGCCAGGGTTCCGCCAACCTGTCCTGCGCCCAGAATGATTATTTTCATCGCTTATCAATACTCATTTCAGTTTGTACCCGATTTTTTTATCAGCTTAGCGTAGAAGAAACCATCTCCGCCCTCGGCTTCCGGGAATACCTGTAAGCCGTTCGCGGGCGCATCTCCGAGGGGCTCAGCCTGCGCATCATGCTGGCGCTGCAGGAAAGCATCTATCTGCTGATGATTCTCTTCAGGCAGGATGGAACAGGTGGCATAAATCAGTGTACCGCCAGGTTTCAGGTGCGGCCAGATAGCATCAAGAATTTCACCCTGAAGCTTTGCCAGCTCGGCGATATCCCGATCGCGACGCAGCCACTTAATATCGGGATGGCGTCGGATAACACCGGTAGCAGAGCAGGGCGCATCCAGCAGAATACGGTCAAACTGACGATCGCCGCACCACTGTTGCGGCGTTCGTCCATCACCCTGTTTCACGTCTGCTTTCATACCCAGTCGTTGCAGATTCTCATTTACGCGTTTAAGACGCTGCGCATCCACGTCGACGGCCATAACTTCGGCCTGAGGCGCGATTTCAAGGATATGGGTCGTTTTACCGCCGGGCGCAGCGCATAAATCCAGAATCTGTTCGCCGTTTTGGGGCTCAAGCAGCAAGGCACAGCGCTGAGCAGATAAATCCTGCACGGTAACCCAACCCTGATCAAAGCCTGGTAGCTGGCTGACCGGGGCAGGGGCGTCAAGCCGCAGCGCATCCGGCACATCGACAGCAGGCTGTGCATTCCTGCCGCTTTCGGCCAGCATTGCCAGCCACGTGTCACGATCGTGGTGCTGGCGATTAACCCGCAGCCACATCGGCGGACGCAGATTATTTGCTTCGACAATCTGTTGCCATTGTTCCGGCCAGGCATGCTGCAAACGCTTTAGCAGCCATCCCGGATGCAGATAGCGTTGCGGGCCATCCTGAACAGTGGCGAGCAGCTCTTCCCGCTGACGCTGAAACTGGCGTAATACGCCATTTAATAAGCCTTTCATACTGGTGCGCTTCAGTACTTCGGCGCCCGCGACGGTTTCTGCCAGTGCGGCATGGGCAGGCACACGGGTATATTCCAGCTGATAAAGCCCGACCATGATCAGATAGTGCAGAACCCGCTGTTTGCCGGTAAGTGGACGCTCCATCAGTTTGCCAATCAGCGCTTCCAGCTGCGGTAATGTGCGCAATACGCCAAAACAGATCTCCTGCACTAATGCGCTATCTTTGTCAGAGAGCTTTTTCTGGGCGGCTGGCAGTGCCGTATTCAGGGATTCGCCCTTGTCGACCACACGCTCAATAAGTTGAGCCGAGAGGCTACGCAGGTTGATAGATTTAGTCATAGGGTTTTGTCATCAAACAAAAGGCCCGGTGAGGGACCGGGCCTGAGAGTCAGTCCAGAAGGGTTCCAGGTTCAAACCATTCCCGGCGCGAGTTGAGAAGATCCTGAGCCGACATCGGTTTTTTACCGGCGGGCTGCAACTGGAGCAGGTTCAGTACGCCCTGAGCCGTTGCCACCTGGATGCCATGCTTGTCAGCATGGATAATTTCACCAGGCGCACGATCGCAGTGGGGCAGAACGCTTGCCTGCCAGACTTTAACCGGCTGATCTTCAATGGTGAAAAAGCTCATCGGCCACGGGTTAAAAGCGCGAATACAACGCTCAAGCTGTTCTGCAGAGAGTGTCCAGTCAAGACGTGCTTCCTCTTTACTGAGTTTCTCAGCATAGTTGGCCAGCGTTTCATCCTGTTTTTCAGGTGAAGCCTGCTGAGTGGTCAGTAATGTCAGCGTATCCAGCAGCCCCTGTGGGCCAAGCTGTGCCAGCTTGTCATACAGCGTGGCACTGGTATCCTGGGCAGTAATCGGACAGGCCAGCTTATGCAGCATATCGCCGGTATCCAGTCCCACGTCCATCTGCATGATGGTCACGCCGGTTTCGCTGTCGCCAGCCCAGAGCGCACGTTGAATAGGCGCAGCTCCGCGCCAGCGTGGCAGCAGTGAGCCATGGACATTGATGCATCCCAGACGTGGCATATCAAGCACGGCCTTGGGCAGAATTAATCCGTAGGCTACAACCACCATCACATCGGCCTTGAGGTCAGCAACCAGTTGCTGATTTTCTTCAGGTCGCAGTGACTTAGGCTGATAAACCGGAATGTCATGTGCCATCGCCAGCGTTTTGACCGGGCCTGGCGTTAATTTGTTACCGCGACCAGCAGGACGGTCGGGTTGGGTGAATACGGCGATAACCTGATGTTCAGAAGCAAGCAGCGCGTCAAGATGACGCGCTGCAAAGTCAGGTGTGCCAGCAAAGATGATTTTTAGCGGGGCAGACACGTTTATCCCTTATTAAGATCTCAGGAAGCCTGCGCGTTCTGACGCGCCAGTTTCTCTAATTTATTTTTGATCCGTTGCCGCTTTAAAGGCGACAGATAATCGATAAACAGTTTGCCTTCCAGATGATCGATCTCATGCTGGATACAGATGGCCAGTAACTCGCTGGCTTCCAGTTCGAAACTTTTACCCTCGCGATCCAGTGCACGGACCTTTACCCGCTCGGCACGCGGAACAAATGCGCGCTGTTCCGGAATAGAGAGGCAACCCTCTTCAATGCCGGTTTCACCACTTTTTTCCAGCAGCTCAGGGTTAATCAGCACTAAACGCTCTTCACGACTTTCAGAGACGTCAATCACGATAATGCGCTGATGAATATCGACCTGCGTAGCCGCAAGACCGATACCTTCTTCGGCATACATCGTCTCGAACATATCATCAACGATACGCTGAATGTCTGCGTTAACTTCTTTAACGGGCGCAGCAACTTTGCGAAGACGCTCGTCAGGGAAATGTAATACCTGCAAAACTGACATAAATATCCAGATCTGTATTCGGTTAAGAAAAGATTACTACCTTATATTGTAGACTTTTCGAGGCCTGATTGACAGCATTCTGCGGCAGGAAGCAAGGGCGATCAGGGAGCTGAAGATGGACAAAATAGCGCAGTCTGTACGGCTGGCCGCCGTCACTGGAATGACAGGGAAACGCTGGGTTGATGTGGCGCAGCAAATAGGTGCCGGACAGGCAGACAGGGAGCAGCTTATCCGGCTTGGCTTAGATGAGAGCCAGTGCCAGCAATATGATGATTATAATGAAAAAAATCTCACAGAAGTCTATTCCTGGCTGGCTCAGAGTCCGGCTCACCATCTGGTGACTGCTCTGGACGCGGCCTATCCTGCCCGTCTTAAAGAAACCAACCGCTTTCCGCCGCTGCTCTATATTGATGGCGATCCTGCGCTTATCAGCACACCACAGTTAGCGGTGGTGGGCAGCCGAAACTGTTCACACTATGGCCGCTACTGGTGCGACTGGTTTACCCAGCACTTAAGCCTCAGCGGTCTGACCATTACCAGCGGACTGGCAAGGGGTATTGATGGTGTTGCGCATCAGGCAGCACTCAACGTAGGCGGTAAAACGGTGGCCGTGTTAGGTAGTGGTTTGCAGCGGCTCTATCCCAGCAATCATGCCCATCTTGCCGCAGAGATCGTTGAACAGGGTGGTGCGGTAGTTTCTGAGTTTCCGCTGACGACCCTGCCGCATCCGCTTAATTTTCCGCGCCGTAATCGTATTATCAGCGGCCTGAGCCATGGGGTGCTGGTGGTAGAAGCCTCGCTGAAGAGTGGTTCCCTGGTAACGGCGCGGTATGGGCTGGAGCAAAATCGTAATGTCTATGCCTTACCTGGCGCGCTCGGTAACCCGTTAAGCGAAGGCGTAAACTGGCTGATTCAGCAGGGGGCGCTGCTGGTGGCCCATCCCCATAACATCGTGGAAGATCTGGCAAGTGCACTTAACTGGCTGCCGATGACACCGGCCGGTGAAATTTATTCTGAGGTGAGTGACGATGCTCCATTGCCATTTGCTGATGTGTTGGCTAACGTAGGTGATGATGTTACACCTGTTGACGTTGTCGCTGAACGTGCCGGCCAATCTGTGCCAGTTATCTCAGCTCAGTTGCTGGAACTGGAGTTAGCAGGATGGATCGCAGCTGTACCCGGCGGCTATGTCCGATTGAGGAGGGCATGCCATGTTCGACGTACTGATGTATTTGTTTGAGACATATATCCACAACGAAGCAGAAATGGGTGTTGATCAGGACAGATTGACAGACGACCTGACGGATGCCGGGTTCCATCGTGAAGATATTTACAGTGCGCTGAACTGGTTAGAAAGATTGGCTGACTATCAGGAAGGACTGGTTGCGCCAATTTTACTGACAAATGATCCGCTCTCCATGCGTATTTATACCGATGAAGAGAGCAAACGTTTAGATGCTGACAGCCGTGGTTTCCTGCTGTTCCTGGAGCAGATTCAGGTGCTGAACCTGGAAACGCGTGAAATGGTCATCGAACGCATTATGGCGCTGGATACCTCTGAGTTTGACCTGGAGGATCTCAAATGGGTGGTACTGATGGTGTTGTTCAACATTCCCGGATGTGAAAATGCCTATCAGCAGATGGAAGAACTGCTATTCGACGCCAATGAAGGTATGCTGCATTAAATTTCCTTTCATGCATTGATCGCTATGAGTAAAGCTGCACTCTTCACCGTGCGTAAACAGGATCCCTGCCCCGCTTGCGGGGCAGAACTGGTTATCCGCTCCGGTAAACACGGTCCTTTTCTGGGCTGCGCGAACTACCCGGCATGCGACTACATTCGACCCTTAAAGGGTCAGGCCGATGGTCATGTGGTCAAAGTGCTGGAAGGCCACGCCTGTCCCGAATGCGGTGCGGATAAAGTGTTGCGGCAGGGGCGATTTGGCATGTTCATTGGCTGTAGCCTCTATCCGGAATGCGGATACACCGAAACCATCGACAAACCGGATGAAACCTCGCTGGCCTGTCCACAGTGCCATGAAGGCCGGTTAGTTCAGCGGCGCTCCCGTTACGGCAAAACGTTTCACTCCTGCGACCGCTATCCAGCCTGCCAGTTTGTTGTGAATCTGACACCCGTTGCCGGAATCTGTCCTTATTGCCAGTATCCGCTATTAGTTGAAAAAAAGACGGCCCAAGGGATCAAACGCTTTTGCGCCAGTAAAAGTTGTGGCAAAGCCATTGCTGAAGAGAATTCATAGACCATGGAAAATCAACACCTCGCCGATTCACTTGAAACCTGCTTAGAGCAGCTGAATCGACAGGCGGTCATCGCCTATCCTACTGAAGCCGTATTTGGTCTGGGCTGTGACCCTGACAGTGAATCTGCCGTCATGGCTTTACTGGCGCTGAAACAGCGTCCGGTAGAAAAGGGGCTTATCCTGATTGCGGCTGATTACACCCAGCTGGAACCTTACATCTCCGCTCGGGAACTGTCTGTGATACAGCGTGAGCGGATGTTTGCATGCTGGCCCGGCCCGGTGACCTTTGTCGTACCCGTTCCGCCACAAACGCCTCGCTGGCTTACCGGACAGTTTGATTCACTGGCCATTCGCGTCAGTGACCATCCTGATGTGCAGGCCCTTTGCCGCGCATTTGGTAAACCGCTGGTCTCAACCAGTGCAAATCTGTCAGGCCTGCCTCCCTGCCGAACGGCTGAAGAAGTGAAGCAGCAGTTTGGTGAGCAGTTCCCGGTTCTGTCGGGAAAAACAGGTGGGCGGCTCAATCCCTCTGAAATCCGCGATGTCATCAGCGGCGAACTTATACGTCAGGGCTAATTCATGGATCAATTCGCCGTTTTCGGTAATCCGATCAACCACAGTAAATCTCCGCTGATCCATCAGGCTTTCGCTGAACAGACGGGCGTTGAACATCGCTATGGTCGGATTTGTGCCCCGATAGATGGTTTTCCTCAGGCGCTCTCTGCCTTTTTCGAACAGGGAGGCCGTGGCGCCAACGTGACGTTACCTTTTAAACAGCAGGCATGGGAATTTGCCGATCAGCTCAGCGAACGTGCAGCCCTGTCCGGCGCGGTAAACACGGTGAAAAAACTCAGCGATGGGCAGATCCTGGGTGACAACACGGATGGTATCGGGCTGTTAAGCGATCTTGAACGGCTGAAGATGATCAATGCTGGTGACAAGGTTTTGCTGGTGGGGGCGGGCGGTGCTGCACGTGGGGTCATTCTGCCGCTTCTCTCAGCAGGCGTGACACTCACTGTTGTTAACCGTACCGCCGCGCGGGCGGAAGAGCTGGCTGGCCTGTTTGCAGCGAGCGGCACTATCCGCGCATGTGGTTTTGAGCAGCTGACAGATCAGCACTTTGATCTGATCATTAATGCGACCTCAAGCGGTGTGAATGGCGAAACCCCTCCTTTACCTGCAGCAGTCATTCATGCTGATGTGCGCTGTTATGACATGTTTTATCAAAGCGGGCTGACGCCTTTCCTGCGCTGGTGTCAGGCGCAGGGCACGGCTCATCTGGCAGATGGTTTGGGCATGCTGGTGGGGCAGGCTGCTCATGCCTTCTATCTGTGGCACGGTGTGATGCCGGAAATCGCGCCGGTGATTACCCAGCTTAAACAGGCCATGCAGCCATGAATCAGGCGATACAGTTTCCTGATGATGAAACCTATAATGCTGAACTGAACGCGGTCTGTTTCCCGGTGCTGGTCAACGGCATGCGGCTGACCTGTGCAATCAGCGGGAAGTCGCTGGCTTCACGTTTTGGTGAAGGGGAGGCGATGGCGCTGTTTCAGCACCATCGCTGGGATCTGGAAGATGAGGCTGAAGCGGCTATCCGTCAGGATAATATTGATGCTCAGGGCTGGATCTGGTTATCTCCCGCCAGGTAATCATCTTTCCAGGCGACATAATTATTAGCAGAATAGCGTAAACCTTCCTTCTCATTGTCATTCAGCGGCCTGATCTGCCTGACCGGACTACCCAGATAGAGATAGCCGCTCTCCAGTCTTTTACCTGGCGGCACCAGACTTCCGGCACCAATCATCACCTCTTCTTCTACTATTACGCCATCAAGCAGAATCGATCCCATTCCGACCAGCACGCGATCGCCAATGGTACAGCCGTGTAACATCGCTTTATGCCCGACCGTGACATCCTCGCCAATAATAAGAGGGAAGCCTTGCGGGTTAGACGCTGATTTATGCGTAACGTGCAGAACGCTGCCGTCCTGTACATTAGTACGGGCACCAATGCGGACCTGATTCACATCCCCCCTAATCGCAACCAGCGGCCAGATGCTCACGTCGTCCTCCATTATGACATCACCGACCACAACACTGCTTGGATCGACCATAACGCGCTGGCCGGTTTGCGGGAAAAGGTCTTTATATGGACGTAGGGCGGAAGTCATCATGTTCTCCTTTGTTCTGTTTTCAATGCAGCCTGATGCGATTTCAGGCAGCTGACAAGCCAATTCTGGCCTGGATCGCTGGCGATCTCATCAATCTGGATCATTTATAACCGTTCAGATAAAAGATCCAAAAAAAGGGTTGTGCTCTGAAACGGGATCCCTATAATGCGCCTCCATCGACACGGAACACCGGCAACGGGAAGCGGGTTGAGAGGCACAGGAGACTGCGCCGCCGGAGAAAAACTTCTGAAATAGAGGTTGACTCTGCAGGAGGAAAGCGTAATATACGCCACCTCGCGACAGGACGCTAACGCACTGTTCGCACTGCTCTTTAACAATTTATCAGACAATCTGTGTGGGCACTCGCAGGATTGATATCAGCGTCTCCGGACGTAAAAAATATCAAGCCTCACGAGTGAACACATAATGAAATTCATTATGACGTTTTACAG
>Ga0207696_1000332_pt1 | contig 49596 bp, 42 predicted proteins | sample KBSS54metaG_FD_184403 | JGI IMG/M metagenome (GOLD analysis project Ga0207696, IMG submission 184403) | Switchgrass rhizosphere microbial communities from Kellogg Biological Station, Michigan, USA - KBS S5-4 metaG (SPAdes) (version 2) | ecosystem: Host-associated > Plants > Roots > Rhizosphere >... | reverse complement strand
ATTCAGCGCTTTGGCAATTTCGACCAGTTGCTGCTGCCCCAGCCCAAGCGACCCTACGCGGGTATCCGGAGAGATATTTAAACTCACCTGCGCGAGCAACTTTTGGCAACGAAGGGTCATGCTGTCGTAGTCCAGCACACCATGCCGTGAAATTTCTGCCCCAAGGAAAATATTTTCCAGCACCGTCAAATGCTTAACCAGCGCCAACTCCTGGTGAATGATCGCAATCCCTTTGCGTTCGGTGTCGCGGATATGGCTCGCCTGCAGTTTTTCCCCGGCAAACCAGATTTCACCCTCGTAACTGCCGTAAGGGTAAATACCGCAAAGTACTTTCATCAGCGTGGATTTGCCGGAGCCATTTTCACCACAAAGTGACATCACCTCACCGGAATCTACTGACAGGCTGACACTATCAACCGCCTTCACGACGCCGAAGGTCTTGGTGATATTTTTCATTTCCAGTAAACAAGGCATAGCCCCTCCTTTACCTGGTTACAGGATAGCGCCCGTGGGAAAACACGGGCGCAGCAGGTTATAGCTCGCTCTTTTTGTGGAAACCGTCAGCCACAATGGTGCTGTCGATATTAGCTTTGTCGACTTCGATTGGAGTAAGAAGGCGTGAAGGGACATCTTTAACGCCATTATTCAGCTTGGCATCCGATGCCGGTTGTTTGCCCTCGCCCAGTTCAACGGCAATTTCCGCTGCTGTATTTGCGAGTTGGGTGATTGGCTTATAAACCGTCATGGTCTGCGTACCGGCGATAATACGTTTTACACCGGCTAAATCGGCGTCTTGCCCAGAAATGGCCACTTTGCCCGCCAACCCTTGCGCACTTAACGCCTGGATTGCCCCACCAGCTGTCGCATCATTTGATGCCACAACCGCATCAATTTTATTGTTATTAGCCGTTAGCGCATTTTCCATGATTTTCAATGCGTTTTCAGGCAACCAACCATCAGCCCATTGATCGCCGACGACTTTTATTTTCCCGCTATCAATATATGGTTTTAATACTTTCATCTGCCCTTGACGGAATAACTTCGCATTATTATCAACTGGCGAACCGCCCATCAGGAAATAATTACCAGAAGGTACTTTATTAACAATGCTTTGTGCCTGAAGCTCACCGACTTTTTCATTATCAAATGAAATATAATAATCAATGTCGGCATTATTGATCATGCGATCATAAGCTAATACTTTTATGCCCTCTCTTTTGGCTTCGGCAATCACGTTGCTCAATACCTGGCCGTTATAAGGAATAATGACCAGCACATCCACGCCACGGTTGATCATGTTTTCTATTTGCGACATTTGCGTTTCTTCGTTGCCATTCGCGGACTGTACAAAGACTTTCGCTCCCAAAGATTCGGCTTTCTTAACAAAAATATCGCGGTCTTTCTGCCAGCGTTCCAGGCGTAAATCATCAATTGCCATGCCGATTTTAACTTCTTTGGCGATACTGCAGGCACTGGTTAGAACAAGCGAGGCACACAACGTTAGTAAGAGGTTCTTAATCTTCATTCGCATTTTTTTATACCTGTGTAGGGTGGGATAAATCGGATTAAAAATTATTAACATCTGTTGACCGGTTCGAATTGTTGACTGTGAATACAAATCCAGCAATTACAGATTTTCATCTTCCCATTACGTTTTTTGGTTTAATTTCTAATTTATGATGGCGATCTGCTTTTAATTTAACAAATGCATTCGTTGCTTTATTTATTGGAATAACCATAGAGATACTTCATTCATTATTTTCAACATTTTTTGCGAGGCAGCGCACATTTGAGCATTCTCTTAATCACAGTGTGAAATAACGTAATTGAGCAAACTCCAGGGAAAATACAGGATGGTTACAGAATCGCTTACTTGCTATACCCAAAATAATTCGAGTTGCAGGAAGGCGGCAATCGAATGAATCCCGATGAGCTTACTCAGGTAAGTGATTCGGGTGAGTGAGAGCAGCCAACACCCCTGCATCTTGAAGGACGACGGGTATATTCCCCCTGATTACGGAGTCAATTATGCAAGCCTATTTCGACCAACTTGAACGTGTACGTTTTGAAGGCCCTAAAACCGCTAACCCACTGGCATTTCGTCACTACAATCCAGATGAAATCGTGCTGGGTAAACGTATGGAAGAACACCTGCGCTTTGCCGCTTGTTACTGGCATAACTTCTGCTGGAATGGTGCCGACATGTTTGGTGCCGGTTCGTTTGAACGTCCGTGGCAGCAAGCTGGCGACGCATTAGGCCTGGCAAAATTAAAAGCTGATGTGGCGTTCGAGTTCTTCCACAAGCTGAATGTCCCGTATTACTGCTTCCATGATGTGGACGTTTCGCCAGAAGGCACATCGCTGAAAGAGTACCTGAATAACTTCGCGAAAATGACCGAAGTGCTGGCGAAAAAGCAGCAAGAAAGCGGCGTGAAATTGCTGTGGGGTACAGCCAACTGCTTTACCAATCCTCGTTATGGCGCAGGTGCTGCGACCAGCCCAGATCCAGAAGTATTCTCCTGGGCGGCAACGCAAGTCGTCACCGCAATGAATGCCACTCACCAGTTGGGCGGCGAAAACTATGTGCTTTGGGGTGGCCGTGAAGGTTACGAATCCCTGCTCAATACCGATTTGCGCCAGGAACGTGAGCAAATTGGCCGCTTCTTGCAGATGGTGGTTGAGCACAAACATAAAATTGGTTTCCGCGGCACGTTGCTTATCGAACCGAAACCGCAGGAGCCAACCAAGCACCAATACGATTACGATGTCGCGACGGTCTACGGTTTCCTGAAGCAGTTCGGTCTGGAAAAAGAGATCAAAGTAAACATTGAAGCGAACCACGCGACACTTGCCGGTCACTCATTCCATCACGAAATCGCCAGCGCCATTGCGTTGGGTATCTTCGGTTCCGTCGATGCCAACCGTGGCGACCCGCAACTGGGCTGGGATACCGACCAGTTCCCGAACAGCGTGGAAGAAAACTCACTGGTGATGTACGAAATTCTCAAAGCAGGTGGTTTCACCACTGGCGGCCTGAACTTTGACGCCAAAGTGCGCCGTCAGAGTACCGATAAGTACGACTTGTTCTATGGTCACATTGGTGCGATGGATGTGATGGCGCTGTCACTGAAAATTGCCGCACGCATGATTGAAGATGGCGAACTGGATAAACGCGTTGCGAAACGTTATGCCGGTTGGAATGGTGAACTTGGTCAGCAAATTCTGAAAGGGCAAATGTCGCTTTCACAAATTGCACAGTACGCTGAACAGCATGACCTGAATCCACAGCATCAAAGTGGGCATCAGGAATTACTGGAAAACCTGGTCAATCATTACCTGTTCGACAAATAAGTTTAAACCGTAGTTGAAATGGTGGATGACGCTTTGCTTATCCACCCTACGAATTCCCGCGCCACGTTTTACGTGGCGCGTTTGTAAGGAGTCGATATGTACATCGGAATCGATCTCGGCACCTCGGGTGTGAAAGCGATTTTGCTGGATGAGCAAGGCGAAGTGCTGGCGACACGTACTGAAACGCTGACCGTGTCGCGTCCACATCCGTTATGGTCGGAGCAAGATCCAGAGCACTGGTGGCAAGCAACAGACCGCGCAATGAAAGCGCTCGGCGAGCAGCACTCTCTTAAAGATGTGAAAGCGTTGGGGATTGCTGGGCAGATGCACGGTGCAACACTGCTCGATAGCCAGCAGAACGTGTTGCGCCCGGCAATTTTATGGAATGACGGTCGCAGCGCAGAAGAGTGCGCCTTGCTTGAAGCAAGCGTACCCGATTCCCGCCAAATTACCGGCAACCTGATGATGCCAGGTTTTACCGCACCAAAACTGCTGTGGGTGAAACGCCATGAACCTGAAGTCTTCGCGAAAATAGATAAAGTCCTGCTGCCGAAAGATTACCTGCGTCTGCGTATGAGCGGCGTGTTTGCCAGCGATATGTCTGACGCCGCAGGTACCATGTGGCTGGATGTCACGAAGCGCGACTGGAGCGATAAAATGCTCGACGCGTGCCAGTTGAGTCGCCAGCAAATGCCAGATTTATTCGAAGGCAGCGAGATTACTGGCACATTGAAAGCAGACGTCGCACGTGCGTGGAATATGCCTGCCGTACCGGTGGTTGCAGGCGGTGGCGATAACGCCGCGGGCGCAGTCGGTGTCGGCATGATGGATGCGGGCCAGGCTATGTTATCGTTGGGAACATCTGGCGTTTACTTTGCAGTAAGTGAAGGATTCCTCAGTAAACCGGAAAGTGCCGTCCACAGCTTCTGCCATGCTCTACCCCATCGCTGGCACCTCATGTCAGTGATGCTCAGCGCCGCATCGTGTCTCGATTGGGCGGCAAAATTAACCGGTATCGAGAGTGTTCCGGCACTGCTGTCAGCCGCCGAAAAAGCTGATGAAGACGCTGGTGAGATCTGGTTTTTACCGTATCTGTCTGGCGAGCGTACGCCGCACAATAATCCACAGGCAAAAGGTGTTTTCTTTGGCCTGACCCATCAGCATGGGCCAGCCGAACTGGCACGCGCCGTGTTAGAAGGCGTGGGTTATGCGCTGGCGGATGGTATGGATGTGGTGCATTCCTGCGGAGTCACACCGCAAAGTGTCACACTGATTGGCGGTGGGGCGCGCAGCCCGTACTGGCGGCAAATGCTGGCAGATATCAGTGGGCAAACGCTGGATTATCGCACCGGTGGAGATGTCGGCCCAGCGCTGGGTGCAGCACGCTTGGCGCAAATCGCCATGTCGCCAGATAAACCGCTGCAAGCGCTGCTGCCGCAGTTACCGCTTGAGCAACAGCACAAACCAGACATGGCCAGACATGAGCAATATCAGGCACGTAGAAAAGTGTTTAACCAGATTTATCAGCAGTTGTTACCGCTGATGTCGTGACACAAAACATAACGCTCTGGATTTACCAGAGCGTTAAATCACATACTTAAGACAGCAGCGTAAACGCAATCATCCCGACAACTGCACCAGTGGTACCAAGAATGGTTTCCATCATGGTCCAGGTTTTCAGGGTTTGCCCTTCTGTCGCGCCGGTAAATTTACCGAAAAGCCAGAAACCGGCATCGTTAACGTGGCTGACGACGATAGAACCCCCAGCAATACAAATCGACAATGCTGCCATTTGTGCGCCGCTATAGTTGAGCTGTTCGATAACCGGCATCACCAGGCCAACTGCAGTCAGACAAGCTACGGTTGCCGACCCCTGGATGATACGCACCGCTGCCGCCAGCACGAAGCAGGTCAATGCAATTGGCAAGCCCAGGCCAGTCAACGCTTCGCCCAATGCCGGGCCAACACCTGAATCCACCAGCACTTGTTTGAACACGCCGCCCGCACCGATAACCAGCAGGATGATTCCCGCAGGTTGCAGCGCGTGACCACAGATTTCCATGACCTTCTCTTTCGCCATACCCTGGCGGTACGCCAGACCGTAAATCGCCACCAGGCAAGCAACCAGAATCGCCGTGAACGGATGGCCAATAAATTCCAGCCACTGGTACAAGCTGGAACCCTGCTCGACGAAACGCGCAGCGATAGTTTTCATGCCAACTAACACCAGCGGCAGCAGGATCAGCGAAAGACTGAAACCGAACGATGGCAGTTTGCCTTCGCCCAGGTGCGGTTCAGTGATGTCGTCAGGAATATGCAGTTCGACGTGTTTGCTGATGAAGTTACCAAACAGCGGCCCGGCAATAATCATACTTGGAATCGCCGCGCACAGACCCAGCAGAATCATCCAGCCAAAATCGGCGTGCATTTGGGAGGCGAGCAGCATTGGCGCAGGCCCAGGCAGCAGAAATGCCGCAGCGGCTGCAACGCCCGCAAACAGAGGAATAACCAGTTTAACAAGGTTAGTGCCGGTGTGGCGCGCCATGGAAAAGGCTACGCTTATCAGCAATACAATAGCGACTTCGAAGAATAGCGGCAGCGCACAAATCAGGCCAGCCAGGCCAATCGCATAGTGCGCGCGACTGTGACCAAAAGACTTCAGCATTTTGACCGCAATCTGGTCTACCGCGCCGGTTTCATGAAGAATCTTGCCAAACATCGCGCCGAGCGCGACGACGATAGCCAGAAAGCCAAGCGTTCCGCCCATCCCTTTTTCCATGGTTGCCGCGATTTTATCGAGCGGCATCCCGGAAAATATCCCTGCCCCAATTGAAACCACCATCAAAGCAACGAAGGCGTGCATTCGCGCCTTCATCACTAAAAACAGCAGCAGCAAAACCGAGCCAACTGCTGTTAAAACAAGCGTTAATGTACTCACTGCGCACTGCCTTTATTAATGACCTCAATGGTGCTCGCCACCACGTTTTCCAGTGACTGGTCGATATTTACCACCAGAACATCCGGCTCATCCGCTTTCGGCTCTTGCAGCGTTTCAAACTGAGTCACCAGCATCTGCGTTTTGAAGAAGTGGCCTTTGCGTGCTTTCAGGCGGTTTTCAATCACTTCAAAATCACCTTTCATGTAGATGAAAGAGAGATTCGGGTTACCTTCACGTAATTGGTCGCGATAGACTTTTTTCAACGCAGAGCAAACGATCAAGGAGACTTTGTTGGTGCGCTGCATAGCGAAAGCTGCATCGTTTAATGCTTGTAGCCACGGCTTGCGATCTTCATCGTTAAGCGGCTCACCGGAAGCCATTTTCGTGATATTGCAGCGTGGATGCAGGAAGTCGCCGTCCAGGAACGCCGCTTTGAGTTGGTGTGCAACTTCGCTTGCAACAGCAGATTTACCGCTGCCAGAAACGCCCATCAGGACGTAGATATGGTGGTCGTGGTTGGTAGTGCTCATCGCGTAGCTCCGACTGGCGCAACAATTTGTTATAAGAAATTGTTACGGGTAACTGTTATCGGTAACATTGTCAGTAGAGCGTTCGCAATAAGCAATAACCATTCACTTAAAAAGTGAATAAGTGTGAACTATATCAAAAATTATGGCGCTAAATTGAACCGCCAGGGGAAAGTGTAAAGCCCAAATCGAGCATTTGCGGCGTCACTGCTTCACCGCGAATTCTCGCCAGTAAACGCTCAGCACCAATGCGCCCCATACGTTCACGCGGCGTTAACACACTGGCAAGACGGGGTTCCATAACCTGACCAATATCGTGGCCGTGGAAACCGGCAATCGCCATATCTTTTGGAATGCTCAGCCCCTGGCGTTGGCATTCAAATGCCGCGCCAATAGCTAAGTCATCGTTAGTACAGAAGATACTGTCGAGCTGCGGATATTCACGACGCGCCTGGCGGAACAATTCGATACCAGTGGAGTAAGAAGAGGATTGTTCGACCATCACGCTGTACGGCACCAGACCGGCGTCCAGCATCGCTTGCTCGTAGCCTTTTTTCTTGATCACGGTACGTTCATCAAGGCGTGCGCCAAGATACGCAACGTGACGGTGACCACGGGCAATTATCGCGGCGGTCATTTGGCGTGCGGCTTCGAAGTTATCAAACCCCACGGCGATGTCGAGACACGGTGAAATGCTGTCCATCAGTTCCACTACCGGAATACCTGCCACTTCAATCATTTTTAGGGTGCGCGGGGTATGGGTGCGTTCGGTGAGGATCAAGCCGTCGATATTCCAGGAAAGCATTGATTCCAGACGCTCTTCTTCCAGCTCAGGTTTGTAGCCGTAGTGAGCGAGCATGGTCTGGTAGCCGTAAGCATCAACCACGTTTTCAATGCCACGCAGCACTTCCGCAAAAACCTGGTTGGTCAGCGAGGGTAGTAACACGCCGATAGCGCGGCTTGTGGAATTAGAAAGGATGTCTGGTGCGCGGTTGGGAATGTAGCCAAGTTCATCAAGTACGGCAGCAATTTTTACCTGTAACGTCGCGGAAACCTGGTCAGGGTTACGTAAAAATCGGCTGACCGTCATTTTGGTCACCCCTACGCGGTCTGCAACGTCCTGTAATACCGGTCTTTTCTTTTTCATTATCCTGCTGTACTGGTTGACTATCGACAACGAAGTTTAGCACGGACAAAGCACAACCTTCCCCCTGTTTTGAGGAAGGTTGTGACCGGTAACTATCAGTATTTATTAGACTGGTGGTAAATCAAACAGCAGGACTTCACTTGCTTCATTGGCATGAATCGAAATCGCTTGTTCATCCCACACAGCGATAGCATCACTGGTTTTTGCCTGAGTCCCGTTGATAGACACATCACCTTTGACAACCTGCAGCCAAATGCGGCGATCTGCCGGAATCTGGTAGACAGATTGTTCGTCTTTAGCCAATGCCCAACGCGACAATTCCATATCTTGATTCACCTTCAGGGAACCGTCACGAGCATCTGGAGACAGCACCAGTTGGCGGCCCTGTGGTGCATCAAAACGACGCTGATCGTAACGCGGCGTGATGCCTGTTTTATCCGGGATGATCCAGATTTGGTACAGACGCAGGCGCTCGGTTTTGCTTGGGTTGTACTCCGAGTGAGTAATCCCGGTACCGGCACTCATAATCTGGAATTCCCCCGCTGGAACCTGTTCTTCGTTACCCATGCTGTCGCGATGCGCAACCGCACCTTCCAGTACATAGGTCAGGATTTCCATGTCTTTGTGTGGGTGAGTCCCAAAGCCTTCACCGGCTTCCACGACGTCTTCGTTAATCACACGTAATGCCGAGAAACCCATGAAATTGGCATCGTAATAGTTAGCGAATGAGAAGGTGTGCCAGCTATCCAACCAACCATGATTGGCGTGACCACGTTCTTCAGCTTTTCTTAAAAAGATCATCTTCATTTCTCCGCAATTCGTTTGATGGGCTAAGTGTGGACCCGAATCGGAAATGATCATAGAGGGTGAAAATTGACGCCTCTGTTCAAAAAATGTGAACGAGTCAGAGGCGTCAGAGCGGAGCTAAGCGAGGGTCACGACAGAAGGAGAAGGCTGTTCGAAACCGCGCTCAAGGATCTCGAGGTTGGTCAGTGCTTCAATTTCTCTGACGTAATTAGGTTTGCCGTTAACGATGGTTTCATACAGCGCGTCGTACACGCGGCCATAGTCGCCCTGCTCCGGTTTAATCTCTTCGCGCACGGTTTCACCCGCGTCGTTGACGTATTCAAGCACGCCGACGCTGCTGTCTGCTGCAAAGCCCGGCTCACCGGGCATGATGTAAGCCTTGAGGCTGGTTTCTTGCTGGTCGATACCGTATTTAAGGTACGAGCCTTTGGTGCCGTGAACCTGGAATTTCGGATAGTCGATTTTCACCAGGTGGCTGGTTTTAACAATAGCTTTCAGGTCACCGTAAAACAGCTGTGCTTCAAAGGTATCGTCTGGATTAGCCTTATTGCGCACGCTACGAATATCGTAAGCGACGCGATCCGGGCGGCCAAAAATTGAGATGATCTGGTCCATGGTGTGCACGCCAAGGCCGTAGAAAGCACCATCTGCAAAGGTGCCTGGTGCGGTTGCCGCTGCCGGGCGATACATATCAAAGTGGCTTTCTATTTCAACAACTTTGCCCAACTTGCCACTTTCGATGGCTTTTTTCATCGTCAGGAAACAGGAATCAAAACGGCGATTCTGATAAGGCGTGACGGTCAGTCCTTTCGCTTTAGCCAGTTCAAACAGTTGTTTAGCTTCAGCCAGTGTCGGGGTGAAAGGCTTTTCCACCAGCACATTTTTGCCCGCTTCCAGCGCGCGTTTTGCGTATTCGAAATGGCTGTCCTGATGAGTACATACCACCACCAGTTTGACCTGCGGGTCGTTGAGAATGTCGTCAAGCTGGCTGGTGAAATGGATGTGGCTGTATTGCGGTTGCTGCTCAATTTCTGGTTTTTCATGGCGACGGAAAATATGCGCGACGTGAAGTTTATCTTTGCGAACCAGAACGTAAGGCAGGTGGTAGCGGGTAGTGCTTTTGCCAAAACCTATAAAAGCGCAGTGTAGGGTCATTGCTTCGTCCTTTTTGACTTTAAATTGCAATTACCCTACTTCATTCTTTGGTTTTTTGGCACCGCGTTTTTTGGCGGATGACGCTGCGCTTATCCGCCCTACGAAAAGACAAAGTGACTGCTTTGCCCAAATTAGTTGGAACTGTTCATGGATCAGCCGTCGGCGGCGCAGCCAGTTTGTTCACGACCTGCGCGCAGAAACCGGAGCGTACTTAAAGTACGTGAGGATTTCGAGCACAGCTCGGGGACAAAATGGTAAGTAAGCCAGGCTGAAAAAAGAATAAAAAAAAGCCAGCTCAAGGCTGGCTAAAGTAATACTGGAAGCAATGTGAGCAATGTCGTGCTTTCAGGTTATCTCCGTAGGGGTCTCCCCTGAACGCATGGCAATAATAATCATTATCATTCGCACTTGTCTACTAATTTTTAGAAAAACTTAGCAGTTGACGAAAACTAAAAAGTCACTGATGTTTAAGAGGTTACTTAACTATTTGAGGAGAAAAGGAATGAGTGAGATCGTGATACGCCACGCTGAATTAAGAGATCTTGATGCTTTACGTCAGATTAATGCCCAGTCAGAGGTTTATCACAACACGCTACAACTCCCTCATCCTTCTCTTGAAATGTGGGAAGAACGAATGAAGCATCCACCCGCAGGACGCAAACAGCTGGTGGCTTGTGTCGACGATGTTGTAGCAGGGCATCTGGCGCTGTCTGTCGAACAAAACCCGCGTCGTAGCCATGTGGCAACATTTGGTCTTAGCGTTTGCGGGCAACATCGCAATCGCGGTATCGCAAGTGCATTAATGGCAGCCATGACCGACCTGTGTGATAACTGGCTGCGCATCGAGCGCATTGAACTGACAGTGTTTGTTGATAACGAACCCGGCGTGGCGGTTTATCGTAAGTTCGGTTTCGAGATTGAGGGCACCGGTAAGAATTACGCGCTGCGCGATGGTCAGTATGTGGATGCGTATTTTATGGCGCGGTTTAAGCCGGAATAGATCGCCCTCACCCCGGCCCTCTCCCTCAGGGAGAGGGAGAAAACCAGACGGGCGAGGGGAAAAACTTAATATCCGGCAGTCAAATCATCCACCGAACGCGGGTCAGAAGCACCGTATAACGCACCATCTGGCCCTACCATAATGCTCTGCGTACTGCCCATCGCTTCTTTCACCTTCACGTTCTGCCCTTTATCTTTCAGCAATTTGACTGTATCCGGGCTAAAACCTTTTTCGACTCGTAGCTCATCAGGCAACCACTGGTGATGGAAGCGCGGCGCGTTAGTGGCTTCGGCAACGTTCATCCCGTAATCGATGGTGTTCATCACCATTTGCAGCACAGTGGTGATGATACGGCTACCGCCAGGGCTGCCGGTTACCAGCCAGGTTTTGCCATCTTTCACCACGATTGTCGGCGACATCGACGACAGCGGGCGTTTATGCGGCCCAACGGCGTTGGCATCGCCACCCACCAGCCCGTAGACATTTGGCACACCAGGTTTTGCAGAGAAATCATCCATTTGGTTGTTCATCAGGATGCCGGTGTTACCTGCCACAATGCCCGTACCGAACACGGTATTGAGCGTATAAGTCACCGCTACAGCGTTGCCGTCTTTATCCACCACCGAGAAATGCGTGGTCTGGTTGCTTTCATATGGCGCCAGTTTGCCGGGTTTAATTTCGCTCGATGGACGTGCTTTGTTGATGTCTATCTGCTCAGCCAGCGATTTGGCGTAGGCTTTGTTGGTCAGCGCCTGCCACGGCACTTTGACAAAGTCAGGGTCACCGAGATATTCCGAACGATCGGCATAGGCATATTTTTCCGCTTCAGCCGTTAACTGCATCGCATCGGCGCTGCCAAAACCGTATTTGGCGAGATCGAAGTTTTCCAGAATATTGAGGATTTCCACAATGTGGATGCCGCCTGAAGACGGTGGTGGCATGGAGAAAATCTGGTAGCCACGGTAATCGCCGCTAATCGGCGCACGCTCTACGGCTTTGTAATTCGCCAGATCAACCTTGCTAATCAACCCGCCATTCTTTGCCATTTCTTCGGCAATCTGGTCAGCAATTGCGCCTTTGTAGAACGCATCCGGGCCATTTTCGGCAATCATTTCCAGGCTTTTGGCGAGGTTGGTTTGCACCAGTTTGTCGCCCTTTTGCAGCGGTTCGCCGTCAGCCTTCCAGAAAATAGCTTTGCTGTTTGGGTGATTCGGGAGAACTTCTGCACCATAAACCTTCAGGTCTTCAGCCAGTGCATCGTTCACCGTGAAACCGTCCTGTGCCAGTTTGATTGCAGGCTGGATAACTTTGTTCAGCGGCAGTGTGCCGTATTTTTCCAGCGCCAGAGCGAAGCCCGCCACGGTGCCAGGCGTGCCTGATGCAAGATGTGAGGTAAGAGATTTTTTGCTGTCTGCATTGCCTTGCGCATCGAGGAACATGTCACGCGATGCTTTTTCTGGTGCCATTTCACGGAAATCAATGGCGGTGGTTTTACCATCTTTGGTGCGCAGCATCATAAAGCCACCGCCGCCGATGTTCCCCGCCTGCGGGTGGGTTACCGCCAGCGCAAAACCGACTGCAACAGCGGCATCGACCGCATTCCCGCCCTGCTTGAGAATCTCGACACCGACTTGTGTGGCCAGCGAATCCTGCGAGGCAACCATGCCATTTTCAGCACGTACTGGATGGAAGACATCGGCTTCGACGCCGTAAGATACAGGAGCCGCAACCGGAGGCGGTGCGGCACTAACAGAAAGGCACAGTCCTATCATTAGCGCAGGAATGGTCATCCAACGCAGAATTTCCAGACGAATATTTTTCCACTGCTTCATCGTTATGTTCTCCATGTTTGGGGAATCCCACGATAAGCCTGGCCCAAAATTGGAAACCCGCCTGGCTAAAAATCCTAAATAATCATCGTAGTGTCAGAAAACGATTAAACTTAGTAGATCCCCCAAATGGAGGAAGTGACGATGAAAAAAATACTTATGCTGGCAGCTTTGCTGCCATTGACCTGTTTGGCACAGCCGATTAATACCCTGAATAATCCCAATCAACAGGGTTATCAGATCCCGAGTCAGCAACGGATGCAGCAACAAATGCAAACCCAGCAGATACAACAAAAAGGGATGTTAAATCAGCAGTTACAAACGCAAACCCGCGTGCAGCAACAGCATCTGGAATCGCAGATAAATAACAATTCGCAGGGCGTCTTTAAATCGACAACAACGCCTGCGAATGAGCTGGATGTCGGGACACAACAAGTGTTGCCAAATACCAATGGTGGCATGTTAAACAGTAGCGCGACCAGCAGCGGGCAACAGCATATGCTGCAACCGACGACCAATGGCAGCATGTTGAATCCTGGGACTCATTAAGCCCCGACGTAAGGAAAATGGTGGATGACGCTCACGCTTACCCCCCCTTACCGTAGGTCGGATAAGCTTGCGTCATCCGACATGGACCTGGCATTTAGTACGTAAAATCTGCACCAATTTGGTCGATACAGTCGGTACAGATGATATCCACACCCCAGCGCAGCAGTGTAGCTGCTCGTTGGGGATTATTCACCGTATAAACCAGAATATGTAATCCCGCCGCTTTCAGCTCCTGCACACGCGCTTCATCGAGCAATTTATGATTCAAGTGAATGGCAACACAACCCAGACGGGCGGTCAGTTCACGCCAGTCATCGCGCCATTCGTCGAGTAACAACCCACGCGGTAATTCAGGCACGGCAAATTGTGCGGCTTCCAGCGCTTCGATAGAAAACGAAGACAGCAATGGCGCGGTTTGCCCTTGCCATAATTCAAGTGCTGCCAGCGCGATCGTTTTTCCGGTTAGCGCATCAGTACCGGTGGTCGGTTTGATTTCAATATTCGCCATCATGCCATGTTGCTTACACCGCGCGGCAACTTGAGAAAGCAGCGGCAATGGTTCGCCTTTAAACTCACCGCTATACCAACTTCCGGCATCGACATTCAGCAGTTTATCCCAGGTTAAATCGCCCGCGATGCCCCAGCCGTTACTGGTGCGTTCCAGAGTGTCGTCATGCAGCAGGAAAATGTGCCCATCCTGTGAAAGCTTGGCGTCGAACTCAATCATGGTGTGCCCGTAACGCGCACCGACATCAATCGCTGCCAGCGTATTTTCCGGTGCCAGTTTGCCACCGCCACGATGGGCCGCGACTTTCGGGTATGGCCAGTTGCTCATAAACGTTGTCCATTATCTTTAGCAAAGAAATGTAGATGATTTTCAGGCAGATGTAGCCACAGCGTGCTACCGGGTTGTGGGCGTTCCTGATGCGCCAGGCGCACCACCATTTTTTGCTCGCCCCAGCGCCCGTGCACTAAATTATCTGCACCGAGCATCTCCAGCGTATCCACCAAAAAGGGCACGCCGCCTGCGGATTGTGAGCTTAGCGCAATATGTTCCGGGCGGATACCCAGCGTCACCGCAAGCCCCTGAAGCCCATTCGGCGCATTGCCTAATGGCAACGCCATGCCGCTTGCCAGCTCAAAACGCGTGCCGTCAGCACTGATTTTACCTTCCAGCAGGTTCATGGCGGGCGAGCCGATAAAACTCGCCACAAAGCGGCTGGCCGGGCGTTCGTAGACTTCAACAGGCGTGCCGATTTGTTCGGCGACGCCTTTGTTCATCACCATCACGCGCTGCGCCAGCGTCATCGCTTCGACCTGGTCGTGCGTCACGTACAAACTGGTAGTTTTCAGGCGGCGGTGCAGCTGTTGTAATTCGAGGCGCATTTGTACGCGCAGTTTGGCATCCAGGTTGGATAACGGTTCATCGAAGAGGAAAACTGCCGGGTCGCGCACAATGGCGCGCCCCATTGCCACACGCTGGCGTTGGCCGCCGGAAAGTTCGCGTGGGCGGCGTTTAAGCAAGCCATCGAGTTCAAGAATACGCGCCGCTTCCACCACTTTCTGCTGAATATGCGCTTTGCCCATGCCGCGGATTTTCAGCCCCCACGCCATGTTTTCTTCCACACTCATATGCGGATAAAGGGCGTAGTTCTGGAACACCATCGCGATGCCACGCTCTTTCGGTTCCATTTCGGTGACGCGCTGGCGGTCAATCCAGATATCACCGCTGGTGACGCGCTCAAGCCCGGCAACCATGCGCAGCAACGTCGATTTACCGCAGCCCGACGGCCCCACCATCACGATAAATTCACCGTCTGCGACATCCAGCGTCAGCGGCTCAATGACCTGAGTTTTGTTGTCCCAACTTTTGCTCACTGCCTGTAGTTTTAGTCCTGCCATGGGTTACTTCTCACTATCAACAAGGCCACGCACGAACGCTCGTTGCATGGCTAAAACGATAATTACCGGCGGAATCAGCGTCAGCAGCATCGCCGCCATCACCTGGTTCCACTGGGTGGAGCCTTCACCAGAAGACATCATGCCTTTAATACCCGCCACGGCGGTGCCAAGGTTGACGTCGCTAATAATCAGCAGCGGCCAGAGATACTGGTTCCAGCCGTAGATAAAGGTGATGACAAAGAGTGCTGCGAGATTAGTTTTTGAGAGCGGCAAAACGATGTCACGGAAGAAGCGCATCGGCGATGCGCCGTCGATACGTGCCGCTTCCATTAACTCGTCGGGAAGCGTCATAAAGAACTGGCGGAACAAAAAAGTAGCGGTTGCCGAAGCCATTAACGGCAGCGTCAGGCCGGTGTAGCTGTCGAGCATTTTGAGGTTTGCGATAACTTCTACCGTCGGGAAAATACGCACTTCAACCGGCAGCATCAGGGTGATAAAAATCATCCAGAAGAACAGGTTACGGAACGGGAAGCGGAACCAGACAATCGCAAAGGCTGAAAGCATTGAGACAGTGATTTTGCCAATGGTGATGACCATCGCCATGACAAAACTGTTTAGCAGCATCAGGCCGAACGGCGCACTGTTGGCACCGACGCCGTGCGTCCAGATATAAGACATGTTTTCCAGCAGATGCGTGCCTGGAATCAGCGTCATCGGCGTCTGGAAGACGGCTTCGTTATCCAGTGTCGCCGCGACAAACGCGACATACAGTGGGAACAAAATCACGATAATGCCCAGAATCAGCATCGTGTGGCTGAAAATCGTCAGCCCGCGGCGGTTCTCAATCATTGGTAGCGCACCTTACGTTCCACGAAGCGGAACTGAATCACGGTCAGGATGATGACTAAGAACATCAACACCACGGATTGCGCCGCCGACGCGGAAAGATCGAGTCCGGCAAAACCTTCGCGATAAATTTTGTAGATAAGCGTGGTCGTCGCTTGTACTGGTCCACCGCCGGTCGCGGCGTCGATAACCGGAAAGGTATCGAAAAAGGCGTACACCAGATTAACCACCAGCAGGAAGAAACTCACCGGCGCAATCAGCGGTAACGACAGCTTGAAGAAGCGCCGTACCGGGCCTGCCCCGTCAATAGAAGCAGCTTCAATCAACGAACGCGGAATCGACTGTAACGCCGCAAAGAAGAACAGGAAGTTGTAGCTGATTTGCTTCCACACCGAGGCAAACACCACAAGGAACATCGCCTGGCCGCTGTTTTGTGCGTGGTTCCAGTGGTAACCAAACTGCTCAAGCACGTGAGTTAGCAGGCCGCGCCCGGGGTTAAACAGGAAAATCCACAGTACGGCAGCAATCGCCGGAGCCACCGCATACGGCAGCAGCATTAACGTTTGGTAAATTCGGCTGCCACGAATGACGTAATCCGTGAGCGCGGCGAAAAACAGCGACACCAGCAAACCGCTGCCAGCGACTAATCCACTGAAAATTAAGGTGGTATAGAAAGAGTCGAGATAGTAGCTGTCATGGAAGAGTTGTTTGAAATTTTCCATGCCAACAAACGTGCTCGAAAGCCCAAACGGATCGACATTTTGCAGTGAATACCACAACGCTTCGCCCGCAGGCCAAATAAAAAAGATAATGGTGATAAGCAGTTGCGGCAGCACTAGCGCATACGGCAGCCAGCCGGAACGGAACACCGGACGAGAAGATGACATAAGTAATTCTTTTCCTGAACAATGTCGGGTGACGGCTTCGCTTATCCGACCTACAAACAGCCATTCGTAGGTCGGATAAGCGAAGCGTCATCCGACACTGAAAAACTTAAGACTTAGTCGATTGCTCGAAACGGCGCAGCAACTGATTACCACGCTCAACCGCGCTATCTAATGCTTGCTGAGGGGTTTTCTTGCCGGTCCATACCGATTCCAGCTCTTCATCCACAACGGCACGAATCTGCGGCATGTTGCCCAGACGCAAGCCTTTAGTGAACGGCAATGGCGGCTTGTTCAGCATCTGGCGCGTGGCGATATCAGCACCTGGATTTTTCTCGTAAAAGCCTTGTTCACGCGTCAGGTCGTAAGCAGCTTTAGTGATAGGTAAGTAACCGGTTTTCTGGTGCCATTCAGCCGCAACTTCTGGTTGAGTGAGGAACTGCATAAACTCGGCAACACCTTTGTAAGTCGCGGGGTCTTTACCCTGCATCACCCACAAACTTGCCCCGCCGATAATGGCGTTTTGCGGCGCATTCGGGATGGTTGCGTCGTAAGGCATCATGCCCACGCCGTAGTTGAATTTGGCGTATTGACGGATATCAGCCAGCGAGCCAGAAGACGCGGTGGTGATGGCGCAATCCCCGCTGTAGAACTTTTCGGTAGATTCATCTTTGCGGCCAAAGTAGCTGAAATCGCCCTTCTTGTTCAGCTCTTCCAGCATCGCAATGTGTTTCACTTGCTCGGGTTTGTTGAATTCCAGAACCGCATCGGTGCCATCAAAACCGTTGTTTTTGGTGGCAACCGGCAGGCCGTTCCAGGCGCTGAAGTTTTCGATTTGAATCCAGCCTTGCCAGCCACTGGCATAACCGCATTTCATGCCTGCCGCTTTAAGTTTGGCGGTGTACTCGGCCAGGTCTTGCCAGGTTTTTGGTGGCTGATCCGGGTTCAGGCCAGCTTTCTTAAAGGCGTCTTTGTTGTAATACAGAACTGGCGTGGAGCTGTTAAATGGTTGGGAGAGCAGACGCCCGGTTTTTGAATCGGTGTAGTAACCGGAAACCGTTGGCACAAACTGAGATTCGTCGAACTTAATGCCTGCATCGCTAAAAACTTCATATACCGGCTTGATGGCTTTCGAGGCCATCATGGTCGCCGTACCCACTTCATAAACCTGCAAAATGGCTGGCGCATTGCCCGAACGGAAAGCCGCAATCCCTGCCGCCAGGTTTTGTTCGTAATTACCTTTATATACCGGGACAATTTTGTAATCAGGGTGCGTCTGGTTGAAGCGTTGAGCCAGTGAATCGACTTCTTTGCCCAGTTCACCTTCCATTGAATGCCAGAACGGAATGGAGGTGGCGGCGATAGCGCTGCTGCTAAGTACGCATCCAAGCGCAAGGCAAAGTGTTGTGAGTCGTAACGATGCAGTCATGTGTATATCCCTGGAGGTTGTCATTAGGTCACTGCGCGAAAATACGCGTTTTTGTTCGCATCAAAACATGACATGCGCGAATGACAGAAAAATAACCGTGGGGTGACAGAATTGTTACAGTGAGGTGAAGGGAAAGTGGTGATCGGAGTATTGTCATAAAAAAGGAGCCAAATGGCTCCTTGTTGATTAAGCGATAATTTAGCCGCCGAGGTAGGCGCTACGCACCGCTTCGTTAGCCAGCAGCGCGTCGCCGGTGTCTTCCAGTACCACGTGGCCGTTTTCCAGCACGTAGCCACGGTCAGCAAGCTTCAGCGCCTGGTTGGCGTTCTGCTCAACCAGGAAGATGGTCATGCCTTCGCTGCGCAGCTGCTCGATGGTATCGAAAATCTGCTGAATGATGATTGGCGCGAGGCCAAGCGACGGCTCGTCCAGCAGCAGTAAGCGCGGTTGGCTCATCAGCGCACGGCCAATCGCCAGCATTTGCTGTTCACCGCCGGACATGGTTCCCGCACGTTGAATACGGCGTTCCAGCAGGCGCGGGAACAGTTCGTATACGCGTTGGATGCGTTCATGATACTGGTCGCGTTCCGCGAAGAAGCCGCCCATCGCCAGGTTTTCCTCCACCGTCATACGTGAAAACACGCGGCGGCCTTCCGGCACAATCGCCACCGCTTCACGCATGATGCGAGCGGTGTGCCAGTCGGTGATGTCTTTGCCATCAAAGGTAATCTTGCCGCTGGATGCGCGCGGGTCACCGCACAGTGTACCCAACAGCGTGGTTTTGCCCGCACCGTTCGCACCAATCAGAGTGACGATTTCGCCCTGTTTAATATGCAGACTGACCCCGTGAAGCGCCTGGATTTTTCCGTAATGGGCGCTCACCTGGTTAAATGACAACATGATATTTTCCATCTTTGCCTCACCCATTCTTATGCTTCACCCAGATACGCGCGGATTACGTCAGGGTTATTCCGGATTTGTTCCGGTGTGCCGTTCGCAAGCGGCGTCCCCTGGTTTACCACGTAAATCCTGTCAGAAATGCCCATCACCAGTTTCATGTCGTGCTCGATTAACAGCACGGTGGTGTTGTGGTGGTTACGTAACTCCATGATTAACTCGTCGAGTTCGTGGGTTTCTTTCGGGTTAAGGCCTGCGGCGGGTTCATCGAGCATCAGGATTTCTGGTTGCGTCACCATACAACGCGCAATCTCCAGGCGACGCTGATCGCCATACGCAAGGTTGCTTGCCTGGCGGTTGGCCTGCTCAAGCAGACCGATACGGTCAAGCCAGATGGCTGCACGATCCAGCGCTTCGCTTTGTGAGCGGCGGAAAGCAGGTGTTTTCAGTAAACCAGCAAACACGCCGGTTTTCAGTTGCTGATGTTGAGCCACCAGCAAGTTTTCAATCACGGTCATTTCACGGAACAGACGCACGTGCTGGAAAGTACGCACCACACCCATCCGCGCGATTTGTTGGCCTGGCAGACCTTCAAGGTGCTGGTCGCGCAACAGAATCGTACCGCCTGATGGCTTGTAAAAACCGGTCAGGCAGTTAAATACCGTGGTTTTACCGGCACCGTTCGGGCCGATTAACGAAACAATTTCTTGTGGATGCAGTTCCAGAGAAACATTGTTTACGGCGAGCAGGCCGCCAAAACGCATCATCAAGCCGTTTACGGATAACAATGGCTGACTCATGCCTGCTCTCCTTTCACTTGTTCCACTTGCTCTTTTTTAAGCTTCAACTGAGGGCGTGACATTGGCAGCAAGCCTTGTGGACGCCAGATCATCATCAGCACCATCAGGCCACCGAGCACCAGCATGCTGTATTCGTTGAGATCACGCATCAGTTCGCGTGACACCACCAACAGGACTGCGGCGAGGATAACGGCAAATTGCGAGCCCATACCGCCTAGCACGACGATCGCCAGCACGAATGCAGATTCGGCAAAGGTGAAGGATTCCGGGCTCACAAAGCCCTGACGGGCCGCAAACAGCGTACCGGCAAAGCCCGCGAACGCGGCACTGATGGTAAATGCCGTCAGCTTGATGCGCGTCGGGTTCAGGCCCAGCGAGCGGCAAGCGATTTCATCTTCACGCAACGCTTCCCATGCGCGACCGAGCGGCATACGCAGCAAGCGGTTAATCACAAACAGCGACAACACCACTAATAGCAACGCGACGAGGTACAGGAAGATAATGCGGTCACCGGGGTTATACGCAACGTTGAAGAAGTTGCTAAAGGTATCCCAACCCCCTTCACGCGCGCTACGGCTGAATTCCAGACCAAACAACGTTGGTTTTGGGATCTGGCTGATACCGTTCGGCCCACCAGTAATTTCGGTGTTGTTAAGCAGTAAAATACGGACGATTTCACCAAAGCCGAGCGTCACAATCGCCAGGTAGTCGCCGCGTAAACGCAGCACCGGGAAGCCGAGCAGGAAACCCGCCGCCGCAGACACCAGGCCCGCGATTGGCAAACACGTCCAGAACCCTAAGCCGTAATAATGGTTGAGCAACGCGAAGGTATAAGCGCCGATGGCATAAAAACCGCCGTAGCCCAGAACCAGCAAGCCGGACAACCCCACCACCACGTTCAGGCCCAGGCCGAGAATGATATAAATCATGGTCAGCGTGGCGATGTCGACCGTGCCGCGTGAAACCACAAACGGCCACGCAACCGCGAGCACCAGCAGCGCCAACAGGAACAGTTTTTGCTTCGGCGTAGAACCGTCTAACGCAGGCAGCACAAACTTCGGCCCGGAGACTTTTTTCATGCCTTTCTGGAATGCAGGGCGCAGCAACTGGAAGACGAAGACAATCGCCGTACCAATCAGCACCCACTCCCAGCGCACCGTTTCCGCACTGTGAACGACAAGTTTAGTCCCATCGAGACTCAGTTGAACGCCCATAAAGACGCCCGCCAGAACGAAGAAGATTGCCGCCGACAGGAGTGCTAAAACAACATGCATCGGTTTCATACTTTTTCTACCTCCGGACGGCCCAGGATACCAGTTGGCATCACCAACAGAACCACGATGAGCAGTGCAAAGGAGACAACATCTTTATATTCGGTGCTCAGATACGCCGAGGTCAGCGCTTCTGCAACACCTAAAATCAGGCCACCAATCATCGCGCCAGGAATACTGCCGATACCACCAAGAACCGCTGCGGTGAAGGCTTTCATCCCGGCCATAAAGCCGATGTATGGGTTGATAACGCCGTAGAACTGGCCGAGCAACACGCCCGCTACCGCCGCCATGGCTGCACCAATAACGAAGGTCAGAGAGATAACGCGGTCAGTGTTAATGCCGAGCAGGCTCGCCATTTTCAAATCTTCTGCACACGCACGGCACGCACGGCCCATGCGGGAATAGCGAATAAACAGCGTCAGTGCCAGCATCGCGATGAACGTCACTACCCAAATAACCAGCTGCATGGTGGTAATGGTTGCAGTGAAGTTTTCGCTGGCACCCACCACCCACTGGCCGTTAAACAGGCTTGGCAGTGCGATATCGCGTGAACCTTCAGTGAGGCTGACGTAGTTTTGCAGGAAGATCGACATCCCGATAGCAGAGATTAGTGCAATCAGTCGCTTAGAGTTACGCACCGGTTTATACGCGACACGTTCGATGCTCCAGCCGTAAGCACTGGCAATAACAATCGCGCCAATGAAACCGGCGCCGACCAGCATCCAGCCCACATCAATGCCCAGCATCATCAGCGCTGCGATGATCATGAACGAGACATAGCTGCCAATCATATACACCTCGCCGTGGGCGAAGTTGATCATGCCGATAATGCCGTAAACCATGGTGTAACCGATGGCAATCAACGCATAAGTGCTGCCCAGCGTGACGCCGTTAAACATCTGCTGCAGGAAGTAGAGGAACTGCTCGGACATACAATAACCTTATTTATTTCCCCTCCAGCGCATAGCCGCCGGAGAGGAGGGATGACCCAGAATTATCAGCCGTTACTTCGCCACAGAGGACGAACCGTCGGCATGCCACTGGAAGACACCAAATTCAAATCCCTTCAGATCGCCTTTCTCATCCCAGTTCAGCGGCCCAATCACGGTTTTCGCACCGTTTTCTTTTAAGTCTTTAATTAAATCAGCAGGTTCTTCACTACCTGTACGCTCAAGTGCTGTCGCCAGAGATTGCACCGCAGCGTAGGTGATCCACACATACGGGCCGCTTGGATCTTTCTTCTCAGCTTTCAGTTCATCAACGATAACTTTGTTCGCCGGGTCCTGGTCATAGCGTTTTGGCATGGTGACTAACATGCCTTCGCCCGCACTGCCCGCGATGTTGGACAGCGATGCGTTACCCACACCTTCTGGTCCCATAAACTGGGTTTTCAGGCCAACAGCACGCGCCTGACGCAGGATCTGACCCATTTCCGGGTAGTAACCGCCGTAGTAAACGAAGTCGATGTTTTCTTTTTGCAGACGCGCAACCAGCGTGGAGAAATCTTTGTCGCCCGCGGTGATCCCGTCGAAGAAGACGATGTCCGCACCACCTTTTTTCAGGCCATCTTGTACAGAGCGCGCCAGGCCTTCGCCGTACTGCTGTTTGTCATGAATGATGGCGATGCGCTTTGGCTTCACGGTTTCAAGAATGTATTTAGAGGCGGTTGGGCCCTGAGAAGAATCCAGGCCAGCGGTACGCATAATCATTTTGTAGCCGCGGCTTGTCAGCTCTGGGTTAGTCGCACCAGGGGTAATCATCAGAATGCCTTCGTCTTCGTAGATATCAGACGCTGGCTGAGTAGAAGAGGAGCAGAGGTGGCCGATAACGTAACGCACACCGTCGTTGACGATTTTGTTGGCAACCGCAACGGCTTGTTTCGGGTCACAAGCATCATCGTATTCAACCGCAACAAGTTTGTCGCCTTTGATGCCGCCTTTAGCGTTGATGTCTTTGATTGCCTGGCGAGCACCGTTGAATTCCATGTCGCCCCACTGCGCAACCGGCCCTGACATAGCACCAACAACCGCAACCTTAATGTCTGCTGCCGCTGCCGCGTGAGACACCGCCAAAGCAACAAACCCGGCGAGTAATGTCTTCGCGTTTACTTTCATTCTTTGAATCCCCATTTATCGTGATTTTGTGGTTTTATTATGGTCAAAAAGCATGCTGTTCACTTTTCAACCTTTAGCCATTTTTATGAGTGTCGTTAAGGGCTTAGCGTTAATATTTACAATATTTAAGGCTAAACTCTCTATTTTTCAGGCTATTAAGCAAAGATATTATTCTGTATTTGATGATAGTTAAACAAAAAAAAGCACCTTTTTCAGCATAAAATAGCGATACAAAGAGCGGAATAAAACACTAGGTTTTAGGGTTTTATACTGGCCATTTTTCAATCCACCACTTATCAAACTGGCATACGTTTGAGGCAAAAATTAATCGTCTGGTATATGGCAGATAAAAGATAAAGCGTCTGACGCAAATAAATTGGTTACACTCGGGGTTTTCCCGCTTTTTGGTTAGCTCGCTTATGAAACTCACCATCATTCGTCTGTTTGAGTGTAGTGCTCAGGATAAGATTGATCTTGCAAAGATCTGGCCGGAATATTCCAGCGCCTCACTGGCTCTTAGTGACGCCCACCGTATTTACGCGGCAAAATTTAACGATCGGCTATTAGGCGCGGTACGCGTCACACTTGCGGGTGCCGAAGGCGCTTTAGATTCGCTGCGGGTACGTGAAATTACCCGTCGTCGTGGCGTTGGGCAGTATTTAGTCGAAGAGGTGATTCGCGATAACCCAGGCATCACCAGTTGGTGGATGAGTGACGTTGGTGTGGAAGAGCGTGATGTTATGACGGCGTTTATGCGGGCGGTAGGGTTTGCGGAGCAAAGTGGTGGTTGGGGGAAATGAGATGAATGCGTCGGATGACGCTGGCGCTTATCCGACCTACGAAAACCGTGCCCTGTAGGGTGGATAAGCGCCAGCGCCAGCGTCATCCAGCAAAATACCCGCTCTACAAGAGCGGGTATTGTAAAACTTACTTAGCGTCAGTCGCTGTACCGTTGGCATGCCAGGTAAACACGCCAAACTCAAAGCCTTTCAAATCCCCTTTCGCATCCCAGCTCAATGGACCCATTACGGTTTCCACAGAAGCGCCTTTCAGATAAGTAGCGATTTCAGCCGGATCTTCAGACTTGTTCAGGCCCGCAGCCAGAGATTGCAGCGCTGCGTAGGTTGTCCAGACGAATGCGCCACTTGGGTCTTGTTTCTTCGCTTTGATGGCATCCACAACTGGTTTGTTCGCAGGAACCTGGTCGTAGTTCTTAGGTTTGGTGACTAACAAGCCTTCAGCAGATTCGCCGGCGATGTTAGACAGAGAAACGTTTGCCACACCTTCTGGACCCATGAACTGAGTTTTCAGGCCTGCTGCGCGAGACTGACGCAGGATCTGGCCCATTTCTGGGTGGTAACCACCGTAATACACGAAGTCGATGCTTTCTTTCTTCAGACGCGCTACCAGCGTGGAGAAGTCTTTCTCGCCGGCAGTGATACCGTCAAAGAACACTACGTTTGCGCCGCCTTTTTTCAGGTTGTCCTGAACAGAGCGAGCCAGGCCTTCGCCGTACTGTTGTTTGTCATGAATGATCGCGATGTTTTTCGGTTTTACGTGATCAAGAATGTATTTTGCCGCCGTTGGGCCCTGATCAGAATCCAGGCCGGTAGTACGCATTGTCAGTTTGTAACCACGCGCAGTCAGCTCAGGTGCTGTTGCCGCCGGGGTAATCATCAGAATGCCTTCGTCCTCGTAGATGTCAGACGCAGGCTGAGTGGAAGAAGAACACAGGTGGCCGATAACGTATTTGATGCCATCGTTAACCACTTTGTTGGCGACCGCTACCGCTTGTTTCGGGTCACAAGCGTCGTCGTATTTGGTGATAACCAGTTTGTCGCCTTTGATGCCGCCTTTGGCATTAATATCTGCAACCGCTTGTTCTGCACCGGTAAATTCCTGGTCGCCATATTGTGCAACCGGGCCAGACATCGCCCCAACTACCGCTACTTTGATATCCTTCGCAAATGCCGCGTTGCTCATCGCAAGTGCAATACAACCAGCCAATAACGCTTTGCCCTTCATTTTCATCCTGAGATCCCCATTTTTGTTGTGATTGGTATTTGTTGTGTTGTTTTGGCACGGTTTTATTTTTGATTGACGAATACCGTGTGTGCCTTCACCGCATTCAGAGTTAAAAACATACCCGAATTTACGGCTTTTGGAATAACAATTTTTTCACAAGCTGAATGGGAAAGTGACAGGCATAAAAAAACCGCCCCGGAAGGCGGTTTTTTATCTGACGAAATAACTTACGCTTCGATGGCCATGCGCAGTTTTTTCATCGCGTTCTTTTCAAGCTGGCGCACGCGCTCAGCGGAAACGCCGTAACGGTCGGCCAGTTCTTGCAGCGTGCTTTTGTTGTCTTCATCAAGCCAACGGGCACGGATAATATCCTGGCTCCGTTCATCCAGACCTAGCATGGCATCGCTGAGTTTATCAGCCGCGTGCGATTCCCAGTTGTCGTCTTCAATGCCATCGGCAAAGTTAGATGACTTATCCTGCAAGAACAGCACAGGAGCCATTGGCGCGCTGTCTGAATCGTCGTCGTTGCCCATGTCGAACGTCATGTCCTGCGCCGCCATGCGCGATTCCATTTCACGGACATCTTTGCTGGAAACCCCCAGCTCGTTGGCGACCATTTCCACTTCGTCCTGGTTGAACCAACCCAGACGTTGCTTGGTTTTACGCAGGTTAAAGAACAACTTACGTTGTGCTTTAGTGGTTGCCACTTTCACAATACGCCAGTTACGCAGCACGTATTCGTGAATTTCAGCTTTGATCCAGTGCACAGCAAACGACACCAGACGGACACCCACTTCCGGGTTAAAGCGGCGCACAGCCTTCATCAGGCCGATGTTGCCTTCCTGAATCAAGTCAGCCTGCGGCAAGCCATAGCCCGAGTAATTACGAGCGATATGAACAACAAAGCGCAGGTGAGACAGGATCAGCCTTTTCGCTGCTTCCAGATCGCCCTGGTAATGCAGCTTTTCAGCCAGCTCCTTCTCTTCCTCAGCCGTTAACATCGGCCAGGAATTAGCGGCCCGGATATAAGATTCCAGGTTACCAACAGGGGCTAAAGCTAAATTTTGCATTTCTTTGGTCATTCAAACCCTCTCTTAGAAACTAAAGTACAGGTTGCTACAATCTTGCTGCACCAGGCTATTCGCCAGGCGCCAAACCGTACCATTCACAGTAACCTCAGACAGTGAGGTTATCCACAAGTTCACTGTAAAGCTGTGCTTGTATTACACACAAAATGTGACAGAGCTATGAAACTGGGCAGGAGAAACACTAACCGAGGTGGGAGCGTGTCCCCTGCTGACGGGTACTTCGTAGCAGGGGACAAGTATATCAAAAAATTTTTACTCTGGGGTAAAACGACGTAAATGTTGCACGGTCGCGATCCACGCCGCCAGCCAACCGCTCATCGACGCCACCAGCAGCAACAGCAAGCATTCGTCGAAACCTAAGCCCGTGAGGTCAAACTTAGTGCCAAATACTTGTGCGACTTGCGTGACCGCAGAGGACAATCGCCACACCAGAATTTCAGTCAGAATCAGCGACAAAAATGCGCCGCTGAAACCTAACAGTGCACCACCGTACAGGAACGGGCGCAGGATAAATCCATCGGTAGCACCAATCAGTTTTTGCACGTTGATGGTGTCGCGACGGGCAAAGATGCTCAGACGTACGCTGTTACCAATCACCAGGAACACCGCTGCAACCATCAACACGCCAATCATTGCTGCGACACGCCCCACAAGACCGGTCAGCGAGGCAAGACGAGCAAACCAACTGTCATCCATACGGACTTCATCGACACCGTTAATCCGTGCCACGCGGTCACGCAAGGTATTCAGATGGTCGGTAGTCTGGAAATCGAGTTTTGGATTCACCACCGCAACCGCAGGCAGCGGGTTTTCTTCCAGCATATCCAGCGCGCCACCAAAGCCCGACCAGTTGCGGAACTCACCCAGCGCTTCGTCACGCGAAAGATAGTTAACTTTATCGACGCCCTCTTCCGCCTGAATCGCGCCGACGACTTGCTGCGCGGCGTTATCATCGAGCGCTTTGTCGAGATAAACGGTGATTTGCGGGGAAGGATAATATTGCGTGGCGGCCTGATTGACGTTCTTGTAAACCATGTAGCACACGCTTGGCAACGTCAGGGAAATGGCAATCACCATCACCGTCAGGAAGGTGGCTAAAGGCTTGCTGCGCAGGTCTTGTAAAGCACCCTGCCAGGCGTAACGGAATTGTTCGTTTACGCCGCCTTTGAGCGATTTACTTTTCGACTGAGGCCCTTTGCCGCGTTTTTTCACCGAGCGGCCTAAATCCCCTAACTTACTCAGCGAGTTGATTTTATCCAGCCTGTTGCTGAAGCGCTTTATATGATTGAGCGCGCTGCGTTTATTCACCTGCCAGGCCTCCATGCAAATGGCCGTCACTTAACGTCAACATGCGATAGTTACGGCGGGAAATCAGCCCCATATCGTGCGTCGCCATCAGAACCGTTACGCCGACGCGGTTAAATTCCTCGAACAGACGTAAAATCCCTTCCGAGAGTGCATCATCAAGGTTACCGGTTGGTTCATCTGCCAGCAACACAGCGGGCTTATTCACAACCGCGCGGGCAATCCCCACACGCTGTTGTTCACCACCAGAGAGTTGGATCGGGAAACTTTTCGCTTTATCGAGCAGGCCGACTTTATCGAGTGCCGCCGAAACACGGCGGCGAATGTCTTCACCGCTGGCACCCGCGATAATCAGCGGGATAGCCACGTTGTCGTACACGGTTCTGTCCATCAACAAATGGTGATCCTGGAAGATCATGCCAATCTGACGACGCAGGAACGGCACTTCGCGGCTCTTGAGGCGGCTAATATCATGGCCGCCAAAAGCAATTTTCCCCGCACTTGGCCGCTCAATACCGCAGATAAGCTTGAGCAGAGTACTTTTCCCTGCTCCAGAGTGACCGGTCAGAAAAGCCATCTCACCAGGTTGCATATGGAAGGTCACTCCCTGCAACGCTTGTCTCCCGCCGAGATAGGCCTTACTAACGTGTTCAAAGCGAATCATGGTTAATCCTCTCGGGCAAAAAGTGCCTCAATAAAATCGCCCGCATTAAACGGACGCAAGTCCTCAATACGCTCGCCGACGCCAATATAGCGAATCGGAATACCAAACTGATCGGCAACGGAGAAAATCACGCCGCCTTTGGCTGTACCATCCAGTTTGGTTAGCGTAATGCCTGTCAATCCAACGGCTTCATGGAACAATTTAGCCTGGCTAATCGCGTTCTGACCCGTGCTGGCATCGAGGGTGAGCATAACCTCATGCGGTGCATCTTCGTCCAGTTTTTTCATTACGCGGACGATTTTCTTCAGCTCTTCCATCAGGTGCGCTTTGTTCTGCAAACGCCCTGCAGTATCCGCCAGAAGTACATCGACGTTACGCGCTTTCGCAGCCTGAATGGCATCGAAAATCACTGACGCAGAATCAGCACCAGTATGCTGGGCAATAACCGGAATATTGTTGCGATCGCCCCATACCTGCAATTGTTCTACCGCTGCGGCACGGAATGTATCACCCGCTGCCAGCATTACAGATTTACCTTCTTGCTGGAACTGACGCGCCAGTTTGCCGATGGTGGTGGTTTTACCCACTCCGTTAACACCGACCATCAGGATAACAAATGGTGTTTTGCCTTCAACTTTCAGTGGCTCATCGACTTTCGCGAGGATTTCGCCCATCTCTTCTTTCAGCAGGCCGTATAACGCTTCGGCGTCACGCAACTCTTTGCGGCTCGCACCTTCTGTCAGATTGGTGATGATTTTGCGTGTGGTTTCGACGCCAACATCCGCGATCAGCAGCTGCTCTTCGAGTTCTTCAAACAGATCATCGTCGATTTTCTTGCCGCGGAATAGACTGATAAATCCGGAACCGAGGTTCTGTTTAGTCTTAATTAAGCTGCGTTTGAGACGCGCAAAGAAACCTTCTTTGGTTGGTTTTTCTTGTTCTTGCTGAGGCTCTTGTTCTTGCTGAGGTTCTTCTTCAGCCGGAGATTCTTCGGCTTCTTCAGGTTCCGGCTCGGCCTGCACTTCTTCAACGACGATGGCAGCAACAGGAATAGCTTCAATCAGCGCTTCCTCAACAACCACGTTTTCTACCGGAAGAATGGTCACTTCTTCAGGTTCAGCAAGCGCCTCAGGCTCAACAACATCTTCAACAATATCTTCAACAACAACTGGCTCTTGCTCCGGCTGCCACTCTTCTGGCTCCGGTACTGGCTCAATTTCTGGAGCGATCTCTTCTGGAACCGGCAACTCTTCGTGTTCAACCGCAGCTAGTGCCGTTACTTCAGGTTCTGGAGTGATTTCAGGCTCAACCACCACCACTTCGCTCTCCGCGAGCTTTTCGGTGACTTCGACGATCTCTTCTGCGAAGGCTTCGGGCTCTTCGTGCTTATCAAGCACCACAGGTTCGGCTTCAGGCAGAGTTACTGGCTGAATTTCAGGTTGAACCTCTGTCTGGATTTCTGGCTTAGCGTCGTCAGGCTGTACAGTTTCTTCCGCCGCTTGTGGCTGTTCAGGCTCAATAACCTGCTCAACAACTTCTTCGGCAACCGCTTGTTCTTCTGTTACTTTTTGTTCTGATTCTGCTTCAGAAGCCTGCTCTTTCTGGCCAAAGCCTAGCCATGAAAAAAAGCCACGTTTTTTCTCTTTCGCCATTTGCGAACACACCCCTCGCTGTTAATTCATGGCACAGGCCCGATTGAGCTTGCCACGGGCACTGAAAATAATTATCGAATGAATACGTTAGTCTATCACTTTCCCCGCTTTACACACACCGTTACACTAGACGGCAAGAAATTGCATCGCAGTGAGTCTCATGAAAAAACCGCAATCTACTGGCACCGGCCAGATCCGTATTATTGGCGGCCAATGGCGCGGCCGTAAACTGCCCGTCCCAGACAGCCCTGGCCTGCGTCCAACAACGGATAGAGTACGTGAAACCCTGTTTAACTGGCTGGCACCGTCAATGGTCGAGGCTACCGTGCTGGACTGCTTTGCCGGAAGCGGTGCGCTGGGGCTGGAAGCCTTATCGCGTTACGCCACCAGCGCCACCTTGCTGGAGATGGACCGCCATGTTTCGCAACAGCTGCAAAAGAATCTCGCCACCTTAAAAGCGGCTAATGGAAAAGTAGTGAACACCAATACGCTCAATTTCCTGGCACAGCCTGGCGAGCCGCACACTATCGTGTTTGTTGATCCGCCTTTCCGCAAAGGGTTGTTGGACGAGACATTAGCGCTGTTAGAAAGCAATGGCTGGCTGGCAGACGAAGCACTGATTTACGTTGAAAGCGAAGTTGAAAATGGCATGCCCGCAGTGCCAGCAAGCTGGTCGCTGCATCGTGAAAAAGTCGCAGGCCAGGTCGCTTACCGTTTATTTAGTCGTGAAATTTAAGGAACGACATCATGCTGATTAATATAGGCCGCTTGTTGATGCTGGGCGTTTGGGGATTTTTGTTATTAAATATTTTCCAGCCGTTCCCACGGCCGCTGAATATCTTTGTTAACGTCGCGCTGATCTTCACCGTGTTGATGCACGGTATGCAGCTGGCGCTGCTGAAATCAACCCAACCGAAAGATAGCCCACCGTTGAGCCGTGCTCAGCAAATTAAGATTTTCATCTTTGGGGTGTTTGAGTTGCTGGTCTGGCAGAAGAAACTCCGCCAGGGCAAGTAAAGTCATCCTATTGGGGGTCGGGGATGAAGCCAACAAACCGCGTCCCCTTATACTGCAACGTCCCCGTATCTCCGACACTCATCGCATGATACTGCACCGCCGCCACACGCATTTTCAGATCCAACCCGCCGCTGAGTGGGCGAAACCAAACCTCATAACGCATCGAGTCTTCAACCGGCGTGACTTCACGTTGCCGTGAGCGACGTTCATTACCTGGCGTTTCGCGTTTCGTCGCCACCTGCACATGACTTTGCAGCACTGGTGCTGCATCATTTTCCGCATTCTGACGACGCTGCTGCACAAAGCGAAACGATGCCGCCACGATGATTACCGCCACAACAGCAATGAAGAAAAGTGGCATTTTACTCATAGATTTATCTCGTATTGTCAGGCACTTTTAAGAATACCCTGCCGCTCAGAATATTGTCATCTGGCGCTATTGGTCACTAGACTGACAGGTAGAATCTTGCTTTTAGTACGGTACATTTTAATTTAATACCCTAAGGACAAGCCATGCTTTGGTCATTTATCGCTGTATTCCTCTCCGGCTGGCTCTACGTTGATGCCTCCTATCGCGGGCCAACCTGGCAACGCTGGGTCTTCAAACCTGTCACCCTTTTACTTTTATTACTGCTGGCCTGGCAAGCGCCAATGTTCAACGCAACAGGCTATTTGATCCTCGCGGGGCTTGCGGCAACGCTGCTCGGTGACGCTCTCACCCTGCTGCCCACTCAGCGCATGCTGTACGCCATCGGGGCATTTTTCCTCTCTCACCTGCTGTATACCCTCTATTTTGCCAGCCAGATGACCTTTAGTTTGTTCTGGCCTTTACCGCTGATTTTGTTAGTGGTGGGGGCGTTATTAGTGGCAGTGATTTGGACGCGACTCGAAACGTTCCGCTGGCCGATTCTGACGTTTATTGGCATGACGCTGGTGATGGTTTGGCTGGCCGGTGAGCTGTATTTCTACCTGCCAACGCGCCCAAGTTTCTCGGCCTTTGTGGGTGCAGCGCTACTGCTTTTAGGCAATATTGTTTGGTTGGGTAGCCACTATCGCCGCCGCTTTACGGGCGACAGCGCTATCGCCGCGGCATGCTATTTTGCCGGGCACTTTATGATTGTCCGCGCGTTGTACATTTGAGGCTAAACAGTGTCGGATGGCGCAAGCTTATCCGACCTACAAATGCCGCGAACTTAATCTGGAAAATTTCCCTCTTGACTCTGGAGTCAACTCCAGAGAGTAACATGGGTAATGAGAACATTATCATTACCCAGGAGGGCACATGCTCAACTCCCAAAAACCACCGCAATTTGCTAAAGCAAAGCTCAGTCCATTGCCTGCGCAAACGTCCTCCTGCTGTAACAACGACACCTGCAACGCAGCACCGGAAGCAGAAACCATTCCTGACACCGGTGAGCGTTATAGCTGGCTGGTTGATGGCATGGACTGCGCCGCCTGTGCTCGCAAAGTTGAAAATGCGGTGAAGCAACTGGCGGATGTCCAGCGCGTGCAGGTGCTATTCGCCACCCAAAAACTGCTGGTGACTGCGAATCGCGATATTCGCCCGCAAGTTGAGAAAGCGGTAAAAGCCGCCGGATACAACCTGCGAAATAGCGCCGCCCCGGCGGAGAAAACATCCAGCTGGCGCGAAAACTTACCACTCATGTTGCTGATCGTGATGATGGCGCTGAGCTGGACTCTTGCACAATTTAACCATCCATTCGGCAAGTTCGCGTTTATCGCCACCACGCTGGTTGGCCTGTGGCCGATAGCCCGCCAGGCGGTGCGCCTGATACGCAGCGGCAATTGGTTCGCCATTGAAACCTTGATGAGCGTCGCAGCCATTGGCGCGCTGTTTATCGGCGCGACCGCCGAAGCCGCGATGGTATTGCTGCTGTTCTTAATTGGCGAACGTCTGGAATCTTACGCTGCCAGCCGCGCACGCCGTGGTGTCAGTGCGCTAATGGCGCTGAAACCGGAAGTCGCTACCCGCATTCGAAACGGCGAGCGCGAAGCTATCGCACTGGCTGAGTTACGCCCGGGCGATGTCATTGAAGTGGCTGCTGGCGGGCGTTTACCTGCTGATGGCCGACTGCTAACGCCATTCGCCAGTTTTGATGAAAGCGCGCTAACAGGCGAATCTATTCCGGTCGAACGCCAGCAAGACGAGAAAGTGCCTGCGGGCAGTACCAGTGTCGACAGGTTAGTGCAGCTCGAAGTGATTTCAGAACCCGGCGACAGCGCCATCGACCGCATCTTGCGTTTAATTGAAGAAGCAGACGAACGCCGTGCACCGATAGAGCGCTTTATCGACCGTTTCAGCCGGATTTACACGCCGATTATCATGGCGATTGCGTTACTGGCAGCCGTCGTCCCGCCACTGTTTTTCGGGCAAAGCTGGGATGAGTGGATTTACAAAGGGCTGGCGCTGTTACTGATTGGTTGCCCATGCGCGCTGGTGATTTCTACCCCTGCGGCAATTACCTCCGGGCTTGCCGCCGCCGCTCGACGCGGTGCATTAATCAAAGGCGGAGCCGCACTTGAACGCCTCGGTAAAATTCAGCATATCGCTTTCGATAAAACCGGTACCTTGACCGCGGGTAAACCGCAGGTCACCGCCATTGAAATGAATGGTGAGATTAATGAAAACGAGCTGCTGGCACTGGCGGCGGCGGTAGAACTTGGTTCGTCACACCCGTTAGCACAAGCCATTGTTCGTGAGGCACAAAACCGTGGGCTGGCATTACCGGTGCCCAGCGCCAACCGCGCGCTGGCAGGTATTGGGGTGGAAGCCACTATTAACGGCGAAACCGTGCTCCTGAGCGCACCGGGTAAACTCGCAGAAAACATTCTCGACACCAGCTGGCAGCAGCGAATTACCCAGCTTGAAGCTGAAGGCCAAACGGTGATTGCGGTGGTGCAGCAAAATAGCTTACTCGGCGCGATTGCACTACGAGATACCTTGCGTAGCGATGCTAAACAGGCTGTTGCTGACCTGAGAAAAATCGGGGTGCAGAGCGTGATGTTAACTGGCGATAACCCGCGAGCGGCAGCAGCCATCGCCGGGGAATTAGGCATGGATTACCGCGCCAGCCTGCTACCTGCCGATAAAGTCAGCGTGGTGAATGAACTCAACTCCCGTTCATCTCTGGCGATGGTGGGTGATGGCATCAACGATGCGCCAGCCATGAAAGCGGCAACCATCGGCATCGCGATGGGTAGCGGCACGGATGTAGCGCTCGAAACCGCAGATGCGGCGCTTACGCACAACCGCCTGACCGAGCTCGCCAGCATGATTGGCCTCGCCCGCGCAACGCATAACAATATTCGCCAGAACATTACTATAGCATTGGGACTGAAGGGGATTTTCCTGGTGACCACGCTGCTGGGACTCACCGGCCTGTGGCTTGCCGTGTTAGCCGATTCCGGCGCGACGGCACTGGTTACCGCGAATGCGTTGCGGTTGCTGCGCAAAAAATAAAAAGTCGGGTGACGCTTGCGCTTACCCGACCTACGGAACATCTGGTTTTGTAGGGTGGATAAGCGCAAGCGTCATCCACCGTTTTGCCTTAATTCATGCCCAGCATATGCGGTAACCACAACGAAACCGCCGGAATGTAAGTCACCATCGCCAGCACCACCAGCAACACGGCGTAAAACGGCAACATGGCGCGCACCACCACTTCGATTTTCTGTTTACTCACCGCACTGGCAACAAACAGCACCGAACCGACCGGCGGAGTAATCAAACCAATGCCGAGGTTCACCATCATGATCATACCGAAATGCACCGGATCGATGCCCAGCGAATTGGTCACCGGCAGCAAAACTGGCGTGAGGATCAGGATGATCGGCGCCATGTCCATCAAGGTGCCAATCAGCAACAGCATGACGTTGAGATACATCAGGATCACGTATTTGTTGTCAGACAGCGAAGTGAAAAATTCCGTGATACGTGACGGCAACTGCATGAAAGTCATCACCGCGCCAAACGCCGACGCAAAACCAATCAAAATCATTACGATAGAGACCGTTTTTACCGTGCGGAACATCAGCTTTGGTAACTCATTCCATTTGTAATCGCGGTAGATAAACATGGTGACGAAGAATGCCCAGACGCAAGCCACCGCCGCCGATTCTGTCGCCGTAAATACCCCCGTCAGAATCCCGCCGAGAATAATGACCACCGTCATCAAACCCCACAGCGCATCGAAGAAAATTTTCACCGCTTGTTTGAAGGGAATGCGTTCACCTTTTGGGTAACCGCGTTTATGGGCAAAGCCGAGGCACATCACCATCAGGCAGAAACCCAGCAACAATCCTGGTAAAATACCCGCGATAAACAGTGTGGCTATAGAGACCGTACCGCCTGCCGCCAGGGAGTAAATCACCGAGTTATGGCTCGGCGGGATCAAAATCGCCTGCACCGATCCGCTCGCCGTGACCGCTGCTGCATATTCGCGCGGATAACCCTTTTTCTCCATTTCCGGGATCATCACGCTACCGATGGATGCGGTATCCGCCACGGACGATCCGGAAATTGCGCCGAAGAACGTAGAAGCGACGATATTCACCAGTGACAAACCACCACGAATAAACCCAACGAAGATATAAGCAAAGTTCACCAGGCGGCGGGCAATACCGCCTTCCGCCATAATCGCCCCGGCCAGAATGAAGAACGGTATCGCCAGCAGGGTAAATTTATTCACCCCACTGGTGATTTGAATCATGATCGCTTCCAGCGGCAAATCTATCCATAACGCCCCGACAATGGCGCTTAGCCCAACGGCAAAGGCCACGGGCATTCCCACTGCAAGCAGCACCGCAAGTGTCGCTAATAAAATAAATGCGTCCATGTTATCCCCTGGTCTTAACCGTGATTACCCAGCAACACGATTGGGCGGTTCTCTTGAGAGCCAAACAGCAAGCGCTCGACAACAAACAGAATGAGTAAGATCGCGCCCACAGGCAGCGGGAGGTAGGTTTGGCCGGAAGTGAGGAGCGGGAATTCAGCAACTGGCTGTTCCCATAAATCGGCGCACAGGTAGAAGCTGTAATAGAACATCACCAGCGAGATAAGCAGCATCAGCAGATCAACAATGCGTGCGCAAAACGTCTGCAACGCCAGTGGCAGACGGTCTGTCAGCATATTCACTGCGATGTGCGAACCGGCGCGGTAACTCACCGCCGCGCCGATGAACGTGAAGGTCACCATGCAGATAATCGCTACCGGTTCCGGCCAGGACTCCCCACGGTTCAGGGCATAGCGCGAGAAAATGCCAATCGGAATAATCACCGTCATCACTAACAGTGAAAACCCCGCAATAATCATCGCCAGCAAATAAACCTTATCCATCAAATCTGAGTAGCGTTGGGACATAAGATCCCCTCCACGCAAGGGTTAGCGATAATAACTACTGAACTTCAGCAATAGCTTTCATCAGGTCCTGATGCTTATCGCCATACTCTTTGCGCACCGGCTCAGTGGCTTTCACAAACCAGGCTTTGTCGATTTCGTGGAACTGAACGCCACCGGCTTTCATTTTTTCCAGCGCTTGTTTGTTGTAAGCATTCCACAGTTCACGCTGTTCCATTTGCGTAGCACGCGCCAGGGTAAGGATTTTTTGCTGCTGGTCAGGCGTCAGTTTGTCCCACTTCACTTTGGAATAAAGCAGCATTTCTGGGGTAATGAAGTGGCCGCTCAACGTGTAGTTTTTGGCGACCGGCATGTAGTTGTGGGCAATAAACGTCGGTGGGTTGTTTTCCGCGCCGTCGATAACGCCGGTTTGCATCCCGCTATACACTTCGCTCACGCCCATCGCCACCGAGTTTGCGCCCATGTCTTTTAGCGTTGCCAGTGCCACCGGGCTACCCTGAACGCGGATTTTCATCCCTTTAAGATCTTCAGGTTTCACCACCGGATTTTTGGTAATCAGGTTACGCGTGCCGGAGTCCATCCAGCCGAGGAACACCAGGCGGGATTTCGGGTTATTCGTCAGCTTAGCGCCAATCTCTTTACCTAAATCGCCGTCAATCACTTTGTGCATATGATCTTCATCGCGGAACACATACGGCAAGGTAAAGACTTCAACATCCGGCAGGATCGCCGCAACCGGTGCCATCGACACACGGATCATGTCGATCGCCCCCATCTGCGCCTGTTCAATCATCTGTTTTTCATCGCCCAGCACACCGCTCGGGAACACTTTGATCTCTAAATCACCATTGGTTTCTTGTTTGAGTTTTTCACCCATATGCTGCACCGCGACCACATTCGGATAACCTTCCGGATGAACGTCGGCAGCTTTAATCACCTGGGCGCAAGCCGTTTGAGCAAACAGAACGGACGCGGTAGACAGACATAAACCAGCAAAAGCAGGCAGAAAGGTCTTCTTCATTGGGTCGCTCCAGCAGAGGTAGAAATTTGAGATAAGAAGTAAAACAATGTTTTAATTTGTAGATTAAAAACTAGACTACGTGGAGAAAAGCGAGGGTGAAGCACTTCACAAAAAGTGACAAAAAATGAAATTGGGGTTCAAAGCAGATGTAAAGCGGGTTCAGAAGCCCGAAGCAAGACGCCAGGGGCTGAAGCGGTTTTATTGCCCTTTACGCAGCAAGTAGCGATAAGGCAATGATTCCACTTGTTTAGCAATAAGCTCGTGTTCCATAAAAACACAAAACCCGGGGATGTCACGCGTGGTCGCGGGGTCATCGGCAATGATAAGTAACGTTTCACCGGCCTGCATATTGCGCACGGTTTTACGCACCATCATTACAGGTTCGGGGCAGCGCAGGCCCAAAGCATCAAGAGTGTGGTCAGGATTGGCAAAAAGATCGGTCATCAGCGGTCTCGTATTTAACAAACCGCGCTAGTTTACCCCCGGCAGATTATCGCGCAAGTCACGTGAACGATTGCGCTAAAATTAACCATTGCAATGCGGGGTTAAAGCAGTATCATCGCCCCCGCTTTAAAAAAGACCAGGGTTCCCTCACCCCTTTCACTAAAAAGGCTACAAAATGACGCAGTTCAATTCTACTCAGCGCACTAAAGCGCTGTTCTGGCTATCGCTATTCCATTTGCTGGTGATTACTTCCAGTAACTATTTGGTGCAATTACCGGTCGCGGTTTTTGGTTTCCATACCACCTGGGGCGCGTTTAGCTTTCCGTTTATCTTCCTCGCAACCGACCTGACGGTACGCATTTTTGGTGCACCGCTGGCTCGACGCATTATTTTTGCCGTGATGCTGCCCGCGCTGGTGATTTCCTACGGTATTTCCGCGCTGTTTTATATGGGTACCTGGCAAGGGTTCGACGCACTTTTGCATTTCAATTTGTTCGTCGCCCGTATCGCTGTTGCCAGCTTTATGGCTTACGCATTGGGGCAGATTCTGGATGTGCACGTGTTTAACCGCCTGCGCCAGAGCCGCTACTGGTGGCTTGCGCCAACGGCATCCACGCTCTTCGGAAATATCAGCGACACACTGTCATTCTTCTTTATTGCTTTCTGGCGCAGCCCGGATGCCTTTATGGCGCAACATTGGGTAGAAATCGCCATCGTCGATTACTGCTTTAAAGTGCTAATCAGCATTGTATTCTTCCTGCCGATGTACGGCGTGCTACTGAATATGTTGTTGAAACGTTTGGCAGATAAGTCTGAAAGTTCGGCGTTGCAGCCGGGTTGACGGTGGTTGAATTATCTTGTGATAAGATGCTGAAATCAGCCGCGAAGGCTTGCTAACGTAAAGGAAGAAGTCATGGGTAATCTGGTAAAATATGTCGGTATTGGCCTGCTGGTATTAGGCCTGGCCGCTTGCGATAACAATGACAGCAAAACAGCCACTGCGAATGAAGCGGCACAAAGCAGCGCAACCGGTCAGCCCGTCAGTTTGCTGGATGGGAAAATCAGCTTTGCACTGCCTGCGGAGATGACTGACCAGAGCGGTAAGCTGGGCACTCAGTCAAACAACATGCACGTCTACTCTGATGCATCTGGTCAGAAAGCGGTGATTGTGATTGTTGGCGATGATACTTCTGAAGAGCTGTCAGCTCTGGCGAAACGTCTTGAAGATCAACAGCGTGCCCGTGACCCACAGTTGCAAGTTGTGACCAATAAATCTATCGAGATCAAAGGCCACACGCTGCAGCAGTTAGACACTATTATCTCAGCAAAGGGCCAGACAGCTTACTCGTCGGTTATCCTGGGTAAAATTGATAACCAGCTGTTAACTATGCAAATCACACTGCCTGCTGATAACCAGCAACTGGCGCAAACGGCTGCTGAAAACATCATTAACACCATCACCATTAAGTAATTATTTTCTGTTACTGCTGTGATGATGACACGGCCTCCGGTTGCTCAATCGGGGGCCGTTTTTTTAACTGCCACGCCATCAGTAATGCGATACAAACCAAAGCCGCCGCGGCCAGGTAAATCACCGAAACACCCGCATACGCCATCACGAACCCCGCCAACGGCCCGGTAATCCCCAGCGATAAATCCATAAACACGGTGTAAGTTGCCAGCGCGCTGCCCTGATTTTGTTGCGGTACCATCTTCACCGCCACCACGCCAAGCGCCGGGAACACCAGCGAGAAACCCGCCCCTGTCAGGAATGTACCGGCTTTTGCCATCCACGGTTCAACCGCCAACCCTACCAGCAGCAAGCCAATAATCTCGACCGAGAAACAAATCATCGCCACGTTCAAACCGCCCATGCGGTTAATCCCATTCGGGAAAAGTAAACGCGTGCCGACGAAAGCACAGCTAAACAGCGTGAGCGCGAAGGCTGCGCCGTCCCAGCCTTTGGCATCGTAAAACAGGGTGATAAACGTGGCGATCACCCCAAAACCTGCCGATGCCAGCGCGAGCGCCATTCCGTATGGCCACACACGCCCAAGCACCGCACGAAATGGCAGTGGTTTGCCTTTACTGGCTTTCACCGCCGGACGCGGAAGCGCCAGCAGCACGGCTATCAGCGCCACTGCCATAATGATTCCCGCTAACAGTTTAAGGCCGCCAAGGTGATAGAACAGCACGCCAAGCGGTGCGCCCATCGCCATCGCGCCGTAAGTCACAATACCGTTCCAGGAAATCACCCGTCCAATATGCAGCGACCCGACGACACCCACGCCCCAAAGCGTTGAACCGGTACCCGCAAAACTCTGCCCAATCCCTAAAATGACGCGCCCAAGGCAGAGCAACAGCAGGCTAACCAACGGCCATGCGCTACCAAACGCCGCCAGCATGTAGCTCGCACCACTCAGGAAGCAGCCGCACAAACCGAAGATAACGATTTTTTTTGGGCCAAGAATATCGGCATAACGTCCGGCATGCGGGCGGCTCAGCAGTGTGGCGAAATACTGGAGGCTAATCACCAGCCCCGCCCAAAACGCGCTGTAGCCCATCACGTCATGAACGTAACCCGGCAATACCGCGAGCGGCAGGCCAATCGTCATATAGCTGGCAAAGTTGAACATCACTACAGAGACAATCTGTAGGTTAAGACGGTAACTGCTTAATGCGGGGGTGGGTGTGAGATCAGGCATGGTCATTCACTTTTAAAACAGCGTTCCTCAGTATATACACTTCAGGTTTCACATTTCAGCACCAGTATTTCAGAGTTGCCCTGCCGTGAGAAAAAAACGAAGCGCTACACTAAGAAGATTCTCCGCGCATAGGATCTCCCGATGGTCGCTCCTGAACCCGATAAAACCGGGCTACATATTCTGCTAAAACTTGCCGCACTGGTGGTTATTCTCGCCGGGATTCATGCAGCGGCAGACATCATTGTCCAGCTCTTGCTGGCACTGTTCTTCGCCATCGTCCTAAACCCGCTGGTCACCTGGTTTATTCGCCGTGGCGTAAACCGACCCCTGGCTATTTCGATAGTGGTCTTCGTGATGTTGATTGTGCTCACCATGCTGGTCGGGGTGCTGGCCGCGTCAATGAGTGAATTCATCGATATGCTGCCGAAATACAACAAGATGCTGACGCAAAAGGTGTTTGAGCTCGAAAAGATGTTGCCGTTTATGCACCTGCGATTATCGCCCGAGCGCATGTTGCAGCGCATGGATTCCGAGAAAGTGATGTCGTACGCCACAACGCTGATGACCGGGCTTTCCGGCGCGATGGCCAGCATTTTACTGCTGGTGATGACCGTGGTCTTTATGCTGTTCGAGGTGCGCCACGTTCCGTATAAACTGCGCTTCTCTCTGGCCAACCCGAAAATTCATATCGCCAGTCTGCATCGCGCACTCAAAGGTGTGACGCATTATCTGGCACTCAAAACGCTGATTAGCCTATGGACCGGGTTGATTATCTGGCTCGGGCTGGAGTTGATGGGTGTGCAATTTGCGCTGATGTGGGGCGTATTGGGCTTTTTGCTGAATTACATCCCTAATATTGGTTCGGTTATTTCCGCTATCCCGCCAATGATTCAGGCGTTTTTGTTTAACGGCACCTACGAAATGGTTATGGTCGGCTCACTGTTCCTGGCGGTGCATATGGTGTTGGGGAATATTGTCGAGCCGCGCATGATGGGCCGTGGCCTCGGGATGTCGACCTTCGTGGTCTTCCTTTCGTTACTGTTCTGGGGCTGGCTGCTCGGCCCGGTGGGCATGCTACTTTCAGTGCCGCTCACCAGCGTATGTAAAATTTTGATGGAAACCACTCAGGGCGGCAACAAGCTGGCCTTGTTACTGGGTCCTGGCCGTCCCAAAACTCGGTTACCGGGATAGGCTCAAAATTAGCCAGGTGGTAAGTTAACGTTTATTCAGGGTAAAGAAAAAGGAGTGACAGACCCATGCCAATTACGCTTGCCACCATCAAACAACCCGAGATTTACCTCAACGTGCCGAGCGTTGTGTTAAATGACCAGACCCTTCAACAACGCCGCAGCAAAATTTTGCAGGCAATGGCGCGGCAGAACCTGGATGCGCTGGTCATCTATGCCGACAAAGAACATGGCGGGAATTTTGAGTATCTGACCGGTTTCATCCCGCGCTTTGAAGAAGGTTTGTTGGTGCTGCATAAAAGCGGTGAAGCGGTGCTGGTACTCGGTAATGAAAACCTTAAGCTCGCCAGGCACTCCAGAGTTCCAGCCCGTGTGGTTCACGCTCCGTGGTTTTCATTGCCCAACCAACCGATGGACACCACGCTTTCACTGAGCGAAGTACTGCAACAGGCCGGGCTTCGCGAGCAACATCGCGTTGGCATCGCTGGCTGGAAACTGTTCACCGGAACCCACGATAACAACCCGTCACTGTTTGATATTCCGACATTTATTTTCCAGGCACTTCAGGCCGCACTCACTTCCGAATGTGAGCTGCTCAATGCCACCGGGCTGTTTATTTCACCGCGTGATGGCGCTCGTATCATCAATAACGCCAACGAAATCGCCCATTATGAATACGGCGCAAACCTGGCGTCGAGTGCCGCGCTAACGGCACTGAATGCGGTTGAATTGGGTAAAACTGAAAAGTCGATTGCGGCATTGTTGGCCGCCGACGGACAAGCTAATAACGTTGTGACTATTGCCGCAACTGGCGAGCGTTTTGCCAACGCCAATTTATATCCTGCCGATAAACAGATTCAGGCTGGCGACAAATTCTCGCTCACCGTCAGCTACAAAGGCGGTTTAACCAGCCGCGCGGCATATGTAGTGAACAACGCCAGCGAACTTGCTGAAGAAGTCCGTGATTATCTCGATGTGGTCACCATCCCTTATTACCACACGGTGGTGAACTGGCTGGAACATATGCGCGTCGGTGTGAAAGGCCACGAAGTCTATGAACTGATTGAAGGTGTTTTGCCGAAAAATGAATACCACTGGCACCTGAACCCTGGCCATTTAGTTGCCGATGAAGAATGGCTCTGTTCACCGATTTACCCGGCATCGGATATTCCTTTATCCAGCGGAATGTTGCTGCAAATCGACATTATCCCATCGCGCCAGGGTTACGCCGGAGCCAGTATTGAAGACACTATTGCTCTTGCCGATGAACCTTTGCGCTTGCAATTAGCCGCACTGTATCCAGAAGTTTGGCAGCGTATTCAACAGCGTCGCACCTACATTCGCGATGTATTAAATATCAAACTTCACGACGATGTGTTGCCGTTATCCAACACAGTGGGTTATTTACGACCTTACTTGTTAAATAAAGAAATGGCGTTAATTTGCCAATAACACTTTCGCCTGACAATAAAAACCTGATGGATGACGAGTTCACTCTTTATCCATCAGAATAAGATGAATTAAAAAATAATATTATAGCCCTGACAATTGAAGACATTTAAATATGCTTATTTTTAGAATAAAGCAGATAAAACGTTCTATGCTTTAGAAGTAACCATCAGCATTTTAGATCAAACATAATGCATTAAAATACTTTAAAATCAGCTAGTTATATACATTTAACCATAAAAAACATATAAATTTTAACGCTATTTTCTGCAAGGTGACGTTATGCGTAGCGACTCATCAAGAAAGTTTGATGCAATAAAGAATTTCGATTTGAACTTATTAATCGTGTTCGAGATGGTGTATTTACACAAAAGCATGACCAAGGCTGCAACCAAAATGCAGGTTACGCCATCGGCTATCAGCCAATCCTTACAGAAGCTGAGAACCTACTTTGATGATTCATTGTTTATCAGAGAAAATAATCTTCTCAGAGCCACATTGCTTGCCAACGAACTCCATCATCAGATAGAGAAAAAACTCGAACCTTTTATTGATTACGTGGGGCATGTTGTCACTTCTGATACCAAAACCCATTATGTTATTTATTGCTCTAATTATTACTCATGGAACGTCTTCCCATTATTGGTCAATAACATCTATGAAAATAATGAAAACTACAGTATTCAACACGTCAACCAATATGGAGTAGAAGTCACAGATGACGATATTTTATCGAAACAATATGCTGACATTGTGCTGGATATCAATGAAAACCATAATCCAGCCTATGCCAGCGAGGTGGTTTATCACGACTCATTGATTTTTATTTGCAGTAAAAATCATCATCTTGCCAACGGACCAGTGGACTCTGACTCACTACAAAAAGAAAAATACATATCAATATCAAGCAATTCACTGGCAGCCAGAAAAATTAAAAACACCATCGAAATGCAGCACGGGAAATTTTCCTATCAATTTTCCACACCGTCATTAACGACATTATTTTCCGTGGCAGAAAATTCCTCTTTACTGGCTTTAGTACCCTTTAAAGCTTATGAAAAATTCAAGTCGACTTATAATCTTTCAGCGGTGGCGTTTAAAGATGAGTTTATTATTCCCGATATCACGCTGTATATGACATACAAGAAAAAGTCGCTGAAAAATAAAGCCTTCTCATCGATTATCAAATCGATCAAAGGCTTATTATAACGGGAAATAAAAGGGTGGATGTCGCAGGCGGATTAACGCTGCGACATCCACGTTCTATCAGAAGCTGTATTTCACCCCCACCATGGCCGAGGCATCGCTGTAACCTTTATCCCCCACCTGCACGCCCACATTGCCCCACAGATTGAGCCGTGAATTCAGCTGCCCTTCCACACCGGTTTTAATTTCCCCGATATTTCTGGCGCCACTTTGCGTCAGGCTCACGCCATCCATACGCGTACCGAAGCTCTGGGTGTTATGTATCCAGTTCACTTCGACAAACGGCTGGAAGGTACGGCCCTTGCCGTCATCGATTTTATTGTGCCCTTTCAGATACGTACGAACACCCAGACGGGTCTGAACGTTGCCGTCGCCTTCACCGCTGACGCGTGTGCCGTTGCTTTCACGGTGGTCATCAGCTTCAACCCCCATCCAGATAGCCTGCGCCTGCGGCTGGATAAACCATTCATTCAGCGAACCCTGGCTGCCAGCAAATTCACCCAGTTTATGCGTATAACCCATCTCCAGCGACGCCGTGATACCGCTGGATTTGTAGGACTCACCCTTAATGTCCTGGCCATTCACATCGTTGTTGAACCAGCCGTACTGCGCCCAGCTGTCCACATACGCGCCCTGACGGGTTTCATCATTCTGATACCAGGTGGCATACAGCCCGGCACTGTAACCATCCACCGACCCTTCGGCACGGTATCCGGTCACATTCGAGCGGCTTTTACTGCTGCTGGTCCCGTAACCCGCCATCACCCCGAGGTGCAGGCGTTGCAGGCCATCCGGGCTCCACTGGGCGATATCACCACCCAGTTGCGTGACGTAACGGTTGCTCTGGGTTTCGATTTGCCCGCTGCTGTCTTTCCAGCGGTTTTGCCCGCCAAGCTGGCGCAACCACATGCTCGTCACTTTCTGCTCGCCCGTCAGCGCATCGGTGTACTGCGTTTCACCCAGGCGGTCATGCAGGCTGGTGATAAACATGGTGTTGGCTGCCGCCAGATTAGCGGTGTAAGCCGCCGCTTCTGGACGCACCGTCGGCTGGCCTTTTTTCTCAGGCTCTGGTGATGGTTCGCCTGGCTTCGCAGGCTCTGGCGGTTTCGCCGTGGTATCCAGGCTGGTGAGGAACCAGTCAGCGCCTTTTTTCACCAGGCTATAATCATACGCCCCGGCGACAATACGCCCGGATTTGGTGAACGTCCCGTCAGACTGGCCTTTCACTTCCACCACGCGGATCCCTTCCACCGTCTGCGCGCCGCTGCCACCCGCATTGTTGACCTTCATAAAGGTGTTGCCGCTGGTATTGCCGTTCACCAGCAGTTTATCGGTGACGGAGTTGTCACCCCCCAGCACGGTGTTCAGCACCAGAGTGCCGCCCTGGCCGTTCCAGTTGTTCGCCGTCAGCGTGCGGCCTGCGGCCATTGGCGTGCTGCCCGGTGCCACATAATTCAGCGTACCCGCAAGGTTAACGTCATCAACCAGCGAATCCGCCGTCATGTTCCAGGTACTGGCGCTATCGATGTTCACATCCGTCGGATCAATCCAGCCGGTCAGGCTGGCACCGTTGCGCAGCGACAACGCGGTGTTGTCTTTGGCAATGATGTTACTGACCAGTTGCGCACCGCCCTGTGAGCCGTCGAGCGTCAGCTCGCCCTCATCAATCAGGGTGTTACCCGTCCAGTCGGTTTTACCGGTCATCACCACTTCACCGGCACCGCGTTTAACAACTTCGCCCGTGCCTTTGATGGTGTTATCCATCGTGCCGGTTGCGCCATCCAGCACCAGTTTACCGGTGCTGGTGATTTCGCTGCTGCCCAGACCGTCAACATGATTGAGGCTGACCGTCGCGCCTGCGGCGACAGTCGTTGCCGCCGTCAGCCCGCTATTCGCGCCCTGCACATCAAGCGTGCCGCCATTGACGTTGAGTTTGCCGCCACCCGCCAGTGCGCCTGCTGAGGTGCCGCCATTGCTGAGATCCAGCGTGCCGCCATTGAGATTCAGTGTTGAACCCGTTTCACCGTTCAGCGCGCCGAGTGTCTGGGTTTTGCCGTTCAGATCGAACGCACTTGCGCTCGCCAGGTTTAACTTGCTGGTCTGGCCCAGCGCGTTATCACTGCCCGCCTGCAACGTTCCCGAATTAACGCTGGTTTCACCGCTGTAATCGTTGGTGATGTTAGTCAGCGACAGCAGGCCGCCACGGGCGTCGATAGCCAGATTACCGCTGCCGGTGATTTTCGCCGACATATCCGCTGAAGCGCCGTTCGCCGCCGTATCCTGCGCCAGCGTCAGCGTCTGGTCAGCCTGCAAATCCAGCTTCGTCAGGCCGTAGTTCACATACAGACCATCGCTCTGCGCGCCGGACGTCAGACGGTAGTCATAGGTCCCTTTCGCGACGGTATTGCCGTTCTGGCTGACGTCAATCTCACGTGCCGCGGTGATTTTCACACCGTTCTGATCCACCAGATCCAGGGCGCCGCCGCTACCGGTGACCGCGCCGGATCTGACCAGCTGCACGCCGGTTTCGCCCTCATCCTGCATCAGCAAGTTGGTGGCATTCGGCGTGTCCGGCGCGCTGGCGGTCAGCGGCTCCGGCAGTTTCACCATCACGGTGCCGGTGCGGTTGATATCCAGCACACCCGCCGTGATAAGACTGGTCGCCACACTTTGATCCGGTGCCGTGGCGTTGAACTTCATGGTGCCGCCATTCAGCGCTAACCCGCCAATCTGCTGATCGCCGTCACCGACCGTGGTCACGTTGCCAGTACCGACCTGTAATGTCGCACGAGTTAATGCGCTGGTGTTGTCGGCTGCCAGATCAAAGGTGTTGTCCGTCAGATTGGCGGTACCGGCAAAATTCGCCCCCGCACCGCTGCCGAAGCTGAACGCATTCCCGTTGTTTGAGGCATTCAGGGTACCCGTTCCGCTCAGCACGTTGTCGAAGCTGAACGCGCCGGTGGTCTGTGCATTAACGATGCCGCTGACGGCAATGTCCACGCTGCCGCTGCCCAGATTGGTGGTGCTGCTGGTTGTGGCACTGTCCACCGCCAGCGTGCCGCTGTCGGTCACATTCCAGTTGCCGGTGTACGCGGAGTTATCCGCCGTGACGGTCGCCTGCGCGCCGCTCACGGTGGTGGCTCCGGCACCCGCCAGCTGGTTATCAAAGACACTGGCTGTAGCGAGTGCCAGCTCAAGCCCGGCTGCCGCGTCAACATTCACCACGCCCGTTCCTGCACCATCGGCGTCGGTCAGTTTCAGCATTCCAGCAGAAATCGTCGTACCGCCACTGTAAGTGTTGGCGTGAGCGATGGTCAGCATGCCACTGCCGTTTTTAGTGACGTCACCGCTACCGCCAATCGCGTTATCCAGCGTCCAGTCCGTCGCAGTGTCGACATTAAAAGTACCGGCATTGTTGATAGCCGCCGTACCCAGATTCGCCGCTTGCGTGGCGGTCAGACGGGTACCAGCATCGGTGTTCCAGCTCCCCGACAGCGCGTTAATACCCGTCAGTGTTACATCGGCGGCGTTGCTCAGTTGCACCGCACCCACGCCATTGATGACGTTATCCAGCGAGCCAGTTGCCGCATCCACCACCAGCGTACCGGCGCTGGTGATCACACTGCTGCCCAGGCTGTCGACATGATTGATCTTAACGGTAGCACCACTGGCAATCGCCGTGGTCGCCGTCAAACCGGTGTTTTCACCCTGCACATCAAGCGTGCCGCCGTTAACGTTCAGTTGCCCGGTACCGGTCAGCGACCCGGCTGACGTGCCGCCATTACTGAGGTTCAGCGAACCGTTGTTGATATTCAGCGTTGAACCCGCAAGGCCATTCAGTGCACCGATCGTCTGCGTTTTAGCGTTGAGGTCAAAGGTGGTGGTATCCGCGAGGTTTAACTTGCTGGTATTACCCAGTGCGTTATCGCTGCCCGACTGCAACGTCCCGCTGCTCACACTGGTTTCACCGCTATAGTCGTTGAGGGCGTTGGACAGCGACAGCACATCACTACGGGCATTAATCGCCAGGTTACCGCTGCCGGTGATTTTGGCCGACATATCCGCCGCCACGCCGCTGGCTCCGGAATCCTGCGCCAGTGTCAGCGTCTGGTTTGCCTGGAGATCCAGTTGTTTGAGACCGTAGTTCACATACAGGCCATCGTTCTGCGAACTGGAGGTCAGACGGTAGTCATAGGTCGCCTGCGCCACAGTATTGCCGTTCTGGCTGATGTCGATCTGGCGTGCCGCCGTAATGGCATCGCCATTCTGGTCGGTCAGTTCGATAGCGCCACCGCTGCCCGTGACGGAACTGGCGATGACCAGTTGTACACTGACGTTCTCTTCATCCTGCTTCAGCAGGTTGGTGGTGTTCGGTGTATCCGGCGGTGCCGGGGTGAACGGTGTTGGCAGGTTCAGGCGCACCGTGCCGGTATGGTTGATTTCCAGCGTGCCCGCCGTGATATGGCTGGTTGCCAAAATCTGCTCAGGGGCCGTGGCGTTGAACTGCATTCTGCCGCCATTAATGGTCAGCCCGCCGATCTGCTGGTTGCCATCGCCGACCGTGGTCACGTTGCCAGTACCAACTTCCAGCGTGGCGCGGGTCAGCGCGCTGGTGTTGTCACCTGTCAAATCAAAGGTGTTATGGGTCAGATTCGCGGTACCGGCAAAGTTCGCGCCCACGCCGCTGCCGAAGCTGAACGTATTTCCGTTGTTTGAGGCATTCAGTGTACCGGCTCCGGTCAGTGCGTTGTCGAAGCTGAACGCGCCCGTAGTCTGTGCATTCACAATGCCGCCCGCCGCAATGTCCACCGCACCGCTGCCCAGATTAGGCGTGCTGCTGGTCGCGGAATCAGGCACGGCCAGTGTGCCGCTGCTGGTGACATTCCAGTTACCAGTGTAGGCGGAGTTATTCGCCGTGATGGTCGCCTGCGCGCCGCTGACCTTGGTGGTTCCGGCACCGGCAAGCTGGTTATCGAAGACACTGGCCGTGGCAAGCGCCAGCTCAAG
>Ga0207696_1000320_pt1 | contig 51662 bp, 49 predicted proteins | sample KBSS54metaG_FD_184403 | JGI IMG/M metagenome (GOLD analysis project Ga0207696, IMG submission 184403) | Switchgrass rhizosphere microbial communities from Kellogg Biological Station, Michigan, USA - KBS S5-4 metaG (SPAdes) (version 2) | ecosystem: Host-associated > Plants > Roots > Rhizosphere >... | reverse complement strand
CTATCAGTAAAATGGATTTCTATATCGCATCAGACTCGGGAAATGTTTACATAGCCGATGCAGTAGGAGTCCCAATTGTTCTTATTTATGGGCCATGCTGTATTGCGGAGCAACGTCCTCTGGGGAATGTGTTACTGATTGGCAGCAAAGTGTATGAAAAGTCATACATCTTCGAAGCGCCTTATTATTTCGACCGTACAAGAGAAGAGATGTTTGCATTAACTGAGGATGATCTTAAAAAAATACATACATTCATTAATACTCAGTTAATTGTAAAAAAAACGTCTCACAGTGCATAATTATTTGATATGAGCTTACTAATGACTGATAGCAAAGTTTTTCTAAGTATTATCATTGCTGCACATAATTGTGAAAAAACTATCGATGTCACTTTTCAGAGTCTTGTCGATGCGCTGGGTTCTGCATTAGAGTTATCTGAAATAATTATCATTGATGATGCGTCAGAAGACTCAACAGCAGAAAAAATTGCTCTTTTCTCTATCCAATATCCGCAAGTCATCATTTCCTGGGTCAATTATCAAAATGTCGGTAAAGTCCGCCAGCATGGTATTTCTTTATCATCTGGGAAATACATCACTATGCTCGATAGTGATGACATCTTAAAAGCTGACAGTTTATTGCCTATCGTTAACTTTTTGTGTGATGTCCAACCTGATATGTTCCTGACAAAATTACATGAAATTCGTGACGTAAGTAGAATAGACCATCAGTGGTCAGGTCTTAATCCTGAGAAAATATCTCAAGATACCGCTATTACACGCTTCCTTATTCACAAAGATCTACAAGCACATTTGATCGGCCAATTTATTAAACGTGATATATATCTTAATAATGAAGTCCCTCCGATGACTTGCTATGAGGATTTCTACATTTTCCCTAAAATGTTAACAAGTGCGGATAATATATACTTTCAGTTTGATAGCCATTATTACTATATAAAAAGAAAAGGTAGTTTATCTACCACACTGGATCAGGATAAAATAAAAAACCTACTCCTCTGCACTGTTAAAATGGAAATTGATTTACCACAAAAATTCCGCCCACTTATATTATGTCACTGGCTCGACATCTATCTTAAATATTATGATTTACTAACAGATAATGAACATCAACACCTTGTTAAAAAACATGTGATGATGTCTCATTCATTAGGTTTTTTTATTAATCGCCATGTCCGGTTAAGCTATAAGAGAAAAGCTTTGAGTACATTATGGAAAAATTAAGATCTCGACTATACATTACTGTTTTTATTTTTGCTGTTCTTTCGATCTCTTTTGCACTACTGAGTAATGCCAGACAAAGAGACTTCTATTATATCGCGGTATATTTAGGTGTTATTGGCCTAATCATTGAGCGCAAAAATCTAACCTTCAGAAAATTTAACATTGCGTATCCTATAATATTACTTGGCGTGGTGAAGTTAATATGGTTCTTATGGCTTGGTCGCGATGCAACTGGTTACAATACCTATAGTGACCAACTTGGTGCGGGAAAAAAATTACTTCTGGGTGGGGTATTGGTTTTTTATATCACCCAGTGCAGTCTCTACATTCAGGCAATAAAATGTAAAAACGTGATGCTTGCCATAATAGGTTTTGCATTCATATCCGCATCTTTGTATGCCTTCTGGCAGTTCTACCACGGAATGGGGCGCGTAGAGATGGCCGTTAACCGTGCCACCATTTCTGCTTACATTTACTCGACACTGAGTATGGTCTGTATTTATTTACTGTATCTTCAGAAGAAACCCGTGTGCTATATCATTGCAGCTTTAGCTATCCTGTTATCCTTTGTGGTAATAATTTTAACAGGTACACGTGCAGCCATCATTCTTCATTTGTTGATTATCGCACTGATGACGGTTTACTATTTCAAGAAGATTCATATCAAATCAACTTTGGTAGTTTTGATCATCGCGATGCTTGCGGTCCTTTCACTATATAAGAACTATATCCACCCTAAAATTGAACAAACTTATAATGAAGTCACACTGTATCAGGAAGGGCGAGATAACACTTCTTTAGGTTCTCGATTCTCAATGTGGACTGTCGGTATTAAAAACTTTGGTAATGCCCCATTTGGGCAAACCATGCAGTCTCGATTAAATTATTCAGATGAATTTACTTCAGAAAATCCGCAATACAGAACGACAATGGAATTTATCAACGTTCATCTACATGATGAAATGATTGAAACATTGTCTTTGCAAGGCATATTTGGCGGGCTGTCTTTGTTATGGTTCTACGTGAGCATTTTCTGGGTCGCTTTAAGGGAACGTAACACTCCATTGTTATTCACAATGAATGGTTTGATCGCATACGGCTTGAGTGATGTATTACTTTTGAGTTCAGAAGCCATTTTGTTTTACATCGCGCTAATTGCAGTGTGTTCTGTTAAAACCCCACCGAAACAAATAGCAGCATAATATGAAAAGCCGGTCTAAACCCCGGCTTTTTTAACTTCATAATACTCAGCCAAAGTCATTCCTTTGGTTCGCTCTGCGAGCCAGGAAAATAACGTATTCAAATCCTGATATAGCCTTTCAATATCAGCTTCATCTTTGAACGTTGGACTACCACCGGGCATAAACTCTGATGAATGAAGCATAAACTCTACGTAATCGTTGCCTTGGGATAAGGTTTTTTCTGCAACAGCTATCATTTGTGCAGCATTACCACCTGATGGGCGCAACCAATTTACTGAAGGACTACGATATTTCCCGCGCATCTGGTCATAGCCTTGCTTAAAGCTATTCATCAGATTGCTATGCTTATATTGAATACTCATCGGGACTTCGAGTAATGCGGAGTTACCAGACTGGTCAATATTTTCCAGATCCATAAAATAAGCCTGGGTCGGGAAATGTTGATAATCCGTTCCGCCATTACCAGTAGGAGCCCCCTTCGCATTTCGCCAGTTAACTCTCGGCGTCACAGAGCAATCCACCTTATAGCCCAACTCCACCAGTAATTTGGCATAGCGACTATCAAATGACCAACGTCCGGCACGATGACTAATCATTTTTGTGCCAAATGTTTCTTCCAGCAACGTGGTCATATAAACCACTTTCTCCCGCATGATCTCATCACTGTACTCAATGAGATAGGGCTGCCAGCGCCAGTCATCGCCCGTTAAATCGTGATCGGGTGGGCTATTCCATGCGTGTAAGTGCATGCCAACTTCGCCCTGACCACGAGCAATAACATCTTTGGCAAACTCGATAAAAACCGGATCTACAGCCATCTCATAGTTCGTAAGCCAAACCGGCTTAAAACCATATTTTTCACATAAAGACTGAAAACGAGGTAAGAACCGAGCATTCTCAGTTTTGATTTGTCGATGGTTTTGCCAGAGATTATCGCCTTCGGTATCAATGGTGATAATGAATGCAGGTTTGGTCATTTCCGTCTCTGAAATAAAGATGTTCACATCATGTTACGCAGCCTGCCAGATAAGGGCAAACCGCATACGATCAAATTTCTAACTCCTGAGCACAAATGTAGCAACCACACTCAAGGTCTATTAGAATCACCCTTTGGTTAATCTTCTAAAGATGATAATGAGTAACGCTTTGAATGCTCTTGCAGCCATGCCACCTACCCGTATTTTACTGATAAAGTTGCGCCATCATGGTGACATGTTGCTCACCACTCCGGTGATCAATGCATTACATCAAGCCTGGCCACACGCAAAAATCGATGTTCTGCTCTATGAAGAAACGAGAGACATGCTGGCGGCACATCCATTCATTCATCGTATTTATGGAATTGACCGTAAATGGCGCAAACTCGGTACCCGCCAGCATTTATGCAAAGAGTGGCAATTACTTAAAACATTGCGCGAGCAAAAATATAGTCTGGTTATCAATCTGGCCGATCAGTGGCGTAGCGCCGTGGTCACTCGCTTCACTGGTGCTCCTTCGCGTATCGGTTTTGATTTCAATAAGCGCCGCGGCTGGATCTGGCAACATTGCCATACTCAACTTGCTTCAGTGTCAGGTCATCAGACCCTGCACACTGTAGAGCAAAACCTCTCCATTATTGCCCCGTTGAATATTGCTCCAGTCAGGGATGTTACGATGAGCTATCAGCCTGGAGACTGGCAATCCGTGCAAAGTAAGCTGCAAAGCAATGGGGTTGAAGGTTCCTATATTGTGGTGCAGCCCACCTCCCGCTGGTTTTTCAAATGCTGGGATGAGGGCAAAATGGCTGAAACCATCACTGCTTTGCAAAAAGATGGGCATTCCCTGGTATTGACCTCCGGGCCGGATAAAAACGAAAAAGCGATGATTGAAAAAATCCGTGCGTTATGCCCATCAGAGCGAATCCATTCCCTGGCGGGTGAGCTAACTCTGCGCCAATTAGCGGCACTGATCGACCACGCCCAACTGTTTATCGGTGTGGATTCAGTACCGATGCATATGGCTGCTGCATTGAAAACGCCATGTATCGCGCTATTTGGCCCTTCAAAACTAACATTCTGGAGCCCGTGGGACGTCGTCGGTGAAGTCATTTGGGCAGGAAACTATGGTGATTTGCCAGACCCTGACAAAATTGATACCAACACGAAAGAACGTTATCTCGATGCCATCCCGGTCGATATTGTTGTCGCCGCTGCAAGGAAACAGTTGTTATGAAGCGCTGCCGTCTGGCTATTGTCCGCCAAAAATACCGCCCGGATGGAGGCGCTGAACGTTTCGTTTCACGCGCACTTGAGGCGTTAAGCGCCCACGATATGGAACTCAACGTTATCACTCGGCAATGGCAGGGTGAGCGCCAGGATAACTGGCATATTCATATTTGCGATCCGATGAAACTAGGTCGAATCAGCCGTGAAAAAGGTTTTGCCGATGCGGCAAGAACGCTATGGCAACGGGAGAATTTCGATATTGTTCAAAGTCATGAACGTATAGCGGGTTGCGATATTTATCGCGCAGGTGATGGTGTTCACCGCCGTTGGCTGATGCAGCGTGCAAGAATTTTACCCGCCTGGCGCGGAAAGTGGCTATTTCTCGATAGATACCATCGTTATGTGATGCAGGCTGAGAAGGCGATGTATCAGGCTCCCGAACTAAAAGCCGTCATCTGCAATGCCGAAATGGTTAAAAGAGAGATTATCGAAGATTTCTCTATACCTGCTAATAAGATACATGTCATCTATAATGCTATTGACTCTTCCCGCTTCGTTCCGGCAAATGATGAGCTACGCACGAAACTACGAGATGAATTATCTATCCCGCAAAGCGCAGTAACATTGGTCTTTGTCGGTTCCGGATTCGAGCGTAAAGGGTTAGCCAGTGCAATTAAGGCCATTGCTAATACCGACCGCTATCTTGTGATCGTCGGGCAAGATAAAGTCGAGAAAAGTTATCGAGAACTGGCACAATCTCTGGGGTGCCTGAATCGCATACGGTTTATGGGAATGCAGAAAAATACGCTGCCTTTCTATCAGGTAGCTGATGGACTATTACTGCCAACACTATATGATCCATTTCCAAATGTGATTCTTGAAGCAATGGCATGTGGTTTACCGGTTATTACCTCGGCTACCTGTGGGGGAGCTGAATTTATAACAATCGGACAAAACGGATACGTTTGTGATGCACTCAATATCCCACAACTTTCAGAAGCGGTAATGGCAATATCTTCACGCTTTGTGGATGAGAAAATGGGGGAATATGCTCGCGAGCGAGTCAGGGATGCGACACCGGAAAAACTTTCACAGCAACTTATTTCGCTGTATCAAAATATACTGGATTAGACGATGCGTATCCTAATGATTATTGATGGTTTACCTGGCGGCGGTGCTGAAAAAACCGTGCTTACCTTATCGAAAGGTTTGGTCGCAATGGGTCATCAGGTTTCCGTTTTCTCACTGCGTCGCGTCTGTGATTATGAGATTCCGGAAGACGTTGATTATCAAGTGATTCTGGATACTTGTAAAAAACCGTGGCGTAAGCTGACGGAATTGTCCCGCCGTGCCGCTCTGCTGGATAGCGCAGTAGAACAAGCGCAGAAAAAAGGGAATTTCGACCTCGTTTTATCTCACCTGCATAAAACCGATCGCATTGTTGCCCACACTAAATCCATTGCGCGTGAAAAGCTCTGGTACTGTGTCCACGGCATGTATTCTTATTCATATCTTCAGCATCGTCAGGGTTTCTCACGCTGGATAAAACGTAAGAAAATTCAAAGCGTTTATCAAAATAGTAATGTCGTCGCTGTTTCTCAGGCAGTTTTGCACGATATTACGACAAATTTCGATATTACGCTGTCCGGGGGCACCGTCATTCATAACCCATTCGATATCGACGGAATACATTTAAAAGCAAAAGAGTCGTGTGAAATGGCCGGGCAGGATTATTTAATCCATGTGGGTCGCTTCCATGAACATAAACGCCATGACCGGCTGATCAGCGCTTATGCTCTCAGTGGAATTCAAGCTCCGTTGGTTCTGATGGGTAACGGCAGCAATGAGCGTATTGCCGAGTTAAAAGCGATGGCCACAGCCGCTGGTGTTGCCGAGCGTGTGATTATAAAATCATTCGCACCAAACCCTTATCCATGGATTGCCAATGCACGTATGCTGCTGCTTAGCTCAGATTGTGAAGGATTTGGCAACGTTCTGGTCGAAGCACTAATTTGCCAGACACCAGCCGTCAGTACAAATTGCCCTGGCGGGCCTGCGGAAATTTTGACCGGAGAACTGTCTCGCGGTCTTTCCGGCATGAGCGCTCAGGAACTTGCTGACACTATGCTGGATATTTACAACACCCCACCGGTTATTGATATCGCAACGATTGAGTCATATAGCATTGGTGCCATCTGCCAGCAGTATTTGTCTCTGGCGACAGAAGAAAGATAACAATATTTTCGGGTAATTTTATGCCACAGAGCCTACGTCCACTCCTTAGCGTTGTTGCTGCTGTTTATAACGGCGAGCTTTTTTTAGCTAAATTCTTTGCCTGTCTTGAAGCTCAGAACATCGACAGCATGGAAGTCATTATGGTTAACGATGGTTCAACCGATGGCTCCATGGCGATTATTAACGCCTGGCGCAGCAAGTTTCCTGGTATGAAAATAATCGAACAGGAAAATCAGGGCGTTTCGATTGCGCGTAATACCGGGCTTGCTGTAGCCACAGGTCAGTACCTCTCCTTCCCGGACATTGATGATGACTTTAAGCCCGGCATGTACCAGCATCTTCTTGATTTAGCCTTAAAAAATGACCTTGATGTAGTGACGTGCAATGGTAATTACGTTTACGAAAACAACAAAAAACCTTCACGGCCAATTTTTCCGCAAGACAAGCTTCAGTCTACCGACGTACTGAGTGGTCCCCAGTGGCTTAAACGTGCGCTCGATTCGCGTAAGTTTCTGCACGTGACCTGGCTAAACCTTTATCGCCACGATTTTATTCGCGAACATGGCTTTACCTTCGAACCCGGCTTACGTCACCAGGATATTCCGTGGACAACGGAGGTGTTACTCGCCGCGCAGCGCGTTCAGTACACTGACGCTCAATACTACGATTACTACATCCATTCGGCCTCGGTATCCCATAAACCAGACACGGATGACACCCTGATCCGCTCAGCACGTCATTATATGAAAATACTGGAAATGTTAGATGCCATTAACCAGCGTTATCCGGAAGCGGTAAAGAATATTCCAGCCTGTAACTGGCAAATCGCGAAAGAAGGTCTGGGGATATTGCACACTTTCAATAACATGAAAGATCCGCACAAGAAGAAGATGATCATTCAGGAATTTTTTGATCGCGGTATCTGGCGTCTGATTTGGAAAAATGCCCGTGGATTCCGCCTGCGCTGGCGTCTGGGTCGTCGTTATCTAAAATTGAAGAAAGCGACCCGAGTTCCGGGCTGAGGTACTGCCTCTAAGCGGGTGGATGCATGCCGCCCGCGACTTCTGTCCCTCAAGCACTAACCCATCTGAATACTAAGCAATGCCTTCGTGAAGTTACCAAAACAATAGCTTTAAGCTTCCCGAATGCTTAGAATTTGCCCGCCGATAATGAAAATACGGAAAATTCGCTTGGAATCGTTGTATACCGCTCTGTTCTATCTTATTCAGCCTTTTGTGTGGCTGCGACTGTTACTCCGTAGCCGTAAAGCTCCCGCGTATCGCAAACGCTGGGCGGAACGCTACGGCTATTGCCGTGGAAAAGTGGAGCCCGATGGTATTCTTCTGCATTCAGTTTCCGTAGGTGAAACCCTGGCGGCAATTCCGTTAGTTCGCGCCCTGCGCCATCGTTACCCGACGATTCCGATTACCGTCACCACCATGACTCCAACAGGTTCGGAACGTGCGCTGTCGGCTTTTGGGCAAAATGTGCATCATGTTTATTTGCCTTACGATCTCCCTTGCGCCATGAAGCGCTTTTTCAATACCGTGCGTCCCAAACTGGTTATCGTGATGGAAACCGAGTTGTGGCCAAACATGATCAACGAATTACACCAACGCAAAATCCCTTTGGTCATTGCCAATGCCCGTCTTTCTGCCCGCTCGGCAAAAGGGTATAAAAAGCTGGGTAATTTCACGCGCCGCCTGATGAGCAAAATCACCCTGATCGCCGCACAGAATGAAGAAGATGGTGGTCGTTTCATCGAGCTTGGTCTGAAACGCTCTCAATTAACCGTTACCGGTAGCCTGAAATTTGATATTTCAGTGACTCCAGAACTTGCCGCACGCGCAATTACGCTACGCCGCCAATGGGCTCCACATCGTAAAGTGTGGATTGCCACCAGCACCCATGATGGCGAAGAAAGTATTATTCTGGATGCACACCGCCAGTTACTGGCCAAATTCCCTGATTTACTGTTAATTCTTGTCCCGCGCCACCCGGAACGCTTCAAAGATGCGCGTGATATGGCTCAGAAGGCTGGTTTCAGCTACATCATGCGCAGCAGTGGTGAAAAGCCATCCAACAGCACCCAGGTGGTGATTGGCGATACTATGGGCGAGTTGATGATGCTGTACGGAATTGCCGATCTGGCCTTTGTGGGCGGCAGCCTTGTTGAACGAGGAGGCCATAACCCGCTGGAACCTTCCGCTCATGCGATTCCGGTACTGATGGGCCCACACACCTTCAATTTCAAAGATATTTGCGCCAAATTGCAGAGTGCCGACGGGCTGATTACCGTTACGGACGCGGCTTCACTAGTTAACGAAATCACCACCCTGCTAACCGACGAAGACTATCGCCTTTATTACGGTCGCCATGCCGTGGAAGTCCTTCATCAGAATCAGGGCGCATTGCAACGCTTGCTACAATTACTGCAACCGTACCTGCCGCAACGGAGCCATTAATGCCCAATCGCTTGTCTGTGGTGATGATCGCTAAAAATGCAGCGGACGTATTGCCAGAATGTCTGGCTTCAGTGGCCTGGGCTGATGAAATTGTTTTGCTGGATTCAGGCAGTACCGATTCTACTGTCGAGATAGCTCTTCAGACTGGTGCGAAAGTTTTCATTAATGAAGAGTGGCAAGGCTTTGGCAAACAACGCCAGCTCGCACAGAGCTACGCCAGCCACGATTATGTTTTGATGATCGATACCGATGAGCGTGTCACGCCAGAACTGGCCAGTACGCTAAAAGCGGTTTTAGAAAATCCGCAGACAGATGCTGTTTACAGTATCGCGCGCCGCAATCTGTTCCTTGGGCGTTTTATGCGCCACAGCGGTTGGTATCCGGACCGCGTCACACGCCTCTACGCTCGAGCGTTCTACCATTATAATGATAATCAGGTTCATGAGTCTCTCGAAGCTCCAGGGGCGAAAGTTATCCCACTCAAAGGGGATTTGCTCCATCTTACCTGCCGTGATTTCGCCAGCTTCCAGCGTAAACAGTTAAATTATGCGACCGCCTGGGCGCAGGAGCGTCATCAACGTGGCAAGCGAGTCTCGATTGCGGGTATTTTCGGTCACACATTTGGGGCATTCTGTAAAACGCTGCTGCTACGAGCTGGTTTTCTTGATGGGAAACAAGGTTGGCTACTTGCTGTCGTCAACGCACAGTACACATTTAACAAATACGCTGAACTCTGGGCGCTGAATCAAGGCTATACGGAAAACAAAACTCTATGACCACCCGAGCGATTTATCCTGGCACGTTTGATCCCATTACCAACGGTCATCTGGACATCGTGACGCGTGCTGCGATGATGTTTGATACCCTGATACTGGCGATTGCGAATAGCCCGCACAAGAAGACCTTGTTCACGCTGGAAGAAAGAGTCCAGCTCGCGAAAGGTGTTACTGCACATTTGCCTAATGTTGAGGTTGTCGGTTTTAGTGATTTGATGGCGAATTTTGCTAAAACTCAACAAGCTAACGTTTTAGTCAGAGGGCTACGCACGGCGGCAGATTTTGAGTATGAGATGCAGCTGGCTCATATGAACCGCCACTTAATGCCAGAGCTCGAAAGCGTGTTCCTGATGCCATCAAAAGAGTGGTCTTTTGTCTCTTCATCGCTAGTTAAAGAAGTTGCGCGTCATCATGGCGATGTTGCGCACTTCCTGCCTGAGCCGGTATGCAAAGCGTTACTGGAAAGACTCAAGCAGGAGACAGCTGAATAAAGAGCTAGTGCTGGCAATGGCGGCAATAAAACGTGCTGCGTTGCCCATGCTTGCTGATGAGAATAGGCGCTCCACATACCCGACACGGTTCTTCTGCACGCCCATAAACTTGTAACTCCTGAGCGAAATACCCCGGTTTACCATCCGATTGCAGGAAATCTTTTAGCGTCGTCCCACCTTGTTCAATAGAACGCAGTAGTACCGCTTTAATGGTTTTGACCAGTAATTCACACTCAGTTTGTGATAACGACTGCGCAGTACGATCCGGATGGATGCCCGCAGCAAACAGCGATTCACTGGCATAAATATTACCCACGCCCACCACCAGCTTGTTATCCATCAGCCAGGGTTTAATCGCGAGTTTCTTTTTCGCAGATTTTTCACGCAAATAGTCTGCCGAAAATGCGTCGCTCAATGGTTCCGGCCCCAGATGAGCCAGCACATTGCTGCCCTCCAACTCTTTAGCCCATAACCAGGCACCAAAACGGCGCGGATCGGTATAACGCAACACTTTACCGTTACTCATCACCAGGTCGACATGGTCATGCTTTTGGGCAGGATAATCTTCAGGAAGGATACGCAGGCTACCTGACATGCCAAGATGGATAATAATCCAGCCATCAGGGAGTTCGAGCAGCAGATACTTAGCGCGGCGTTGCACGCTTAAAACAGGTTTGTCGCTTAGAGCATGGATTTCATCGGAGACAGGCCAACGCAAGCGACCGTTACGCACCACGGCGTGAAGAATAGTTTCCCCGACCAGATGTGGTTCAATACCACGGCGACTGGTTTCTACTTCCGGCAATTCAGGCATCTCTCCTCCAGACTCAAAAGCCTAAAACGAAAAAACCCCGCCGAAGCGAGGTTTTCATCAAAGACACTAAAATTATTTAATTTTAGCTTCTTTGTACAGTACGTGTTGACGGACAACTGGATCGAATTTTTTCAGTTCCAGTTTTTCCGGCTTAGTACGCTTGTTCTTCGTGGTGGTATAGAAGTGACCAGTACCAGCAGAAGAAACCAGCTTGATCTTCTCGCGAACACCTTTAGCCATGACTTAATTCCTCTTAGTACTTCTCGCCACGGGTACGCATATCGGCCAAGACCGTTTCGATACCCTTCTTATCAATTACACGCATACCTTTAGCAGATACGCGCAGTGTGACAAAACGCTTCTCGCTCTCAACCCAAAAACGGTGAGAGTGCAGGTTCGGCAGGAAACGGCGTTTGGTCGCGTTCATTGCGTGGGAACGGTTATTACCGGTCACCGGACGCTTGCCAGTAACTTGGCAGACTCGGGACATGTCTATTCTCCAAAAATCAAATTAGCTCGAGCTTCGTATAGGGTTATGGCGCCTCGTCAGGCCGCAAGCCTGGTCCCTGGCGGTTCCATGTGAACCACAGTTCCAGGCGCATAATGCCAAAACCCGAGATTCTCAAAGGTGGCGTAGTATACGCTGCCTAACGCATGTGCTCAAGTCCCGAACAGACAAAGATCCCCAAGGATCGCGCAATTCGGCCTAAATCCACCCACGTTCTGCAAAAGAAACGTACTCTCCACGGCCGATAACAAGATGATCGAGCACTCGAATTTCCATAAACAGGCAAGCTTTTACGATGCGTTCGGTAATAACGCGATCGGCTTTACTCGGTTCTGCTCGACCAGACGGGTGATTATGCGCGAGTATTAACGCCGCTGCATTTGATTTCATCGCTTCACGCACAATTTCTCTCGGATGGACCTCTACATGGTTCAATGTTCCAGAAAACATCGGACAATGTTTAATCACCCGATGCTGATTATCCAGAAAAATAACCATGAAAACCTCGCGTTCTTCAGTCGTTAGCTGGCTTTGGATAAATTCCCTGACTGAATCAGGCCCTTTTAAAGTCAATTCTTCAACGCCTCGAGAATAGTAATAACGCCGCGCTAGTTCAGCTATGGCGTTTAACTGCGTGTATTTAGCCTCACCAATACCCTTAACATCGTTGAACTGCGAATAGTCCGCTGACAACAGCCGGCTTAACGAGCCAAACTGATGCAGTAAGGTTTGCGCAAATGTCAGGACATTCATGTTTCTGCTGCCAGTGCGTAAAAAAAGCGCCAGTAACTCCACATCAGATAAAGAACTGGCCCCAAATTTCAGCAGTTTTTCGCGCGGCATACTCGCTTTATCCAGCCCCATTATCACATCCATCAGAACCTCCTTGCCCTTCATTTCCGCTATTGTGCACAACTCGAGAAGCACAAACGACAGGCAGATATTCCGCATGCGGGATGTCTCGCAAACTGCAAAAAAGTCGATACCTAATGAGTGTGGTAAAATAGCCAGATGACTGTGACTTGTGGTGGAAAAATCATGATGGGGCTTTCTGGCAAAAAAATTGTTCTGGGTGTGAGCGGTGGTATCGCTGCCTATAAAACACCAGAACTGGTGCGCCGTCTGCGTGAACGCGGGGCAGAAGTAAGAGTGGTAATGACTGAGGCCGCCAAAGCCTTTATTACGCCACTGAGTTTACAAGCCGTATCAGGTTATCCGGTTTCAGACAGCTTGTTAGATCCCGCAGCAGAAGCCGCAATGGGCCATATAGAATTAGGCAAATGGGCTGATTTAGTTATCCTTGCCCCCGCCACGGCCGACTTAATTGCCCGCATTACTGCAGGCATGGCAAATGACCTTGTGAGCACAATTTGTCTCGCCACACCGGCACCGGTTGCCGTTGTCCCTGCCATGAACCAACAGATGTACCGAGCCACTGCAACTCAACACAACCTTGAAGTTCTCTCTTCACGCGGCTTGTTGATGTGGGGGCCGGATAGCGGCAGCCAGGCCTGTGGCGATGTTGGCCCAGGTCGCATGCTTGACCCGCTAACCATAGTCGAAATGGCGGCACAGCATTTTACTGTCACCAAAGATCTGCAACATCTTAATATCATGATTACCGCTGGCCCAACCCGCGAGCGTCTGGACCCGGTGCGCTATATCACTAACGATAGTTCAGGGAAAATGGGTTATGCCATCGCGGCGGCGGCGGCATCGCGTGGCGCGAATGTGACGTTAATTTCTGGCCCTGTATCTTTGCCAACACCACCATGGGTGAAGCGTATTGATGTCACCACAGCGTTGGAAATGGAAGCTGCTGTTCAGCAACATGTTCAGGAACAGCAAATTTTTGTGGGCTGTGCCGCAGTTGCGGATTATCGTGCAGCCGCTGTAGCTGATGAGAAAATCAAAAAGCAAGGCGATGAAATTACAATAAAAATGATAAAAAACCCGGACATCGTCGCCGGTGTCGCAGCACTTTTGGCGCACCGACCTTATGTTGTTGGGTTTGCCGCCGAAACAAATAATGTGGAAGAATACGCCCGGCAAAAACGTATGAGTAAAAATCTCGATCTGATTTGTGCGAATGATGTCTCACAAGCAGGCCAGGGATTTAATAGCGACAACAATGCACTGCACCTTTTCTGGCAGGAAGGAGATAAAGTCTTACCTCTTGAGCGTAAAGAACTCCTTGGCCATCTTTTACTGAACGAGATAGTTACCCGTTATGATGAAAAAAATCGACGTTAAGATTCTGGACCCACGCGTTGGCCAACAGTTCCCCCTGCCGACTTATGCTACTTCCGGCTCTGCGGGTCTTGACCTGCGCGCCTGTCTGGATGAAGCCGTAGAGCTTGCTCCTGGTATCACCAAACTGATTCCAACCGGGCTGGCTATCCATATCGCCGACCCAACTCTTGCGGCTGTCATTCTGCCTCGTTCAGGTCTTGGTCATAAACATGGCGTTGTTTTAGGCAACCTTGTTGGGCTGATAGACTCCGATTACCAGGGTCAGTTAATGGTTTCCGTCTGGAACCGTGGACAAGATCACTTCACTATCGAACCGGGTGAGCGCATTGCTCAAATGGTGTTTGTGCCAGTCGTTCAGGCCGAATTCAATCTGGTTGAGGATTTCGATTCTAGTGACCGTGGCGAAGGTGGTTTCGGCCATTCAGGACGCCAGTAACTTCATTTAAAAACGTAACCCCACAGCGTAAAAAATGTGAAAAAACCGCAAACTTCAAGTTTGCGAGCGCGGTGTGGTTACCTGCCTGACAAGTGCGTTATTTCAGGGGTATTTTAGAACATGGCAGAAAAGCAAGTTGCGAAACGGAATCGTCGCGAAGAAATACTTCAGTCTTTGGCCCAAATGCTTGAGTCCAGCGATGGCAGCCAACGCATTACGACTGCCAAACTCGCCGCGACTGTTGGTGTTTCCGAAGCTGCACTTTATCGACATTTTCCCAGCAAAACGAAGATGTTCGATAGCCTTATCGAGTTTATTGAAGATAGTCTGATTACCCGTATCAATCTCATCCTGAAAGATGAGAAAGACACCCACGCCCGGTTACGCTTGATTGTTTTACTGATTCTTGGGTTTGGCGAGCGCAACCCTGGCCTAACACGAATTCTCACCGGCCACGCGCTGATGTTTGAACAAGACCGTCTGCAAGGCCGTATCAATCAGCTTTTTGAGCGTATAGAAGTGCAATTGCGCCAGGTCATGCGTGAAAAGAAGATGCGTGAAGGTGAAGGCTACATTACTGATGAATCGTTACTGGCAAGCTTGCTGCTGGCATTTTGTGAAGGGACACTATCGCGTTTTGTGCGTAGCGAATTCCGCTATCTGCCTACCGGTGATTTTGATACCCGTTGGCCGCTGATTGCCGCACAACTTCGTTAAATAGAAAGGGCCTTCAAAAGGCCCTTTTTCTTACACGCCGTACTGAGTACGGTATTCTTGTACAGCCGCTAGATGCACGGCCATTTCAGGTTTTTCTTCCAGGTATTCAACCAGGTCTTTCAGCGTGATGATCGAAATCACCTGGCACTGGTAATCGCGCTCAACTTCCTGAATTGCAGAGATTTCACCACGACCACGCTCCTGGCGGTCCAGAGAAATTAACACGCCAGCCAATGATGCATTGTTGGCAGCAATAATTTCCATTGATTCACGGATTGCGGTACCCGCAGTAATAACGTCATCCACCAACATCACTCGCCCTTGAAGGGCACTACCGACCAGGTTGCCACCTTCACCGTGATCTTTTGCTTCTTTGCGGTTGAAGCAATAAGGCACATCACGTTCATGATGCTCTGCCAACGCAACCGCTGTAGTGGTCGCGATAGGAATCCCTTTGTAAGCCGGCCCAAACAGCAAATCAAACTCAATCCCGGAATCCACTAACGCGGCGGCATAAAAACGGCCTAACAGTGCCAGATCACGCCCGGTATTAAACAACCCTGCGTTGAAGAAATAAGGGCTGGTACGCCCGGATTTCAGCGTGAATTCGCCAAACTTAAGTACCTGCTTGTTAAGCGCAAACTCAATAAACTGGCGCTGATACGGTTTCATGGATTTGCTCCTCGATTATTGCGACAAAAAAAAGGCGACTCTCAGAGTCGCCTAAAATTAATTCTCTAACGCCGCCTTCTGCGCCGTTACGATAGATTCAATTCCCCCTCGTGCCAGCGCCAGTAGCGCCAACAACTCTTCATGGGTGAACGGCTCGCCTTCCGCGGTGCCCTGGACCTCAATCATGCGGCCATCTTCCATCATCACGACGTTCATGTCAGTTTCTGCGGCAGAATCTTCAACATATTCAAGATCGCACAGAGCCTCGCCTTTAACGATACCGACAGATACCGCCGCAACCATCCCTTTCATTGGATTGGTTTTCATCTTACCGGCTGCGACCAGTTTGTTCAGCGCATCCGCCAGCGCAACACATGCGCCAGTAATAGATGCGGTACGAGTGCCGCCGTCTGCCTGCAGAACATCGCAGTCCAGTGTAATGGTGTATTCGCCAAGGACTTTCAAATCAACGGCTGCACGCAGAGAACGCGCAATCAGGCGCTGAATCTCAAGAGTACGGCCACCCTGCTTACCTTTTGCTGCTTCACGAGCATTACGGCTATGGGTCGCACGCGGCAACATACCATATTCAGCGGTGATCCAACCCTGGCCCTGGCCTTTCAGAAAGCGCGGAACACCTTCTTCAACGGTGGCGGTACAAAGTACTTTAGTATCGCCGAACTCGACCAGCACGGAGCCTTCTGCGTGTTTGGTGTAATTACGGGTCAGGGTGACTGGGCGCACTTGATTGGCGCTACGACCTGATGGACGCATGGGGTTATCTCCGGCTAAAACGAATGTGGCTGCGCATTATACGGACTTCGTTCGCTTATTCCTATCCTGCCACGCCAGGCATGGCTATAATCCCCCACATCTATTACAGAATACGGTTACGAAATATGATCCGCAGTATGACCGCCTATGCCCGACGTGAAGTAAAAGGCGAATGGGGCAGCGCCACCTGGGAGTTACGTTCGGTAAACCAGCGTTATCTTGAAACCTACATCCGTATGCCAGAGCAGTTCCGTAGCCTCGAACCTGTGGCTCGCGAGCGCATTCGCACCCGCTTAACTCGCGGGAAAATCGAATGTAACCTACGTTTCGAACCTGATACTCGTGCTCAAAGTTCTTTGCTGCTCAATGAAAAACTGGCTAAACAGCTGGTTGAAGCAGCGAATTGGGTAAAAATGCAGAGCGACGAAGGCGAAATCAATCCAGTTGATATTTTACGCTGGCCTGGTGTGATGTCTGCTCAGGAACAAGACCTTGATGCCATCACAGCTGAAATTCTTGCCGCCCTTGATGGTGCGCTGGACGACTTTATTGTTGCCCGTGAAACCGAAGGCCAGGCATTGAAATTACTGCTCGAACAGCGCCTTGAAGGTGTCAGCGCCGAAGTCGTGAAAGTCCGCGCGCACATGCCGGAAGTCCTGAAATGGCAACGTGAGCGCCTGGTTGCCAAACTCGAAGATGCACAAGTTCAGCTTGAAAATAACCGCCTCGAGCAAGAACTGGTACTAATGGCACAACGTGTTGATGTTGCCGAAGAGCTGGATCGCCTGGAAGCTCACGTTAAAGAGACATACAACATTCTGAAGAAAAAAGAAGCGGTTGGCCGTCGTCTCGACTTTATGATGCAGGAGTTCAACCGCGAGTCGAATACCCTGGCATCAAAATCTATTAACTCAGATGTCACCAATTCAGCTATCGAATTGAAAGTGCTGATTGAGCAAATGCGCGAACAGATTCAGAACATCGAGTAATTGTCCGTCATGTGTTCTAAGGCCCGTGTTTTGCGGGCCTTTTCGTACTGGTTGTCATTGAAAGAGGAACGATTCAGTAACTCTCCTGTATCTGGGTTAACACCGTTTGCCAGAGCCCTCAAAATCATTGAAGTACTCATCACTGTGACCCCTTTCAACTATCAACAAATAAATTAATCCTTAATAAAACAACATTGCCATTAGAATCCTTACACGTAGGGATTAGAAAAAAATTAAACATTAAAAAAACTAATCCAAATCATTTTGACTTAGAAAAACTCAATCGTGACACCATTCACAAAACGTTACCCTCTCCGCGTTTCCACTGGGGGTTCCAATGCTGCTACATATTCTTTATTTGGTCGGGATTACTGCTGAAGCCATGACTGGCGCGTTAGCGGCAGGCCGCCGCCGCATGGATACTTTCGGTGTGATAATCATTGCAACAGCCACAGCGCTTGGTGGTGGTTCAGTACGCGATATCCTTCTTGGCCACTACCCATTAGGTTGGGTGAAACATCCAGAATATGTCGTGATTGTCGCCATCGCCGCTGTGCTTACCACCGTATTTGCCCCCGTAATGCCTCATCTGCGTCGCCTTTTCTTAGTGCTCGATGCCCTTGGACTTGTGGTGTTTTCTATCATCGGTGCGCAAATAGCGTTGGATATGGGCGAAGGGCCAATTATCGCTATCATTGCCGCCGTTATAACGGGCGTATTTGGCGGTGTTTTACGTGATATGTTTTGTAAGCGTATCCCGCTGGTATTCCAGAAAGAGCTCTATGCCGGCATCGCTTTCGCCTCAGCGGTGCTTTACATCGTTCTGGAACACTATGTTTCGAACCAGGATGTGGTGATTATTTCCACGCTCCTGTTCGGATTCACCACCCGCTTACTCGCGTTACGACTGCGCCTGGGATTACCTGTGTTTCATTACAAACACGCGGATCACTGACCGGTAAATCCCAGGATTCCCTGCTCTGCAAGAAAAACCACTAATGCAGCAATTTGGGGATGATTGACAAACTCCACCAACTTTTTAGCCCGGCCAGCACCAATGCCCGGCAGTTTTTGCCAACTAAGCTCATCTCGCGCAACTAACTGCGACCATTGAGAATCGGGCAGAGTGGTAAACACAGCTCGGGGGAGCGGTAAACCAAAAGCGATTAACCACTGCTTAAAGGGCTGTTGCCTGACTTGCGAGAATTGCTGCCAAAGATGGGCCGCTCTGGCTGAAGAAATCCCGCTAATTTTCAACAGTTCTTCCTGACTGACGGTTACCCAAGAAAATATATGCCTCAGATTAAGATTCTGTTGGATCTGCTGCCAGGTGCGTACGCTCACTCCATTGATGTTCAATACTTCTGGAGAGCTAATCCAGGCCAACCGCGCAATAAACTGCTCGCGACACCAAACTTCAAAAAACAGACAGCTCAATGGAGTAACCATTTTATCTGTTGGCAGCGGCGGTTTATTGCGCTGGCTTACCCGCCATACCACTTCATCGACGCGCGGAATCCCCTGCCCTGCAAGACTCACCATCACCTGATCACCCAAAGCAATATCCAGAGCTTGCCAACGTTTGACTGAACCGATGTTCACTCGTTTGACCTGTTTATCATCTATCTGCAGGGGATTGAGTCTTAGAACAACAGCAACTTTTCCTGTGCGCCCGACCGTAAATTGAATGCCCTTTACCTCTGCAATTTGCTGGGCTGGTGGAAATTTCCATGCCATCACCCACGTTGCTTTGCCTGGTAGCCAATATTGCCCCGCAGGCTCTATTGCCTCACGAACCACAATACCGTCGGTCACAAAGGGAAGAGGGGTCGTAAACAAGGACTCCCGTAACATCGCGATTGTTTCCACTGAGCTAACAGGCGTTGACCAAATTTTGGTTAGCGGAAAACCAGCCTGTGCGAGCGTGTCTAATTTCAGATTCATATCAGCAGGCCCATCTGGCCACGCCCAAATAAATATCCCCAATTCATTGAGCAAGGCTGAGTCGCTTTGGCTCATCATGGCACCAGCCACTTTTCCTCTGGCATTTATGCCACCCATCGTTTTCTGTATGTGATTATCTCTTTTCCAGAAAACCTCCCCTTGCAACACGCTATTAGCAAGCGGTCCTGAAAGGGTTACGGGGATAGCGGGAATCATTTTGGCCTTCTCTGTCCAGTCTTGCCCTTTCTCTCCGTCCCCGCGGCTAAGGAGTTTAGCCAGGCGTCCTTGCTGATAAACCAGGGTCACCGCCACACCATCGACTTTAGGTTGCACCCAGAGATCGGTTTTGCCTTTGGCCCATTGAGCAACTGCTGCACTATCTGGCAGTTTTTTTAAGCCTGTATGAGCAACCGGGTGCAACGCTTTCCCCTGTGTCGCCAACTGCGGTGGTTGTGGTTTTTCCGAGGGATGAAAGCAGCGCTGCCATTCATTGTATTGCCTGCGTAGACCATCGTATGTCGCATCACTGACCTCACTAACGCCCTGTTGGTAATAAGATTGATCCCACTGACTAAGCTTTTCATTCAATCCAGACATCTCCTGCTGGACTTGCCCCGATGACCAAGCCGGACATGTCGCCGACGCCATTGCGCTCATCAGTCCCAGAAAACCGATAAATTTTGTAATCCACTTCATAATTCCCTCCATGTAGAAGCAAGGAGAGATATAACGCCAGGAAACAAGCCGTACTAATAGGTTCTAAAAAGGATGCGAGGAGATTTCAGACATATTTAACTTGTTTCAGTAACACGAGGTGTTTTTTGGAAAACATTACGCAAATTGGTAGAAATCTTGCCGGGGAACACGACAAATTCTACGAGACACGGAGACGGCGTGTATAATAGGCCCGTATACGCACTTCTTTTTATGCTTACCGATAAGTTAGAACTCATGGCTCAAGGCACGCTTTATATCGTTTCCGCCCCAAGTGGCGCGGGGAAATCCAGCCTCATCCAGGCTTTGTTGAAGACACAACCGCTGTACGACACGCAGGTTTCTATTTCCCATACCACTCGTGGTATTCGTCCGGGAGAGAACCACGGCGAGCACTATTTCTTTGTGGAAAAGGAAGAGTTTAAGCAGATGATTGCTGAAGACGCATTCCTGGAACACGCTGAAGTGTTTGGCAATTACTACGGCACCTCACGCCATGCCATTGAACAAGTTCTGGCAACCGGCGTGGATGTTTTTCTGGATATTGACTGGCAAGGTGCGCAGCAGATTCGTCAGAAAATGCCGCAAGCCCGCAGTATTTTTATTCTGCCGCCATCAAAAGTAGAACTGGACCGCCGCCTTCGTGGCCGTGGGCAAGACAGTGAAGAAGTTATTACGAAGCGAATGGAGCAGGCTGTTGCAGAAATGAGCCATTATGCCGAGTATGACTATTTAATCGTCAACGACGATTTCGACACTGCACTGTCAGATTTAAAAATAATCATTCGTGCCGAGCGTCTACGAATGGGTCGCCAAAAAGCGCGACATGACGCTTTAATCAGCAAACTATTGGCAGACTGAGCCCAGTTTCAGTATCATGCCCAGTCATTTCTTCATCTGTGGAGCATTTTAATTATGGCACGCGTAACTGTTCAGGACGCTGTTGAGAAAATTGGTAACCGTTTTGACCTGGTTCTGGTCGCCGCACGTCGCGCTCGTCAGATGCAAACTGGTGGTAAAGATCCACTAGTACCTGAAGAAAACGATAAAACGACTGTAATCGCACTGCGCGAAATCGAAGAAGGGTTGATCACCAACCAGATTCTCGATGTTCGTGATCGTCAGGAACAGCAAGAGCAGGAAGCCGCAGAACTGCAGGCCGTAACCGCTATTGCTGAAGGTCGTCGTTAATTAGCCTGCGGGTAGCCCTTGTATCTGTTTGAAAGCCTGAATCAACTGATTCAACAATACTTGCCCGAGGAGCAGATAAAGCGACTTCGGCAAGCATACCTTGTTGCGCGTGATGCTCACGAGGGACAAGCACGTTCAAGTGGTGAACCCTATATCACCCATCCCGTAGCGGTTGCCTGCATTCTGGCCGAGATGAAACTCGACTATGAAACACTGATGGCAGCACTACTGCATGATGTGATCGAAGACACCCCTGCCACCTACCAGGATATGGAACAACTGTTTGGCAAAAGCGTTGCCGAACTGGTGGAAGGGGTATCTAAGCTAGACAAACTGAAATTCCGCGATAAGAAAGAAGCTCAGGCTGAAAACTTCCGCAAAATGATCATGGCGATGGTGCAAGACATTCGCGTCATTCTGATCAAACTCGCCGACCGCACACATAACATGCGCACGCTCGGGTCTTTACGCCCGGATAAGCGCCGCCGCATTGCTCGCGAAACCCTCGAAATTTATAGCCCACTGGCACACCGTCTTGGTATTCATCACCTGAAAACCGAGTTAGAAGAGCTGGGCTTTGAAGCGCTTTACCCGAACCGCTACCGCGTGATTAAAGAAGTGGTAAAAGCGGCGCGTGGTAACCGCAAAGAGATGATTCAAAAAATCCTCTCTGAAATCGACGGGCGTTTGCAAGAAGCAGGCATTCCTTGCCGTGTCAGTGGTCGCGAAAAACACCTTTACTCCATCTACTGCAAAATGACGCTCAAAGAGCAGCGTTTCCATTCGATTATGGATATCTACGCTTTCCGCGTAATCGTCCATGACATGGATACCTGTTACCGCGTTCTTGGGCAGATGCATAGCCTCTACAAGCCGCGGCCTGGGCGGGTTAAGGACTATATCGCCATTCCAAAGGCCAACGGATATCAGTCCCTGCATACTTCAATGATTGGCCCACACGGTGTGCCGGTTGAAGTGCAAATCCGTACCGAAGATATGGATCAGATGGCAGAGATGGGTGTTGCCGCTCACTGGGCTTATAAAGAGCAGGGTGAAAGTGGCACAACCGCACAAATCCGCGCTCAGCGCTGGATGCAAAGCCTGCTGGAATTACAGCAAAGTGCGGGCAGCTCATTTGAATTTATCGAGAGCGTAAAATCCGATCTGTTCCCGGATGAGATTTACGTTTTCACCCCGGAAGGGCGCATTGTCGAATTGCCTGCAGGCGCGACACCTGTCGATTTCGCCTATGCCGTGCATACCGACATCGGCCATGCTTGCGTCGGTGCTCGTGTCGACAGGCAACCCTATCCGCTGTCTCAGTCGCTAAGCAGCGGCCAGACTATCGAAATCATTACGGCGCCAGGTGCACGCCCGAACGCAGCCTGGCTGAACTTTGTCGTGAGCTCTAAAGCCCGTGCCAAAATCCGCCAGATGCTGAAAAACCTCAAACGTGACGACTCCGTTAGTCTTGGTCGCCGTTTGCTAAACCACGCTTTAGGTGGCAGCCGTAAATTAGCCGAAGTCCCACCAGAAAATATTCAACGTGAGCTTGAGCGCATGAAGCTCGCTACGCTTGATGATTTGCTGGCTGAAATCGGCCTCGGTAACGCCATGAGTGTGGTTGTCGCGAAGAACCTGCAAGGTGAATCGTCAGTGGTACAGCAAGGCCACTCAACGACTCACAGCCATCTGCCGATTAAAGGCGCTGATGGTGTGCTGATTACCTTTGCTAAGTGTTGCCGTCCAATCCCTGGTGACCCAATTATTGCGCACGTAAGCCCAGGCAAAGGGCTGGTTATCCACCATGAATCTTGCCGTAACATCCGAGGCTATCAAAAAGAGCCAGAGAAATTTATGGCAGTGGAATGGGATAAAGAGACAGAACAAGAGTTTACCACCGAGATCAAGGTGGATATGTTTAACCATCAGGGTGCGCTGGCAAACCTGACGGCTGCGCTCAATAATGCAGGCTCCAATATTCAAAGCCTGAACACCGAAGAGAAAGATGGCCGCGTATACAGTGCGTTCATTCGTCTGACTGCACGCGACCGTATCCATCTGGCAAATCTCATGCGTAAAATCCGCGTGATGCCGGATGTGATTAAAGTCACCCGCAACCGAAACTAGTGTTATGAATCCTCAACGTTATGCGCGTATTTGCGAGATGCTCGCCAGGCGTCAGCCTGATCTGACCGTCTGCATGGAGCAGGTCCATAAACCTCATAACGTCTCGGCGATTATTCGCACCGCTGATGCCGTTGGTGTACATGAAGTTCACGCGGTCTGGCCGGGTAACCGCATGCGCACCATGGCCTCTTCCGCCGCGGGAAGCAACTCCTGGGTTGAAGTCAAAACGCACCGCAATATTGGCGATGCCGTTGCCCAGCTAAAAAGCAGCGGAATGCAAATCCTCGCCACCAACCTTTCTGATAAAGCCGTCGATTTCCGTGAAATTGATTACACCCGCCCAACCTGCATTTTGATGGGGCAGGAAAAAACCGGTATTACTCAGGAAGCATTAGCGTTGGCAGACCAGGACATCATTATTCCGATGACCGGAATGGTGCAATCGCTCAACGTTTCCGTGGCCTCCGCGCTCATTCTTTATGAAGCGCAGCGCCAGCGTCAGAACGCCGGAATGTATCAGCGCGAAAACAGCACGCTGCCAGAATCCGAACAACAGCGCCTGCTGTTTGAAGGCGGCTATCCTGTACTGGCGCGCGTTTCCCGCCGTAAAGGTTTACCCTACCCGCATGTGAATCAGCAAGGTGAGATAGAAGCTGATGCCGCATGGTGGGCCACAATGCAATCTGCGGAGTAGCAGGATGAAAGGCCGTTTGCTGGATGCCATACCGTTAAGTACGCTTGCCGGAGTGGGTGCCAGCCAGAGCGGCAAACTGGCCAAAATTGGCCTGTACACCATTCAAGATCTCCTGCTCCACCTGCCGCTTCGTTACGAAGACCGCACGCATCTCTACCCCATAAATGACCTGATGCCGGGCACTCATGCCACGGTGGAAGGTGAAGTGCTGAACTGCAATATCAGTTTTGGTCGCCGCCGCATGATGACCTGCCAGATTTCTGACGGCACCGGCATCCTGACCATGCGGTTTTTCAACTTCAATGCGGCGATGAAAAACAGCCTCGCAACCGGTAAACGTGTGCTCGCTTATGGCGAAGCAAAGCGCGGGACGCACGGCGCGGAGATGATTCATCCGGAATACCGCGTTCAGGGCGATCTCAGTACCCCTGAATTGCAGGAAACTCTGACGCCGGTTTACCCCACGACGGAAGGCATTCGCCAGGCGACTCTGCGCAAACTGACCGACCAGGCACTGGAGTTGCTGGATACCTGCGCTATCACCGAATTACTCCCGGCGGATTTGAGCAAGGGGATGATGAGCCTCCCGGAAGCATTGCGTACTTTGCATCGCCCGCCACCGACCATGCAGTTAGCCGATCTGGAAACCGGGAAGCACCCTGCTCAGCAGCGCTTAATCCTTGAAGAATTACTGGCGCATAACCTCAGCATGCTCGCACTCCGGGCGGGTGCTCAGCGTTATCATGCATTGCCCCTGCATAATCATGATGAATTAAAAAACCAACTGCTGGCTGCCCTTCCGTTTAAACCAACGGGTGCGCAAGAACGAGTGGTGGCAGAAATTGAACATGATATGGCGCTGGATGTGCCGATGATGCGTCTGGTGCAAGGCGATGTGGGTTCGGGCAAAACGCTGGTTGCAGCACTTGTCGCATTGCGGGCGATTGCGCATGGCAAACAAGTTGGCTTGATGGCACCAACGGAATTGCTCGCCGAGCAGCACGCCAATAATTTCCGCCAGTGGTTTGCGCCATTGGGTATTGAGGTGGGCTGGCTTGCCGGTAAGCAAAAAGGTAAAGCGCGAATCGCCCAACAAGATGCCATCGCCAGCGGACAAGTGTCGATGGTGGTGGGAACGCATGCAATTTTCCAGGAACAGGTGCAATTCTCTCAACTCGCACTGGTCATCATTGATGAACAGCATCGCTTTGGCGTCCATCAGCGCCTGGCGCTGTGGGAAAAAGGCCAGATCCAGGGATTCCATCCGCATCAACTCATTATGACTGCGACGCCAATCCCACGAACCCTCGCGATGACAGCCTATGCCGATCTGGACACGTCGACAATCGACGAACTGCCACCAGGCCGTACGCCAGTCACCACGGTTGCCATTCCTGACTCGCGCCGCAACGATATTATCGACCGTGTACGTGGGGCATGTAGTGACGAAGGCCGCCAGGCATACTGGGTTTGTACGCTGATTGAAGAGTCGGAATTACTGGAAGCACAGGCTGCAGAAGTGACATGGGACGAGCTAAAAACTGCCCTGCCGAATCTGAATATTGGCCTGGTCCATGGGCGCATGAAGCCGCAAGAAAAGCAGGCCGTTATGCAGGCTTTCAAAGAAGGGTCGATTCATCTTTTAGTCGCTACAACGGTCATTGAAGTGGGCGTTGATGTCCCAAATGCCAGCCTGATGATTATCGAAAACCCTGAGCGCCTCGGGCTTGCACAACTCCACCAACTGCGCGGCCGTGTGGGACGTGGGGCCGTTGCATCCCATTGTGTGTTGCTGTACAAATCGCCGCTGTCAAAAACTGCGCAACTGCGTTTACAGGTGCTGCGCGATAGCAACGATGGTTTTGTGATTGCACAAAAAGATTTGGAAATTCGTGGACCGGGGGAATTACTCGGTACGCGTCAGACAGGGAATGCCGAGTTTAAAGTGGCAGATTTACTGCGCGACCAGGCGATGATTCCTGAAGTGCAGCGCCTTGCACGCCATATCCATGAACGCTATCCGCAACAGGCAACCGCGCTCATCGAACGCTGGATGCCTGAAACGGAACGCTATTCAAACGCCTGATTGCTTAGCCAAAGATTGGCAGCATCAGGTACAGCTTGATGACTATCGCGTTGACGATATCAATAAAGAACGCGCCAACCATCGGAACCACCAGAAACGCCATGTGTGACGGGCCAAAACGCTCGGTAATCGCCTGCATATTGGCGATAGCCGTTGGTGTTGCCCCAAGGCCAAAACCACAATGGCCCGCGGCAAGTACCGCTGCATCATAGTTTTTACCCATCAAGCGATACGTCACGAAAATCGCATACAGCGCCATAAAGATGGTTTGCACCGTCAGAATTGCCAACATTGGCAACGCCAGTGACGCCAGTTCCCACAGCTTCAGGCTCATCAGCGCCATAGCGAGGAACAGAGACAAACAGACGTTCCCCAGCACGGAAACCGCGCGTTCAAATACCCGATAGAAGCCGAGCAGTGAGAGTGTATTGCTTAGGATAACCCCAATAAATAGCACACAAACGAACGTCGGTAATTCAAAGCTGGTACCTTGAATAAGATGCGCTACAAACTTGCCAGTAGTAAGGCAGATAGCAATCATCGCGATAGTTTCAATCAGCACCATAGAGGTGATCATGCGCCCAACCGCAGGTTTTTCGAAGGCCGTTGGATCTACGCTATCTTCTGGCGTGCCATCAGGTGTGGATGAGTGTTTGACCAGGTAACGCGCCACCGGCCCACCAATCAAACCACCCAGTACCAAACCAAATGTTGCGCAAGCCATCGCAACTTCGGTGGCGTTCTGGAAACCATAACGCTCGCTAAATAATTTACTCCACGCCGCACCGGTACCGTGGCCACCAGACAGGGTAATGGAACCTGCCAGTAAGCCCATTAACGGGTCAAGACCTAACAGGCTCGCCATACCAATACCGATGGCGTTTTGCATCACCAGCAAACCTACTACCACGATCAGGAAAATACCGACAACTTTGCCGCCTGCACGCAAGCTGGAAAGGTTGGCATTCAGACCGATGGTGGCAAAGAAAGCCAGCATCAATGGGTCTTTCAGACTCATATCAAATTCAAATTCCCAGCCGACGCTTTTTTTGAGCACCAGTAAGGCCAGGGCGATTAACAACCCACCCGCTACAGGTTCAGGGATAGTGTATTTTTTTAATAGCGGTATGGTATGGACCATTTTTCGGCCCAGTAACAACACGAGAGTCGCAGCAACAAGGGTAGAAAGGGTGTCGAGATAAAACATAGAATTGCTCCTGTTTGCGCATATTTCTCACAGACGCTTTAATTTATCCTTCACTGGAATTTCAGGTTCTAGAAAAATCAGTAGCCGGATTTTAACCAAAAAAGAGTCGAAAGTTATATAAAAAGCTCGGTATATGTGATTTTTATCTTAAGAAACATTGTTAGCAAACGTTTGCTTTTACCATCCAGTCCGTTAAAATCACCGTTTTTTCGGCAAGGGATAATTTCTGATGTCTGTTAATGCTGTTGAGTCTGAAGATACGCAATCGGTTGCTCAGGCTCGTTCCAGTGAATTGATTTACCGCCTCGAGGACAGACCCCCTCTCCCACAGACTCTTTTTGCAGCCGGTCAGCACTTATTAGCGATGTTTGTTGCGGTGATCACGCCGGCGATGTTGATTTGCCAGGCTCTGGGACTTCCAGCCGAAGATACCCAACATATTATCAGTATGTCGTTGTTCGCCTCCGGCGTGGCATCGATTATTCAGATTAAAGCCTGGGGCCCGGTGGGTTCTGGGCTTCTGTCTATTCAGGGCACCAGTTTTAACTTTGTTTCACCGTTAATTATGGGCGGTATGGCATTGAAAAATGGCGGGGCCGATGTTCCGACCATGATGGCCGCCCTGTTTGGCACATTAATGCTCGCAAGCTGCACCGAAATGCTGTTATCGCGCTTCCTGCATCTGGCTCGCCGCATCATCACCCCGCTGGTTTCAGGTGTGGTGGTGATGATTATCGGCCTTTCTCTTATTCAGGTTGGCCTGACGTCTATCGGCGGTGGCTATGCCGCGATGAGCGACCATACCTTTGGCGCGCCGAAAAATCTGCTGCTGGCAGGTGCTGTGCTGCTGGTCATCATTCTGCTAAACCGCCAGCGCAACGCTTACTTGCGCGTGGCTTCTCTGGTTATCGCCATGGCAGTGGGTTATGCGCTGGCCTGGGCGATGGGCATGCTGCCGAATGTTGCCCCGTCAACCAACACCGAACTGATTATGGTGCCAACGCCGTTGTATTACGGCCTGGGCATTGACTGGAATCTGCTAATCCCGCTGATGCTGGTCTTTATGGTGACCTCACTGGAAACCATTGGCGATATTACCGCGACTTCTGACGTTTCTGAGCAGCCAGTTTCAGGTCCTCTATATATGAAGCGCCTGAAAGGTGGCGTGTTGGCTAATGGCCTGAACTCCTGTGTTTCTGCGGTATTCAATACCTTCCCTAACTCCTGCTTCGGCCAGAACAACGGCGTGATTCAGCTTACCGGCGTTGCCAGCCGCTACGTCGGTTTTGTCGTCGCACTGATGTTGATCGTTCTCGGCTTGTTCCCGGCAGTAAGCGGGTTTGTCCAGCACATTCCTGAGCCGGTATTAGGCGGCGCGACGATCGTGATGTTTGGCACTATTGCCGCTTCTGGTGTGCGTATTGTTTCCCGCGAACCACTGAATCGCCGTGCGATTATGATTATCGCGCTGTCTCTGGCGGTCGGGATGGGCGTGTCTCAACAACCGTTAATTTTACAATTTGCACCTGACTGGTTGAAAACGCTGCTCTCTTCCGGGATTGCGGCCGGTGGTATCACCGCTATCGTGTTAAACCTCATTTTCCCGCCTGAGAAAAATTGATGTACCTCACGCGCTGGTGATTTGTTGTCACCAGCGCGTGTTACCCCTCCTGACAATCCCATCCTTGAGCTATAACGGTAAATGGGGCATAACACCCATACCGAAACTTCATGGGATGGAAGACAATGAAATTTCTCGGAAAGCTGATCACTGCGTTATTGGTCGTCATATTTGTTGCGCTAATCGCTGCCTATTTTTTGCTGCAAACTCGTTGGGGAGCCACCCAGGTTAGCAGTTGGGTCAATGAAAAGAGCGATTACAATTTCTCTTTTGAAAAGATGAGTCATCGCCTGGCTTCGCCCACGCACCTCACGCTGACGAAAGTGACTTTCGGTCGCAAAGGCCAGCCTGCAACATTAGTGGCGCAAAATATTGATATCGACCTGAGCTCCCGGCAGTTTTCAGAGCCGATGCACTTCGACAAAATTCTGTTGCAAAACGGAACGCTAAATCTCAGCCCTAATGCTGCGCCGCTGCCTTTCCAGGCCGACATGCTGCAATTAAACGATATGGCGCTCAACAGCCCGAATACGGCATGGGACTTACGTGCGCAGCGCGTCAACGGTGGCGTGACCCCATGGCAGCCGCAGCCTGGCAAAGTCCTGGGTAATACGGCAGATATTCAATTTAGCGCAGGCTCCATGACGCTCAACGGCGTTCCCGCCACTAACGTCCTGTTGCAGGGCGCGATTAATAACCAACAAGTGACGCTCTCAACCATTGGCGCGGATATGGCACGCGGTTCGCTCACGGGTAATGCCCGGCGGCTTGCAGACGGTTCCTGGCAGATTGGTAGCCTGCGTTTGAACGACATTCGCCTGCAAACAGAAAAATCCATTGCCGATTTCCTGGCCCCGCTTTCCACCGTCCCTTCGCTGAAAATTGATAGCCTGGAAGTCACCGATGCGCGGCTGGAAGGTAAAGACTGGGCGGTCACTGATTTAGATCTGAGTTTGCGCAATCTGACGCTGGCAGATGGCGGATGGCAAAGCGACGACGGGCGGTTGTCGATGAATGCCAGCGATTTTATCAATGGCGATCTGCATCTGAATGATCCGATTGTGAATATCGACTTCAGCCCGCAAGCCGCCACGCTACGCCAGTTCACTTCACGTTGGGAAAGAGGCATGGTCCGCGCCTCAGGCGTTTGGTTACGCAATGAGAAAAAGCTGGCGCTGGATGAGCTGGTTTTTGCCGGGCTTGAATATACGCTGCCGGAAGACTGGAAAGCCCGCTGGATGAAACCGCTGCCGGAATGGGTGCATTCGGTGACCATTAAAAAGCTGTCGGCGAACCGGAATCTGGTCATCGATATCGACCCGGCCTTCCCGTTCCAGTTCACCGCGTTAGACGGCACGGCGAACAATCTTGAAGTTGTGCGCAACAGCCAGTGGGGAATCTGGAGTGGCAACGCCACGCTGAATGCGTCGTCAGCCACTTTCAATCGTGTCGATGTCCGTCGCCCATCGATTTCGTTGAATGCCACAGATAACCAGATTTCGATTACCGAGCTGAGTGCTTTTGCGGGTGAAGGTATGCTGGAAGCAACAGGGGCAATTTCGCAGGCTCCGCAGCGTAATGCTGCGATAAATCTGCGAGGACGTTCGGTGCCGGTAAACGTGTTGCAACAATGGGGATGGCCGGCGTTACCGCTGGAAGGGAATGGTAATTTACAGCTTTCCGTGACCGGCAGCCTTGCTGCGCAAGCCGCCCTTAAACCGACCGTGAACGGTACCTTGCAAGCCACCAGTTCCGACGGCAAACAAGTCCAGCAAACTATGCAGAATGGCGATGTTCCCGGCGCATAAGCGCCGGGTTCTTATTCTTCTTCGTTCCCACCTTCTTCAAGTGGGCCAAAAGGTTTAGCGGGTAGTACCAGATACACTCCTTCAAATACCGCGCCTGGAGTATCATCGCCGTATAGCTCAACTTGCAATGCAACGCGAGCTTTGCGGCCTCGCGCCAGGCGGTCAAGATCACCGCTTAGCGACCCCAAATCGGCAATAGCACCCGGCCTTCCGGTGATCGGGCTGCTATATCGGATATGCGCATCGGCGAGAATAATCGTGCCGCCAAGATGCCGCTCGCGCAACATTAGCCAAATCAGCCCCCAACCCGTCAGCGTGGCGAGAGAAAACAAGCTGCCTGCAAATAAGGTCTGGTGCGGGTTTTGATTGCCTGCTTCCGGCATAGTGGTAATGAATTTCTGCCCGGTGTATTGCAGGATGCGCACGCCCATTTTTTCACTCAATGGAATGTGCTGATACCAGGCTTGTTGTAGCTGCCCACACCAGTCAGCGCGATGAAGAATGTCATCCAGTGAGGCAACCGGTTTAATCATCAAGTAGTGGCGAATCGGGGTGGTCGAAGGCGTAGTAATTTCACCTTGATTCTCAAACCCCAGTTTGGCAAAAAATTCGACGGCATCTTCACGCGCGCTACACACCACACGTTTGACCCCTTCCTGACGCGCGACAGACTCAAGCGTCATCGCCACCAGCGTTCCCAGCCCTTTATCTTGCACAGACGGATGAACCGCCATAAAGCGAATAGCCGCTTCGTTATCGGCATTGATATACAAGCGGCCAATGGCAACAATACTTCCTTCTTCGTCCACCACCATTTGGTGATGAGCCATGGCATCCCAGGCGTCGCGCTCGGAGCCTTTGGGTTGATGCAGCGGCTTGCGCAACATCTCCCAACGAAACTGGTAATAGAGCTCAAGCTCTTCTTCGGTTTGCGGTACGCGAAGGTGATACATACATGTACTCTCTCTTGTTACGCGGGACCGGGTTTTGTCGGATGGCGCTTGCGCTTATCCGACCTACAAGTGCTGTGAATTCAGACCTGTAACCAAAACGTCACCGGGCCATCATTGGTCAGGCTCACCTGCATGTCGGCGGCGAAGCGCCCCGTTTCAGCCACGATGCCCTGTTGTCGACAGCGTTCAACAAAGTATTCATATAACTCTTCTGCAAGCTGTGGTGCTGCACCACCCGAGAAGCTCGGACGCATACCGCGTTCGGTATCGGCTGCGAGGGTAAACTGCGAAACCACCAGCACACTGCCACCGGCTTGCTGAACATTCAGGTTCATTTTGTCGTTTTCATCGCCAAAAATACGGTAACCCAAAACCCGCTCGCAAAGGCGATTCGCTTTCTGTTCGTTATCTTCTTTTTCGACACCCAATAACACTAAAAGTCCTGGGCCAATTTCACCCGTCACTTCACCCGCCACAGTGACGCGAGCGTGGGTGACGCGCTGAATTAATGCAATCATGGTTCTTCCAATTCTTCCCGCTGTGATTCAATGCGAAGTTTTCGGTAATCGCCGAGAGTGACAGTAATTTCGGCGCCGAGCAACACGATACACCAGGTCCAATAGACCCAGACAAATAAAATGGGGATCACGGCTAACACACCGTAAATCAACTGGTAAGAGGGAAACATGGTGATGTAGAGGGCAAAGCCTTTTTTCCCCAGCTCGAATAAAACTGCGGCGACCAGCGAGCCGATTAGTGCGTCACGCACAGGGACCCGCGTGGTTGGGACGATGCTGTAGAGCAACCAGAACGACAGCCAGGACAGCAGCAGCGGGAAGATGCGCAACATATCATCAATCACACTGTTAAAGCCCGTAACCCAACGCAGAGACAGCAAATAAGAGCTGATCGCCAGACTCGCCCCGGCCAACAGTGGCCCCAGCGTTAAAATCATCCAGTAAACCGCAAACGAATAGATTTTTGGGCGCGTACGCGTGCTGCGCCAGATGGTGTTCAGCGCACTATCCACGGCGTACATCAGTAATAGTGCGGTGACGATAAGCCCGCAGGCTCCCACCACCGTCATTTTGTTGGAGTTAGCGACAAACTGTTCGATATAGCGCTGAATAATATCGCCAGTAGCGGGCATAAAGTTTGAGAAGACGAAGTGACGCAACTGGACACTGATGTCGGCAAACATAGGGAATGCCGCAAACAACGCAAACACCACCGCAACCAAGGGCACCAGTGAGAGCAATGACACGTAGGCAAGGTTCCCTGCAAGCGTAGTCATATTGTCCTGGTCGATGCGGTGCCAGAGCAACTTTCCCCAGGCGATACACGGCCTGAGGTGTTGGCTCGTTTTACGATGAACGTTTTTTATCATAGGCCTTTTGCGAAATAGCCAGGCACCGTGTCTTTTCCGGTCACCAAAATGCTGGTGATACCCAACTGTTGAGCTCCTTTAATATTATCGGCGTTGTCGTCAAAAAAGACCGCCTGATCCGCGCAAAAACCTTCTGTTTCGAGTAATTTTTGATAAATCTCTACCTCGGGTTTTCGCATACCCATTTCCTGGGACAGATAGATTTTATCTGCCGCCTCGGCAATTTGCGGATATTCACCCGGCCAGAAATAAGTGTGTAAGCGGTTGGTATTTGAAAGCACCACGACGCGATGTCCATCTTCGCGAAGTTTGTTCATCACGGTGATAACTTCTGTGCGTAACCCGACAAAGATAGCCTGCCAACCGGCGGAAAATTGATCGAAGCTCAGTGCCATGCCCATTTCTTCACAGACCGCTTCAGCAAACTCTTCATCACTAATTTGCCCACGCTCGTGGCGTTTGAAAGCCTCCCCCATCACAAAGCTTTTTTGCAAATTCGCTAGCGGTATACGGCTGTAATCGCTCCATACCCCCATCACGCGGTTGAAGTCGATATCAACAATGACGTTGCCTAAATCAAAGATATACAGCATAAGCCTCTCCTTTGCGTATGGACAAATAACTGTAGCGGTAAAGGGAGGCTTTGACTATCGGCGGGTTTGCAATGATGCAGGTTCTGCGAGCAACAGTGCAAAAAAAAGCCCCGCCTAAACAGGCAGGGCTTCAATGCTTTGCAGGAAAGAAACTTACGCTTCTTTGCCGCCACGACCCGCGCGTTTGCGGTCGTTTTCAGTCAGGTGACGTTTACGAATACGGACAGAAGTTGGAGTCACTTCTACCAGTTCGTCGTCATCGATGAATTCCAGAGCTTGCTCCAGAGACATCTTCAGTGCTGGGACCAGAGTGGTTGCTTCGTCAGTACCAGAAGCACGCATGTTGGTCAGTTTCTTACCGGTCAGGCAGTTTACAGTCAGGTCGTTAGAACGACTGTGAATACCGATGATCTGGCCTTCGTAAACTTCTGCACCGTGGCCCAGGAACAACTTGCCGCGATCTTGCAGACCGAACAGAGCAAACGCAACCGCTTTACCCTGGCCGTTAGAGATCAGCACGCCGTTCTGACGCTGGCCGATTTCGCCTGGTTTCACGTCGTCGTAATGGCTGAATGTGGAGTACAGCAGACCCGTACCAGAAGTCATGGTCATGAACTCAGTACGGAAGCCAATCAGGCCACGTGCTGGAATCAGGTAATCCAGACGGATACGGCCTTTGCCGTCAGGGATCATGTCTTTGACATCGCCCTTACGCTCGCCCATCGCCTGCATCACAGAACCCTGGTGTTGTTCTTCGATATCCAGAGTCACGTTCTCGAACGGCTCTTGCATACGACCATCGATCATACGGTTGATTACTTTCGGACGGGACACAGCCAGTTCGAAGCCTTCACGACGCATGTTTTCGATAAGAACAGACAGGTGCAGCTCACCACGACCGGATACACGGAATGCATCCGCATCTTCGGTTTCTTCAACACGCAGTGCAACGTTGTGCACCAGCTCTTTGTTCAGGCGGTCAAGGATCTGACGAGAGGTAACAAATTTACCTTCTTTGCCACAGAACGGAGAGGTGTTGACGTTGAAGAACATGGTAACAGTTGGTTCATCAACAGACAGTGCTGGCAGCGCTTCAACATTTTGCGTGTCGCAAAGGGTGTCGGAGATGTTCAGCTCGCCCAGACCGGTAATCGCGATGATGTCGCCGGCTTCCGCTTCGGTGGATTCAATACGCTCCAGGCCGAGGTGGGTCAGTACTTTACCGACTTTACCGTTACGAGTTTTACCTTCGCTATCGATGATAGTGATTTGCTGGTTAGGCTTCACTTTACCGCGTTTGATGCGACCGATGCCGATAACACCAACGTAGTTGTTGTAATCGAGCTGGGAGATTTGCATCTGGAACGGACCATCAAGGTCAACGCTTGGTGCTTTAACGTGGTCAACAATCGCCTGGTACAGCGGGGTCATGTCTTCCGCCATATCACCGTGATCGTTACCTGCGATACCCATCAACGCTGATGCGTAGATGATTGGGAAATCGAGTTGCTCGTCAGTAGCGTCAAGGTTTACGAACAGGTCGAACACCTGATCAACAACCCAGTCAGGACGCGCGCCAGGACGGTCAACTTTGTTGATAACAACAATTGGCTTCAAACCATGAGCAAATGCCTTCTTGGTTACGAAGCGCGTCTGCGGCATTGGGCCATCCATTGCATCAACGACCAGCAGAACGGAGTCTACCATGGACATTACACGTTCAACTTCACCACCGAAGTCGGCGTGCCCAGGGGTATCAACGATGTTGATACGGTAGTCATTCCATTTGATAGCGGTGTTTTTAGCGAGGATGGTAATCCCACGCTCTTTCTCCAAATCGTTGGAGTCCATCACGCGTTCAGTGGCTTCAGCACGGTCGTTACTGAAAGTACCAGATTGCTGCAGCAGCTTATCAACCAGGGTAGTTTTACCATGGTCAACGTGCGCGATGATGGCGATATTACGCAGATTTTCGATCACAACTTTGCCTCAGGCATTAGAAATAGCGCGTTATTGTACACGTATTAATCGAAGGACATAACAGGATCACAAAGAACTTTTACAAACAATGTTGAAAGTAAGGGTTTGTGATCGCTTTCACGGAGCAAAAAAGGGAGCCACAACGAAAATTGCACCAATATGGTGCTCAAATCTCAGACTGAAGCACTACATTGGTGCAAACTATCCATCATGGTGCATCCCTTTTGCACTATGGTGCGCATGATAGCGCCTTTTTAGGGTAATTTAAAAGTTGGCACAGATTTCGCTTTAAACATTTTAGGGCGAATAGCCAAACGAAGAAAGTATTGAACACCTCGTTACCACGACGACAATGACCAATCCGGGAGAGTTAAGTATGTCCGCTGAACACGTTTTGACGATGCTGAATGAACACGAAGTGAAGTTTGTAGATTTGCGCTTCACTGACACCAAAGGTAAAGAACAGCACGTCACTATCCCTGCTCATCAGGTTACTGCTGACTTCTTCGAAGAAGGCAAAATGTTTGATGGTTCTTCAATTGGTGGCTGGAAAGGCATCAATGAATCCGACATGGTTCTGATGCCAGATGCGTCTACCGCTGTTATTGACCCATTCTTCGCTGATTCTACGCTGATCATTCGTTGCGACATTCTTGAGCCTGGCACCATGCAGGGTTATGACCGCGATCCACGCTCCATTTCCAAGCGTGCTGAAGACTACCTGCGTTCTACTGGCATCGCCGATACCGTACTGTTCGGGCCAGAACCAGAGTTCTTCTTGTTCGACGACGTTCGTTTCGGTAGCTCCATCTCCGGTTCTCACGTGGCTATCGATGATATCGAAGGCGCATGGAACAGCGGCACCAAATACGAAGGCGGCAACAAAGGCCACCGTCCTGCTGTTAAAGGCGGTTACTTCCCAGTTCCTCCGGTTGACTCCGCACAAGACCTGCGTTCTGCAATGTGTCTGACTATGGAGCAAATGGGCCTGGTTGTTGAAGCTCACCACCACGAAGTAGCAACTGCTGGTCAGAACGAAGTGGCTACCCGCTTCAACACCATGACTAAAAAAGCAGATGAGATTCAGATCTACAAATATGTGGTTCACAACGTTGCTCATGCTTACGGCAAAACAGCGACCTTTATGCCAAAACCAATGTTTGGCGATAACGGTTCTGGTATGCACTGCCATATGTCCCTGGCTAAGAACGGTGTAAACCTGTTCGCTGGTGACAAATATGCTGGCCTGTCTGAGCAAGCGCTGTACTACATCGGCGGTGTTATCAAACACGCTAAAGCCATCAACGCCCTGGCTAACCCAACCACCAACTCCTACAAGCGTCTGGTCCCGGGTTACGAAGCTCCAGTTATGCTGGCTTACTCTGCAGCTAACCGTTCCGCTTCAATCCGTATCCCAGTAGTTGCGTCTCCGAAAGCACGTCGTATCGAAGTGCGCTTCCCGGACCCAGCGGCTAACCCGTACCTGTGCTTCGCAGCACTGCTGATGGCTGGTCTTGATGGTATCAAGAACAAAATCCATCCGGGCGAAGCAATGGACAAAAACCTGTACGACTTGCCTCCAGAAGAAGCAAAAGAGATCCCACAAGTTGCAGGCTCTCTGGAAGAAGCACTGAACTGCCTGAACGAAGACCGCGAGTTCCTGACTGCGGGCGGCGTGTTCACTGATGAAGCTATCGATGCTTACATCGCGCTGCGTATCGAAGAAAACGACCGCGTGCGTATGACTCCGCACCCAGTCGAGTTTGAACTGTATTACAGCGTTTAATGACGTTGAGCAGATTGCTGACAAAATTCACTAAACAGGTGTTGTAGGGCTGCGCTTATCCGACCTACGAAGTGGTTTGTCATCAGTCTCAGAAGATTTTTAGTTGCCGTGGAAACTTTTAGCCCATCTCAGGATGGGCTTTTTTCTCCACAAATAATCTGCTGCAACAATATCTTTTGCTGCCAGGAAACTATAATGCACCATCACAGTGCAAATTATCGGAGACTGCTGTATGGCAACCGGCACGCTGCCCGATGCTGGGCAGATCCTGAATTCTTTAATCAATAGCATTTTACTGGTCGATGACGAACTGGCGGTGCATTACGCCAATCCGGCGGCACAGCAACTTTTGGCGCAAAGTTCACGCAAGCTGTACGGCACACCGTTACCAGAGCTGTTGAGTTACTTTTCACTAAATATTGGCTTGATGCAGGAAAGCCTGACCTCCGGCCAGGGTTTTACCGATAACGAAGTCACGCTGGTTATCGATAGCCGCTCCCACATTCTTTCCCTGACAGCACAACGTTTACCAGAAGGTTTCATCCTGATGGAAATGGCGCCGATGGATAACCAACGACGTTTAAGTCAGGAACAGTTACAGCAGGCGCAGCAAATCGCCGCTCGTGACTTAGTCCGTGGGCTGGCTCATGAGATTAAAAATCCACTTGGTGGGTTACGTGGTGCCGCGCAATTACTGGCAAAAGCCTTACCCGATCCTTCGCTCACTGAATACACCAAGGTGATTATTGAGCAGGCTGATCGTTTACGTAATCTGGTCGACAGGCTGTTAGGCCCGCAGCAACCTGGCATGCACGTTACTGAAAGTATTCATAAAGTCACCGAACGGGTGATGAAACTGGTGTCGATGGAATTACCTGCCAACGTGTCGCTGGTAAGAGATTACGACCCAAGTTTGCCTGAGTTAGCGCACGACCCAGACCAAATTGAACAGATTTTATTGAATATTGTGCGCAACGCGCTTCAGGCGCTCGGCAGCGATGGTGGTGAGATTGTGTTACGCACGCGTACCGCTTTTCAAATTACGCTGCACGGTACTCGTTACCGACTGGCTGCACGAATTGATGTTGAAGACAACGGTCCGGGTATTCCGGCCCATCTGCAGGACACACTATTCTACCCAATGGTGAGTGGCCGTGAAGGAGGGACAGGATTAGGTCTTTCTATTGCACGCAACTTGATCGATCAGCATTCGGGAAAAATCGAATTTAACAGTTGGCCAGGTCATACCGAGTTTTCGGTTTACCTGCCCATTCGTAAGTAGAGGTCTTTATGCAACGAGGGATAGTTTGGATCGTTGATGACGATAGCTCCATCCGTTGGGTGTTGGAACGCGCACTAACAGGGGCTGGTTTAAGCTGCACCACATTTGAAAGTGGCACTGAAGTCCTGAATGCTCTTGCAACCAAAACCCCGGACGTTTTGTTATCTGATATTCGCATGCCCGGCATGGATGGCCTGGCGCTGCTAAAGCAGATTAAACAACGCCACCCGATGTTGCCGGTCATCATAATGACCGCTCATTCAGACCTTGAGGCGGCCGTGAGTGCCTATCAGCAGGGTGCTTTTGATTACCTGCCTAAACCTTTTGATATTGATGAAGCGGTGGCTCTGGTTGAACGCGCCATCAGCCACTATCAGGAACAGCAGCAACCGCGCAATGTGCAGGTTAATGGGCCAACCACCGATATTATTGGTGAAGCGCCTGCGATGCAGGATGTGTTCAGGATCATTGGCCGCCTCTCCCGGTCATCAATAAGTGTGCTGATTAACGGTGAATCCGGTACGGGTAAAGAGTTAGTCGCCCATGCCTTGCATCGCCACAGCCCACGGGTGAAATCCCCTTTTATTGCGCTGAATATGGCTGCCATCCCAAAGGATTTGATTGAGTCTGAGCTGTTTGGCCATGAGAAAGGGGCTTTTACCGGCGCTAATCAAATTCGGCAAGGCCGTTTCGAGCAGGCTGACGGCGGCACACTGTTCCTCGATGAAATCGGCGATATGCCGCTGGACGTGCAAACTCGTTTGCTGCGCGTGTTGGCTGACGGACAGTTTTATCGTGTTGGCGGTTATGCGCCGGTAAAAGTTGATGTGCGAATTATTGCCGCAACGCACCAGAACCTTGAGTTACGCGTGCAGGAAGGGAAATTCCGTGAGGATTTATTCCATCGCCTGAACGTAATTCGCGTGCATTTGCCACCCCTGCGCGAACGCCGCGAAGATATTCCGCGTCTGACTCGTCATTTCTTGCAAGATGCTGCAAAAGAGTTAGGTGTGGAAGCCAAGCAGCTTCATCCCGAAACCGAAACAGCATTAACGCGTTTGGCCTGGCCTGGAAACGTGCGCCAACTGGAAAATACCTGTCGCTGGTTAACGGTCATGGCGGCAGGCCAGGAAGTATTGATTCAGGACTTGCCTGCCGAGTTGTTCGAGACAACCATTCCCGATAGCCCGGCACATTCTCAATCCGACAGTTGGGCAACTTTACTGGCGCAATGGGCAGATCGCGCATTACGTTCCGGTCATCAGAATTTACTCTCTGAAGCTCAGCCAGAAATGGAACGCACACTGCTAACGACGGCACTGCGGCATACGCAAGGCCACAAGCAGGAAGCGGCTCGTTTACTTGGCTGGGGGCGCAATACCCTGACGCGTAAGTTGAAAGAGTTGGGGATGGAATAACAAAAAGGCGGCGTACAAGCCGCCTTTAGTTTTATATCACGCGCGAGAACTGCTGGAGGCGTGCCTTCTGGCGCAAGTAAGTATCAAAGCACATGCAGATATTACGGATTAGCAGACGACCTTTAGCTGTCACCTGAATGTGTTTACCATCAACATCCACCAGCCCATCTTTCGCCAATGGTGCCAGTAATTTCAGATCCTCGGCAAAGTACTCTGCAAAATCTAAATCCCAAAGCTGTTCAATTTCGGCAAATTTAAGCTGGAAATTGCAAATCAATGCTTTGATAACATCACGACGGATGCAGTCATCGCGGGTGAGTGCCAGGCCGCGCCACAGCGCATCGCCCTGCTGATCAACCTGCTGATAATAGGTTTTAAGCTCTTTCTGGTTCTGCGCGTAGCAGTCGCCAATCATGCTGATGGCAGAAACACCCATTCCCAGCAGGTCGGTATCACTCTGAGTGGTGTAGCCCTGGAAGTTACGGTGCAGTTTCCCTTCGCGTTGAGCAATCGCCAGTTCGTCATCTGGCCGCGCAAAGTGGTCCATGCCAATAAACTGATATCCCGCATGGGTCAGCGAACCGATGGTTTCTTGCAGAATGTCGAGTTTTTGCTGGGCGCTCGGTAAGTCTTCGTCTTTAATTTTGCGCTGTGCTGCAAACAACGTCGGCAAGTGCGCGTAGTTAAAAACGCTTAAACGGTGAGGACTAAGTTCTGCAACACGCTTGAGTGTGAAGGCAAAGCTTTCTGGCGTCTGCTTTGGCAGGCCGTAGATCAAGTCAATATTGGTCGAGGTGAAGCCAAGTTCTCGCGCTCGCTGAATCAGCGCGAAGATAAACTCTTCGTCTTGCTCACGGTTAACCAGGCGCTGCACTTCTTTGTTGAAATCCTGCACGCCCATGCTCAGGCGGGTAAACCCTTCCTGGCGCAAATGGTCCAGCACATCGAGTTCGATTTCACGCGGATCGATTTCAATGGACAGCTCAGCATCTTCATCGAAATTGAAATGACCCCGTAGAAGCCCCATCAGACGGCTTATCTGCGCTTTACTGAGGTAAGTTGGTGTACCACCGCCCCAATGCAACTGACTGACGTGACGGCCTTTAAAGAGCGGTGCACGATGGGCTATCTCTTGTTCAAGCGCATCAAGGTATTGATCAGCCTTATGCGTCTGGCGGGTCACAATTTTATTGCAGCCGCAGAAGTAGCAAAGTTTATGGCAGAACGGGATATGAACGTACAGCGAAAGCGGGCGCTCAGGATAACGAGCCACCGCTTCAAGAAATGCCGCCTCACCGAAGCCTTCTGAGAACTCCAGCGCGGTGGGATAAGAGGTATAACGTGGCCCTGAATAATTATATTTCTGGATCAGGGCCAGATCCCAATCGATTAACTGCTCAGACATGCTTACTTCCTCCGGTGATGCCGCATTCGTTGACGGCGCAACGATTTTTGCAATCGCGACAACCGCCGTAGTTTAACGAATAACCACAGCAGATAACACACCAGAGGAATAACCACGATAAGAACAGGTAATTCCATTGCGAAAGACCGTTAATCAGTGCCTTTGAGCAGGCGCATCAAATCATCGCCCTTCTCTTTTTCTTCTTCATCTTCGTCATCTTCATAGGCGATGCCGAGTTCTGCCATTAGCGCATCAATACGATCAAGCTTAGCGTTAACCCACGCCTGCTCTTCTGCATTAAGCGTTTCACCTTCTTCAAGACGTTCCAGCAGCGCGTCTAGGCGCTCATCATTTTCCAGCAAATCCAGTTCAGCCTGTGGTGTGAGCATAGGTTTCTCGATTTTAGGTTTGTGCTGTTTAGGTTTTTTGACCTGGACTTCAGTTACACCCAGGGCGATTGGTTTTTTACTGCCAATGCGCGGATCTTTAGCCTGACTGCTGCCACTTCCACTTTTCGCTTGAACACCGCCAGTTGCACGGCTACCCGCTGCATGCCCGCTGTGTTTTTTATCACGTTTACGGTCACGTGCTTCACGATCGATCTCTTCACGCGTTTTACGACGTGCTTTTGAAGGCTTGGAACCAGGTGCTGCTGAGTTTTGTTGCTTCATAATAAATTATCTTGAGCCATTTTTATTCAGTATAGAATTGCGGCGGAATCTAGCAGAAAGCAAGCAAAGAAAAAAGGCGGCAGGTTAACCTGTCGCCTTTTTCTTGTCTCTGGACCGTTATCTGGTCACACAATCCCTGTTCGCACTCGACGCCCTGTCTATCCTTTGCAAACAACTTCCGTGTAAATCCTTGTCCCTTTTAAACGTCTCCAGACGTTGCCTCCTGGCACTTCCCTGGTTCTTCGCCATCCTGACGATCCTGAACCCTCATCCTGAGTTGCTATCCTTTGTGGCTCTCCTTTGCCTGTGCCGCTTACTTTACTCTTAGCGCCTGGTTCTACAAGGTAGGTATTTGTGTTAAGGCATTGATACAATCAATCCATATCGGTTTAATATGCTGTTTTATAGAGTATTTTAATAATGTCTGCATTTATCAACGCTGCGTTGTCTGCCAGTATGAATGGTCAATGTCTTACAAACTGCAGGCGTATCTCTGTAATCCTGTAAGCCTTGCTGAGAAACACGGCGTTTTCGCCACGTTCAGGTATAATCCCCCACAATGCTCATCCTGAGGGAGACAACCGTTTTGAAAAACTGGAATTATCAACTGACCCACTTCGTGCTTAGCGCACCGGATATTCGCCATTTACCTTCTGATACTGGTATTGAGGTTGCTTTCGCAGGCCGCTCTAACGCAGGGAAATCCAGCGCATTAAATACGCTGACTAATCAGAAAGCACTGGCTCGTACCAGTAAAACACCTGGCCGTACTCAGCTCATCAACTTGTTTGAAGTGGCTGAAGGCTTACGTGTGGTGGATTTACCGGGCTATGGCTACGCCGAAGTACCGGAAGAAGTAAAACTGAAATGGCAGCGCGCGCTTGGTGAATACCTGCAAAAGCGTAATAGCCTGAAAGGACTAGTGGTGCTGATGGATATCCGTCATCCGCTTAAAGACCTTGATCAGCAAATGATTCACTGGGCCGTTGCGAGCAACATTCCAGTCATGCTGCTGTTAACCAAGGCCGACAAGCTGGCATCTGGCGCTCGTAAAGCGCAGTTAAATATGGTGCGTGAAGCGGTTGTGGACTTTAACGGTGATATTCAGGTAGAAGCGTTTTCGTCGCTGAAGAAAATTGGTGTCGATGTACTGCGTCATAAGCTTGATGGCTGGTACAACGATATTCCACCAGCAACTGAAGAAGACGACGTAGAAGAAGAAGACGACGAAGCAACTGGCGAATAAAAATAGGCATGGGTTCGCCCGTGCTTTTCCTTTCTTTCCTGACTCGCGCCCAATAAAAAACGCCCCAGTCATTACTGACTGGGGCGGCTAAAATATTCAGCCAAATCCGATTACGTGAAGTAAAAGGTCTGAAAGATAGAACATCTTACCTCTGTACCCTACGCGAATAACTCTACTCCTTTTTATTAGGATGAAAAAGTACTTTTTGTAGTTTTTTTTCACCCTTTACACTTCAATCTTGAAGCACCATCACAAAAAGCTATGACTTATGTTCTTTAGTTACATAACCAGCTGCAAATTAGTGCGCTTCATCCCAATTTGCGCCACTGCCAACTTCCACCAATAGCGGCACATCCAGTTTCATGCTGCCTTCCATCAGTTCGTGGACTTTCTTCGATACAGCTTCCAAATCATCCTGATGAACTTCAAAGACCAGTTCATCGTGTACCTGCATGATCATTTTTACGCGTGGCTTCTCTGTTTCAAGCCAGGCATCGACAGCAATCATCGCGCGTTTGATGATATCAGCCGCCGTTCCCTGCATCGGGGCATTGATAGCCGCACGTTCAGCACCAGCACGACGAGCCGCATTACTAGAATTGATGTCCGGTAAATACAGGCGGCGTCCATCCAGAGTTTCGACATAACCCTGCTCTTTCGCCTGCTTGCGGGTGCGTTCCATGTATTCCAGCACACCAGGATAGCGTTCAAAGTAGAGATCCATGTATTTCTGCGACTCTTTACGCGGGATATTGAGCTGGCGTGACAAACCAAATGCGCTCATGCCGTAAATCAGACCGAAGTTAATCGCTTTAGCGCTGCGGCGTTGCTCACCAGAAACACTATCCAACGGAATACCAAATACTTCAGCGGCTGTCGCACGGTGAATATCTTTGCCTTCGGCAAATGCAGTCAGTAAGCCCTTATCACGAGACAAATGCGCCATGATGCGCAGTTCGATTTGCGAGTAGTCGGCAGAAACGATCAGATAATCTTTTGGTGCAATAAAGGCCTGGCGAATGCGACGCCCTTCTTCATTTCGTACCGGAATGTTTTGCAGATTCGGTTCGGTCGAAGACAAACGCCCGGTCGCAGCCACAGCCTGATGATAGGAAGTATGTACACGGCCCGTTTTCGGGTTAATCATTAACGGCAGCTTATCGGTATAAGTCGATTTCAGCTTCGCCAGGCCACGGTGTTCAAGGATAACTTTAGGCAGCGGGTAATCCAGAGCCAGTTCTTCCAGCACTTCTTCAGAAGTTGACGGGGCGCCGCCAGGGGTTTTCTTGAGTGGTTTAATACCCTGTTTTTCAAAAAGAATGGTTTGCAGCTGCTTCGGTGAAGAGAGATTAAATGCTTCGCCTGCAATTTCGTGAGCTGTGATTTCCAGCTCTGCGAGGCGTTTTGTCAGTTGCTCAGAATGGGTATGCAGCACAGCCGGGTCGATCTTCACACCGTTGCGTTCAATACGTGACAACACGGGTACCAGTGGCATTTCGATATTTTTAAAGATGCTTAATGGCCCTTCACGCTTTTCAAGCTTCGGCCACATTTTCAAATGCAGCTGTAAAGTCACGTCTGCATCTTCTGCGGCATAACGCCCGGCCTGCTCCAGATCTATTTGGTTAAAGGTCAGTTGCTTTTTGCCCTTGCCAGCAATCTCTTCGAAGGTGATGGTGGTGTGTTTCAGCCAACGAGCGGACAGGCTGTCCATATCGTGGCGGCCTGCAACGCTATCAAGAATGTAGGATTCAAGCATGGTATCGAACGCAATTCCACGAAGTTCGATATCGTAGTTCTGCATGATGCCACGGTCATACTTCAGGTTCTGGCCAACTTTAAGCACGCTTTCATCTTCAAGTAATGGCTTCAGAAGTTCGAGCGCACGCTCACGAGGAATTTGTACCGGAGCGTCTAAATAGTCATGTGCGACAGGGATGTAGCACGCAACACCCGGTTCAGTGGCAAATGACAGACCAACCAGGTTCGCACTGATGTTATCCAGGCTATCGGTTTCGGTATCAAAGGCGACGACTGGCGCTTTTTTCAGACGGGTAATCCACTCTTCCAGCACGGTTTCGTCAAGAATAGTGACGTAGTTGTCATAAGAAAGCACATTAGCTGGCTCTTCCGGCTCAACGTCAGCTTCAATCTCGACGGTTTTTGGCGATTGTGCAGCCGGTTTCGCGCCCTTAACCTGCATCCACTTGCCTGCTTCAACGTCGGTAATCCAGCGTTTGAATTCGTATTGTTTGAACAGATCCAGAAGCTCTTCATCCGCCGGTTGCTGCACTTCTAATTGCTCGCAGCCCAGCTCAAGTTCCACATCTGTTTTGATGGTGGCCAGTTTATAGGAGAGGTAAGCCAGGTCTTTGCTTTGCTCAAGCTTCGCCGCCATAGTTTTCGCACCACGGAACGTCAGTTCTGCGATTTTCTCTGGATTAGCGTACAGCGTATCCAGACCACCTAAACCCTGGAGTAGTGCCTGTGCTGTTTTCTCGCCAACGCCCGGAACACCAGGAATGTTATCCGACGAGTCGCCCATTAAGGCCAGGAAATCGATAATCAGTTCAGGAGGCACACCATATTTAGTGCGAACTTCATCTGGGCCAAGGATGGTGTTAGTCATGGTGTTGATAAGCGTCACACTCGGTGTAACCAGTTGCGCCATATCTTTATCGCCAGTACTGATAAGTACCGGACGGCCCACACGTTCCGCCTCAAGTGCAAGCGTGCCAATAACGTCGTCAGCTTCCACGCCAGAAACCGCCAGTAGTGGTAATCCCATGGCTTTTACCATTGCATGCAGAGGTTCGATTTGTGCTCGCAGATCGTCAGGCATAGGCGGACGATGAGATTTATAGTGTTCAAACAACTCGTCACGGAAGGTTTTACCTTTGGCATCAAACACTACTGCGGCATGAGTCGGCTGGTACTGCAACAGCAAACTACGCAGCATGTTCAGCACGCCGTACATTGCCCCGGTCGGTTCACCCTTGCTATTAGTCAGCGGTGGGAAGGCGTGATAGGCACGATAGAGATAAGAGGAGCCATCAACGAGGATAAGTGGATTTTGCGCGATCTGAACCATAATGTTCCGTTCCGTGACTGGTTTTAGTTTATAGCTAAAGGATGCCATAGCCTGGCTGAAAACATGAACTTTTGAGGAAGATAAGGTGAAAAGTTTTGTTGATCTTCGAGATCTGCCTCAAGATCAACATTGTGGATAAGTTTGTGCATAGTTTTTTAAGCAATTGATTGTTAAGTTCGAAAGAAATTATCTTTCGATTAAATATCATTATTTTTCAATGCACTACATTTAAGGCATTCACTGAGAAGACATTTTGTGCGTAATCGATAAATGTGGATATAAAAATAAATTATGTAATAGACCGAAATTATTCAAAGCCTATGGTATGTATGTTTTTTATTGAGCAGTTTTAGTGTCATCCATGCTGATAAACTTCTGATAAAATTCAGCCCTATTATTCTTCTTCCAGCACCAGACACTCTCTAACCAACTGAAAAACTTATTTATGTCGAGATTATTCGCCGCGATAACTTTGATTCTGAGTGTCGCTCTTACTATCGTGGTCACTGTAGCCTGCTCAGTACCTATTATTATTGCTGGCATCATCAAGCTACTCTTACCCGTTCCCATCATCTGGCGCTCAATCTCGGTATTTGCTGATTTCATGATGTACTGCTGGTGTGAAGGATTGGCTTTTTTGCTCAGGCTAAATCCACATCTAAAATGGGACGTTGAAGGGCTCGACGATCTCAGCAAAAAAAACTGGTACCTACTAATTTGTAATCACCGAAGCTGGGCGGACATCGTCATTTTGTGCGTCCTGTTTCGCAAACATATCCCAATGAATAAGTACTTTTTAAAACAACAGCTCGCCTGGGTGCCATTTATGGGTTTGGCTTGTTGGGCTTTGGATATGCCTTTCATGAAACGTTACTCGCGAGGGTATTTATTGCGTCACCCAGAGCAACGCGGCAAAGATGTGGAAACCACTCGCCGCTCTTGCGAAAAATTTCGCTCTCACCCAACGACAATAGTGAATTTTGTCGAAGGGTCGAGATTCACTAAAGAGAAGCGTTTACAGACTCGCTCGGCTTTTCAAAACCTGCTTCCACCTAAAGCAGCTGGAATTGCAATGGCTCTCAACGTGTTGGGGAAACAGTTCGATAAGCTGCTGAATGTGACGATTTGTTATCCTGAAAATGCACAAAGCCCATTTTATGACATGTTAAGCGGGAAGATGACGCGAATTGTGGTGAGGGTGTCGCTGGTGCCAATTGCAGAGGATCTGCATGGCGATTATGTGAATGACAAAGCTTTTAAACGTCGCTTCCAGCAATGGTTGAATGCGTTGTGGCATGAGAAAGATCAACTACTGACAAACATCAAACAATAGAAGAAAGCCGGTCATTGACCGGCTTTCTTTGTTATTTCTTTTCAACCAGGAACTTGGCGACTTCAGCATATTGCTGAATAAACATGTCCATATTGCTGGTGTCCATGCCTTGTGGATTCAACTGATACTTTCCGTTTACAAACATAGCGGGAACGCCTTGCAGTTGCAGATCTGCCGCAGCTTTCTCTTGCTGAGCAACCAATGATTTCACAACAAAACTGTTCCAGGCAGCATCGTACTCTTCTGGTTTAACGCCAGCAGTGATGAATACCTGGCGGATATCAGCAACATTTTGGATAGTCTGAGTTTTCTGCACAGCTTCAAACATTGGAGCGGTAATTTTGTCTTCCACGCCCAATGCCAGTGCAACAGCCCATGCCTGAGTTAAATCCTTGCCCAATGGGCCCAGGAACTCAACATGGTACTTTGTCATCTTAGTGCCTTCTGGCAGCTTTTTCTTCACATTATCAGAGACATGAAGAACCTCTTCAAACTGATAGCAGTGTGGGCAATAGAAGGAGAAAAACTCTAAAACTTGCGGCTCACCGGCGACAGGTTTTTCTAAAGTGATAAACTCTTTTCCATCTTTAAACTGTGCAGCAGACACGCTGAATGCCAGGATCATCCCCGCCAGCGCCAGCCAAATCTTTTTCATCATTGAATCTCTCCTGAATAAATACTGATTAATACATTGGCGTTAATGTTAGTGGTGGTTCACGTAGAACCCGTACCTGCTCTTTAAAAGTCGCAGTTTGTCCCCGCCAGTAATCTTCGTCTGTAATCCAGGGAAAATTTCTGGGGAAAGCAGGGTCATCCCAGCGCCGAATTATCCACGCGAGATAATAAACCATACGCATTGCTCGTAAAGGTTCTATGAGTGCAATTTCGTCTGAATCAAATGAGGCAAACTCTTCATATGCCTCGACAATCATTTCTAGCTGCATTCTCTGTTCGGCTTTGTCACCATTGAGAAGCATCCAGATATCCTGAACTGCCGGGCCATTTCGGGCATCATCCAGATCGACAAACAAAGGACCATCGCGCCAGAGAATATTCCCTGGATGGCAATCACCATGTAGTCGTAATGGCTGAAAATCGGTATGCCAATGAAGTTGAATTTCTGCTATTAACGCATCGGTGGCGTTGAGAAAGCTCTTCTTCAGGGCTGATGGAATCAAATGCGTCTGCTCAAATATTTCACGCGGCTCAAATAAGTATTCATTTAAGCCCATATCAGGGCGCGCAGAAAATGGCTTACGACGCCCTGTTTGATGGATACGGCCAAGATAACGGCCAACCCATTCCATCTGATCAAGGTTATCCGTTTCGTACTGCCTTCCCCCCAAACTCGGGAACACAGCATACATAAAGCCATTATGGCGTAGTAAGGTGTTGCCATTGAGATGCAAGGGGGCCGCAACCGGAACCTCATCAGCTTGTAACTCAAGCGCAAACTGATGCTCTTCTTCTATTTGCTCAGGTGACCAACGATAGGGGCGATAAAACTTAACCACATAACGTTTACGATCCTCGTCCTGAAACTGGTAGACGCGGTTTTCAAAACTGTTTAATGGGGTCAAGCCGGAATCCACCCGTATACCTTGTTCGAACAAGGCGTCCATGATGGTATCCGGATGTAGTGTTTGAAAATTGAAAGCGCTGCTGTCTGTCATCCAGGCAACCGACTGTAAATACGGATAGTTGAGGATAACATTTCATCGCTGTCAAAGTGGTGCGGCTTACAAGCTTTTACTCTTTAATTACACCACGGGCACGTAACAATGCGGTCTTAAAGTCTTCTTCATAGTCTTTCTGAATGCCAGGAATAACAGCGTCTTTTGCCGAATCACGCATTTTCAGCTGATAAATAAGCACGTCATCAGTGAGATCGGTTAATTCACCGGTATAACCTGACTCTTTACTGAGTTTCTGCAAAAATTGAATCAAGTTGAGGTCTGGCTCTTTCTGCCATGCTGGCTGAAGTAGCTCGAGCAGTTCGTTAAGACGTTTGCATTTCATGATTGTGCTCCTTTCACATGCGAGATGTCACACGTTAGCAGGCTCAAACCCACATTAAAAGAGGCGATATTAGTGAGATGTTTAACGGAAGTTACTGGTGTGGTGCTGTCCGGAGGAAGAGCCACAAGAATGGGGGGTAACGATAAGGGACTAATATACTTCAATGGCCTACCATTATTTGAGCATGTCACCAGAAAGCTCACCTCTCAAGTCAGCAATGTGGTGATCAGTGCGAATAGAAATATCGAAATATATCAATCTATTGGATTACGCGTTCTCAGTGACACATTACCTGATTACCCAGGGCCATTGGCTGGAATGCTATCGGCAATGCAGAACCTCGATAGCGAGTGGTTTTTGTTTTGTCCTTGCGATACACCCAACATTCCCGACGATCTGGCATGCAAACTTTGGGAGCAGAAAGGGGCTTCGCGTGCCGTGTGGGTAAATGATGGGGAACGTGACCATCCAACCATCGCTCTTATACATAAGAAACTCGCTGTATCCCTGGAAAACTATCTGGCTTCGGGAGAACGACGGGTAATGTTTTTTCTCCGAGAGTCTGGTGGGCACAGCGTTCGATTCCAGGATCAGATGAATAACTTCATCAACGTGAATTCACCTGAAGATCTCGCCCAATGGGAGCATAAATAGATGATTCCTCTACTCGCGATTGCCGCCTGGAGTGGCACAGGTAAAACAACGCTTCTTAAGAAACTGATCCCTTTACTCAATGAACGAGGGATCCGCCCTGGGTTAATCAAACATACTCATCATGATGTGGATGTCGATAAACCAGGAAAAGACAGTTACGAATTGCGGAAAGCTGGGGCGGACCAAACGATAGTAGCCAACAAGAATCGTTGGGCATTAATGACTGAAACACCTGAGCAAGAAGAACTGGATTTGCATTGGCTCGCCAGCAGAATGGATTCCAGCTCACTTCATTTGATATTGGTTGAAGGTTTTAAGCATGAAGAGATACCTAAGATCCTGCTTTACAGGGCAGGACTAACGCATAGCGTTGATGAGCTGAAAATAGATAGGAATGTTATTGCCATTTCGAGTGACGTACCGCTACCAAATGTGTCGCTTCCTGTACTGGATATCAACTCACCCATTCAGATTGCTGATTTTATTGCTGACTGGCTTAAGAAGTGAGTATTACCTACGTTCTCGTGGGTATCTTTCTATAAATTGCAGACAGCAAAAAGCCCTGTACGTCAGTACAGGGCTTTTTGCTTAATTGGAGCCTGGCAGTTCCCTACTCTCGCATGGGGAGACCCCACACTACCATCGGCGCTACGGCGTTTCACTTCTGAG